>Ga0315280_10000483_pt1 | contig 74132 bp, 80 predicted proteins | sample YL17G06_40_MG_FD_203697 | JGI IMG/M metagenome (GOLD analysis project Ga0315280, IMG submission 203697) | Sediment microbial communities from Yellowstone Lake, YNP, Wyoming, USA - YL17G06_40 | ecosystem: Environmental > Aquatic > Freshwater > Lake > Sediment | place: USA: Wyoming | collected... | reverse complement strand
GCGAGTCAGATGTGCGACCGGGTTGCAATCATCAACCACGGCAAGATAGCAACCGTCGACACTCCCGAAAAACTCAAGAGGACTGTAGAGAGTCTGCAGTCCGTGGAGGTCGCGTTTGAGGCCACACGCCAAAACGCTCTAAAGGAGTTGGAAGAGCTTCCGCAGGTGAGCGAGGCGGTGAAGCAAGGCGATAAGTTCAAACTTTTCACCCGCGATCCGAGCAGCGTCCTAGCCTCAACATGGAATTATGCTCAGAACAATAACCTCAAACTCATCACTGTCAACACTGTCGGTCCGAGCTTAGAAGATGTGTTCGTGAAGTTGACGGGCATCAAGCCTGCAACAGCAGAAGAGGAACCTGAAAAAATGGGTCATGGAAGAGCGCAAAAGATGACTGGGAGAAAGGAGCAACAATGAAGGACGTGCACTCAAGCCATCTTGGTAGAGAGATACGTGTAGCATCGGCCATAGCCGTCAAAGACATGCGGACCTATTATACGCAGCCCCCATCGATAATGTTTGGAATTCTTTTTCCCTTCAGTCTCTTTCTATCCTTCTCCATCGGGAGGAATCTTCCCTTAGTCACGCAGATCCCGATACTTGTCTCCCAGACGCTCTTCTTCGCCTCTTCATCCATAGGTCCCGTTGTCATCCCGATCGAACGTGCCGACCAGACCTTCGACAGGTTCCTGACTTCCCCCGTTTCCCTCCTGGCTATCCTCATGGGTAAGACTCTTGGAGGAATCATCTACGGCGCTGGAATCTCCGTCATCCCTGTATTGGTTGGCATAGTCTTTTTCGGTTCTCAGATAACTAACCTTGGAGCTTTGATCGCCTGCTTTGCACTGTCATCTCTCGCTTTCTCAGCCTTGGGAATAATGTTCGCCTCAATCCCTGGACAGACTGTCGGGCAGGTGATGATGCCCCTGAACTTCGTCCGCATACCTCTGCTCTTCATCAGCGGAGTATTCACACCAATTGGACAGTTACCGGCATGGATGCAGGCGGTGTCTTTTCTCTCTCCTTTAACGCACACTGTTGGACTTGCAAGCTACGCTTCAGGCGGAGAGACCTTCTATGGTCCGATTCTCAACGTGATAGTTTTAGCTGCGTACGCAGCAGTCTTCGTCTTCGTGAGCATTCGTTTCAACATAATGAACCAGCGCAAGGAGTAACGTATAGGAGGCATTTTGGGGTTGAATGCATGGGATCTAACTAAACTGGCAGAATTTTCAAAGACTCAGAGAGTCAAGAAAGACGTCTGCAGGACAAAGTGGTTCAATATTGTCCTTGTGTGTCTTGAAAGTGGCCAAGAGATTCCCTCTCGTCCAGAACCTTACGAAGTCTGCTTCTATGTTATCGACGGCAGCGGCACTTTTACGATAGGCAACGAGCAGGTTGACCTGTCTCGCGGCGGCATGGTTTTCGCTCCTGCAAATGTAGCACGAGGCATAAGAAGCAAAGAAAGGCTAACCTTGCTAGGCATACAGGAACCACATTAGGGGAAAATGCTATGGGCTTCGCAGTGGACGTCCGCAATTTGGCGAAACGTTATGGTAACATAGTGGCATTGGACAATGTTTCTTTTAATGTTAACCAGGGCGAGGTCTTCGGCTTTTTAGGACCAAATGGCGCCGGCAAAACCACTACGATACGTCTGCTTACTGGACAGATAAAACCAACTTCTGGCGTGGCTGCAGTCGCCGGCTACGACGTGATTCAGGAATCAACTAAGGCAAAAACGCATATTGGGGTTGTGCCAGAGGTTTCCAACCTCTACGATGAAATGGATGCTTGGGACAACCTCATTTTTGCCGCTGAACTATACAGGGTACCAAAGAATGAACGAGACAAGAAAGCAAAGGAACTTCTTGAGCTCTTTGGGCTCTATGAGCGACGTATGAATCGTGTGGGCACTTTTTCCAGAGGAATGAAAAGGCGCCTAACAATAGCCGCTGCCCTGATTCACAAACCCGACATACTCTTCTTAGATGAACCCACCACTGGTCTTGATGTTCAAAGCTCAAGAACGATTCGAAATCTCATAAAGGAACTGAATAACAAGGGAACAACCGTTTTTCTTACAACCCACTACATCGAAGAAGCTGATCAGCTCTGTCAACGCGTTGCTATAATCAACCAAGGAAGAATAGCCACCGTAGGCGCTCCTGAAAAACTGAAGGCTTCAATTGAACAGCACCAAATCATTGACATATCCTTCAGCGCAGCGGAAAACTTGGAACACAAACTTGCAGACATAAACTATGTAAGCAAGGTTCTGCAAGTCGGCGATAAATTCCGACTTTACGTTGAACGAACCTCTCAAGTAATCCCGCTTCTTGTAGACTTCGCCAAAGAGAATGATTTGGAGATCATATCAATTAACACATTGAGACCCAGTCTGGAAGACGCTTTTGTCGAAATAACAGGAATCGCAGCGGAGGCCATGGCAAGAGAAAAAGAACAAGCCAAAAGAGGCGGGAACCTTGGCTAAAGAATGGATCAACAGTATAGCCGAAGCGTTCTACATCGCCAAGAAAGACGCCAAAGTCTACTATTTCAAGGCGCCCAACTTCACGTACGGTCTTCTGATTCCCCTATCACTATTTCTTGCATTTGCCATGGCCGGACAATTGAATCCAAAACTCATCGTACCAGGGTTGGCTTCTCTCGTTATCCTGTTTGGAACCACATCAATTGAGGCTGTTGCAGTTGTTCTTGAAAAACAGACCGGAACCTTAGAGAGACTGCTCGTTGCGCCCGTTTCATACTTTGCTCTAGTTCTTGGGAAGACGCTGGCTGGCTTCTTCTTCGGACTGATTCTTTCTGTAGTGATCCTTTTTCCATTAGCAGCCCTTTCAGGAATAGCCATAGCCAGCCCTCTGCTCGCCATCGTTGCCATTGTGTTTACTTCACTGATGTTCTCAGCGCTTGGCGTGTTGGTTTCTGTCTATGCGAAGTGGGTTCCAGAAGCGCAGATGCTGTCAAATTTTGTGAGATTTCCAATGGTCTTTCTTTCAGGAACCTTTGTCTACTTAGACACTATGCCGTTCCAACTGCAAATTGTTGCTCGGTTCTTGCCCCTCACATACTCCGTTGAAGCCTTAAGATTGTCAGTGGAAGGTTCAGCGCTCACAAGCCTCTACCTGATCGACATTGCCGTTCTAGCCATGTTCACTTCCGCATTGATGATTCTAGCTGCAAAGATACTTGAAAGAAAAACTCGATAACCTTCAAAGAGCTATTCTCTTTTATGCAGCCAGCCGCAGTCGGCATAGATCTTTCTTGCTTCGTCAGAAGTGAGGAAATTGATGAGCTTCTTCGACAGTTCCACGTTCTTGCTGTAAGATACTACAGCGGCCACGGTGCTTCTGAAAACTTGAAGATCCTTTGGTAGCTCAATCACTTCACACGTGTCTGGCCACACACCTTGGAACGCGTTCCAACCAAATATGACGTCGACCCTGTCTGAATGAATCAAACTCATAAGCGAACCACACGCGTCTGCATGATGAGTGATGTTGCGACGAATTTGATCTGTTAATCCCGCCTTGCTTGCTATGTCATCCCAGATGCCCTTCAAGCATCCGTCAACCGCAATTCCAATCCGAACATTCTCTCGGCATAGATCTTCAAGAGACCCGATGTTCCTAGGGTTTCCGACGGGAACTATGAGAACAGACCGACGAAAGCCAAGACTCTTTCTAGACCCTTTAGTGGTCAATCCCTGATCTTCTGCCTCGTCCAGAATGTATTCAGCACCGCACGAGATGAAGTCGCCCTGCTTTGATCTTGCTATTTCAGCCAAAAGATCACTAGGTTTGCCCACCTTAAAACTGCAACTTACGCGGAATTTCTTCTCAAAGATTGTGATGGCGTCACGAAGAGGCGAAGCAACAGCTCCAGCAGAATATACCTGAAGTCGATGATCTTCCGAGGACACCACGCTCGTCACCAAATATGCTTTTGCCGTTAATGAATAAGAACCTTCTTCATGGAGGATTTGTTAAGCTCGTAAGCATGGAACACGCAGCTCAGTAGTCTGTACATTGGTTGAGTACGGGGAATGTTTATTTGTCTGGTCTTGCATCCTAAAACGTGTTAGGCGATGAAGCTCGCCTTTAACCGCCTTTGCTTCAAAGTATGCAGGGGCTGATAGCTTCTACCAATGTTCAGTGTGAATGAGTGGGTGTTAGGTTGCGTGAAGCAGGGCGGTTCGCTTCAAAGAGCACAGCTAATGCAATTCTGAACATACGACAGATCGCAGACTCGTCATTGGGCAAACGAATTGTAGAGTATATTGTGAATCGGCAGAATGGTGATGGAGGTTACGCCTTTGCTCAAGGCCTGGATTCCAATGCGCAGGGCACATATTATGGATTGGTTATTCTGAACCTCTTGGGTTCGCCTTTTCCTAATATGGAACGTACGGTTGAATGGCTCTATAATTTTGACTTATCCAGCATCTATTCCTACTATTACATTGGCAAGTCGCTCGCGCTGTATAACAAGCATATTGGCAGCCGCTTCAGGGATTTCGTGTCGTCTGCGATCAGTTCTGGAAAATATCTCCGCAATGTAGACGTTTACGTTGAGGTTTCCTCAGAGTTTGAGTCAACCCTCATGATCTTAGAACTTGCTTCAATATTAGACATCAAACCGGATGGTGAAGAAGTCAAAAGATGGTTACTCAAACGCAGAAACAAGGACGGGGGGTTTGGAGCCTACGGACATTCAAACATCAACTCAACCTACTATGCCGTAGCTTCTCTAGACTCATTGAAGGTTGATCGAAGAGATCTATCTGATACAGTGACATTTGTGAGGAAATGCGAGCGACCATACGGCGGATTTACTGTGATTCCTCGATCCGCTCCACCCTACATGGAGCATACATACTATGGAGTGATGACCCTTGACCTGCTCGAAGAAAGCTGCCGATTTCCCTCGCAAACAGTGGATTTCGTGTTGAAATGTCAACGAGGCAATGGAGGCTTCGCACGGTCAGACCTCGGCATATCGACGTTTGAAAACACTTTTCAAGCGGTAGATGTGCTTCGAACACTGGGCTTCCTATGAGGATTACAGACATGAAGAGCGGGATAGGTCGGGTTTATATTCGACAGGCCTTGCAAAAAGCAGAGAACTGCTTCTTGTGCTACTTAGAAAATAGGTTTGAACAGAGATACATTGACAACTATCTCAGCGAGCTTGTAATGGACCCTAGTGAAAGAGAAAAAGTCGTTGAAAGCAGAGGGTTCTGCAACCATCATTTCTACAAGATGTTCGCTTTCTCCACCAATCCTGGCAGCAGTGATGGTCATGGGATGGCTTTGATACTTGAGAGCGTGGCCAAAAAGGTCTTAGATGATGTTAAGTCTCAGCAACGGGCAAAGTCTGCAAGGTCAAGGCGACCAAGACTACATCTGAAAAGGGGTTCGCGCGCGCTTGATCAAGAAATATCTTTGGGATCTGAAACCCAGTTAGAATTTCAAATGCCCCACAGAGGATGAAGTTGAAAGTGGAGATGTTGACATGAATCAAAGTGTAGTCTCTGAGAAAGATGTGTCAAAAGGGAAAGTGTTGGTCAGTATCTACGCTGTGATCAAAGGGACGGAACATGAAATCCTCTTCATACGGGAAGGCGACTTGCCTTATCATGATTGGTGGGTCATCCCCGGAGGATTGTGAAGCATGGAAGATAAATCAAGGGGCAATCAAAAAGGAACGAAATGGTTGAACAGAAATGTTGCTGCAATGGGTTTTACCAGTCTATTCAGCGACGCGAGTCATGAGATGGCGACAGCCATACTTGCACAGTTCTTAGTAATCGAACTACACGGTTCTGCTGAGATCTTGGGGTTGATAGAAGGTTTAGCTGACTTTTCTTCCAGTTTCGTCAAAACATACTCTGGCTGGCTCAGTGACAAGATTGGTAAGAGGAAGCCTCTAGGAACTTTGGGCTATGCACTCACGGGAGCCTTCATATCGCTGTTTGCCTTTGCCTCGAACGTCCTCCAAGTTTTGTTCTACCGAACAGTCGGATGGATAGGACGAGGAATAAGAGAGTCTCCGCGAGACGCCATGTTGGCTGAATCTGTTGAACCCGAAAACTACGGTCACGCATTTGGTTTTCATCGTATGATGGACACGCTCGGCGCCATTATTGGTCCAAGCATAGCATTCGTGTTGTTGCCTTTGATTGGATTTCGGAACATATTTCTCCTCGCGCTCGTGCCAGGGATTCTGGCGGTTTTAGTCTTCGCGGTATTCACACGCGAAAAAGGGAAACCGCGGAAGACCGGCGAGAAAAGAAAGCTCACGACCGATATCAAGCAGCTTCCACGGGGATTTAGACCCTTTTTGCTTGCAGTAGGGATCTTTGGAATAGGAAATTTCGCCAACACTTTTCTAGTCCTGAAGGCGAGTGAAGCCCTAGCCCCAAGTCTAGGAGTGATCGTTGCGAGCAGCATCAGCGCACTTCTCTATGTGCTACTCAATGTGGGCGCAGCAGTCTTTGCATACGTGTTCGGAGCATTGGGCGACAGATTCAGCAAAAAAAATCTGTTGGCTCTTGGATACGTAATTTTCAGCGCATACTGCGCCGGTTTCGTCCTGCTGCCACCAAGTATTGCGAATTATGCCTTCCTCTTTATGCTTGCGGGGGTGGAAACCGGTGCAATCGACGCGGGTGAAAGATCGTATGCCGCGGATTTGTTGGGCGAGAACAACAGAGGAACGGGTTTCGGGGTGTTAAGCACGGTTAATGGGATAGGAGACTTTGCCTCAAGTGTTACGGCCGGAATCCTGTGGACGGTAATTTCTCCCAACGCCACTTTCGCTTACGGCGCAGGATTCGCTACGGTGGCGGCAACAATGCTAGCAGTACGCAAGTCAGCCAAACATTAATGAAAGAGAACTGAAACACACCCCAGAAACTGTAAGGTTGCCATGATTCTCTTGAAGTGGAGAAGAATAAACGAGTATTCAACACATCGCGCTCCCCATACGGATAAACAGTGAAAGCTTAAAAGCAGAAGCTTAGCCGAGTCTATTCATACAGGGTCTGCGGGCTCATTTCTTAGAGTTTTCTAGGGCTGTGTCCTCGAGCAAGAGAGGTAAAATCGGCAGTAGGGGTTCTTTTCAATGAGACATAAGCGTAGTGAGTCATCACAGCAGAGACGATTCATCAAACGGTTGGTTATGCAGTGTGCGTTTCAGGATCGGCAGCCAACGCCAAAGACGCAGAGAACGAATCGAAGCATGTTACGAATGCGTCTGCGACGTAGAAAGCGTGAAACATTTCAGAAAGAGAAAGTGAGTCTATGGGTTTATGCTGAAAAGCCGGGGATGGGAGTTGAACCCATATATAGCTGCTCTGCAGGCAACCGCCTGAACCGTTCGGCCACCCCGGCAGTCTACAGATCGCTGAAACTCGGATAAATAGGTTTATCGGCCCTCATCGAGCTTCTTTCTTACGTGTTTATAAACGTCTAGGGCTGACTTTTCACTCTTGACGTTTTTTACTAACATCCGTCCCCCGTTGAACAGAGTGATTTCAAAGGTCCTGTAATTGAATATTACTGCAAGTTTGGACTTTATTCGCACTTTAAAATGCTGCTTGATGAGCTGATAGGCTTCGCTCAGGCGCATCTTCAACGGTTCTTCAGGGTTTATGTTCGCCGTGTCTCTTCCACACAGCCAGGCAAGTTTTTCCTTCCTTTTTGGGATGCCACCGTTGCCTTGGCACGCTGGGCAGCCGTCTCTTCTGAAAATGTCTATCGTAGTAAAGTACATGTCGGCGAAATCGCAGATCATCAGCTTACCCTTCAGCGGCGAGCCGATGCCTGTCAACACCTTTATCGCTTCCATAGCTTGCATCGTACCAATTATGCCGGCCGTGGCGCCGAGCACGCCTCTCAGATCGCACGTCAGCAAATTGTCATCGTTGACATCTGGCAAGATGCACTCCAAGCATGGGGTTTCAGGTACAGCGAAGACTGAAAGGTTACCTTCAATTCCTATGGCCGCCCCAAAGACATAAGGAATCCCAAGCCTTGCGCATGCGCGGTTGACCAGGTAACGCGTACGCATGTTGTCCAAGCCATCAACGACGCAGTCCATGCCAGCTAGAAGCTTTTCAACGTTGTTGACGTTCAGATTCTCTGAGACAGGCTCGACTTTCACGAGCGGATTCATCTTGCGCAGTCTTTTGGCTGAGACCTCAGCCTTCGGATAGTGCAGATCTTCTGGGCCGTAAAGGATCTGCCTATGCAAGTTAGCCAACTCAACCGTATCCTGATCTATCAGGCGCAGGTGTCCAACCCCGGCGAGCCCCAGATAAAGCGATGAAACTGTTCCCAAGCCGCCTAGTCCAACGACAGCTACCTTTGACTGGGCAAGTTTTCTTTGCCCCTTTTTCCCGAGCTCCTTCAACACGGTTTGGCGACTGTAGTACTCGTCGAATGAGGGAAGCTTACTCGTTCTAGGCATGCACACACGTCACTTATCTATTCAGCTGTCAATCGGTTGTATATCTGCCTTTTTTCTGGAACTGACCCTCATAGATTTGCCTGACCCGTTGAATCGTGTCCGCTTCCTCCGGTGCCTTGTCTTCTCTGATACGCGTAATCCTCGCGAACCGCAGAGCCATCTGGCATTCATATTTCGGGCTTCTCTGAATTTCGTTGTATGCGACTTCAACAACTATTCTCGGAACCACGCTCACCCTTCTGGGTTCAGGTTTTATCGTCAGTTCTTTGAGACGCTTTGTCATTCCGATTATTTCGGCGTCCGTCAACCCCTTGAAGGTCTTACCCACCGTGAGGAATTTGCCAGTGTCAGCATCACGTGCCGCCAAGTAATAGTCTGAAAGCCACCCGTGCCTGCGTCCATAGCCGTACTCAGCCGCCACTATAACAAGGTCTAAGGGTTCGAGGATTGGCTTTATTTTTAGCCAACGTTTTCCGCGGATTCCAGGCGTGTAAGGGCTGTCAAGCCTCTTGGCCATCAAACCCTCATGCCCCGCGTCCATGGCCTGTTTCAAGAACTGCTCCGCCTCTCGAACATCGTTCGTTATCAGCTGCGAGGTCACAGGTATTCCGCCAGCGTTTGCAGCAAGTACTTGCCTCCGTTGGACGTATGACGTGGAAATCAGGTTTTGCCCGTTGAGATACAAGACGTCGAAAAGGTAAAGCCTCAGAGGAATTCTTTCGGCCGCGCCCGCTATTCCATGAACTCTTCTGAACCTCCGCATCAGATGCTGGAAAGGAATTGGGTAACCCTGACTGTCGACGGCCACAACCTCGCCTTCCAAGATCGCTTCCTCTGCTTTCAGGTTCTTTCTAGCCAAGTCCACTATCTCTGGTAAGCTGTCCGTCACGTCTGTTAGTCTGCGGCTGAAAATCTTGATGTCGTCGCCTGACTTGTGGATTTGAACCCTGGCACCGTCATACTTGTACTCAAACGCCGTCTTGCCACCATGCTCTTCCAACGCCTGCGCCACGCTGTCAGCCATCTGGGCCAGCATAGGGCCTACTGGCCTGAAAACCTTGAAGCCTATCTTGAACAGGCCTCTCTTACCCTCACTCTTAGCGATGGACGCTACCTCTCCGATGTCGCCTGCGATCATGCTTGCCTCTTGAACGGCTCGCAGTGGAACTTGAAAGGCCTTAGAAACTGCTTGTTCCATCAACCCTTCGTGAAAACCGGTGCGCATCTCACCGATGAAGATCTTGACCAGATACTTGGCCTCAACCGGCGAGGCTGGACTCAGAAGTGCTTCAATCAGGCGTTCTTTTCTCTCTCTGGAGCCTAACCCAGAAGTTTCTGCTATGGTCTGCAGGTTACGCCTGACCTCAGTTATGGTTAGGGGTGTCTGAAAAAGGGCGGTTTGTTTTCTAACTTTGCTGTTTTCAAAAATCGTCTTGGTGGCCGCGCCGATGTCGCCCGTTTTGCTGAAGACTTCTGTGAAGACGTCCCATTCAACGCCCGTTATGCGCTTTATGATTTCGCTGAGAGTAGCCCAGCTCACTTCGAGAGTTCGCTGATCCCATCTTGGGAAGGGCCTCCCGAGAATCATCGAAACCGCGGGTTCTGTCTCATCAGACTCTACGTTCATCAAGAAACTTGCTGCAAGGTCCACCATCAAAAGACGTTTGGTTGTCGCTTCCAGCTTTTCCCCTAGTTCTGCAAGAGCCTTGAAAGGAGTCGGCATAGTCGTTGACCCTTAAAACATGCTCAGCTTCTCATTTGTCAGCTTAAAAAGATAAACGTTGTTTCAGGCCTGTTCAGTCCAAGAAGAACAGCATAATGTCGGCGGGGTACTTAGAATGTAGCCTCCAGTTTCTTCTTCACTTCTTGAATTTTCTTGTCCAACTCCTTGACCTTTGCATTCTTGCGTAAAGCCTTGTAACTGTCTCTCTCGTACTCTAGGGCGCTGACTCCGAACCTGTCAAACCCCTTCTGGAAGGACAACTCTGCCGACTTCGTGAAATGCTCAACTGCCTTCTCATATTCCTTCAGTGCGTAGGCACACTCGCCAGCCTTGTAGTACATCGACGTCGAATCGAAGAAGTTCTGCACCTTATGATATAACTCAGCGGTCTTCAGGAAGATTTCTTCAGCTTCCTTATACTTACCTCTCTCGAAAAGCGTGTTAGCTTCCTTATGCATTCTCACAGGGTCATCTTTCACTTCTTGACTCATGACCGTCAACTCACAACTCGCTACCTATCATTGCTGGACTCACATTTAGGTTTTCCCTTCTCGCCACCCAGTTGATTGTAAACATTAAAAAGGTCCACTGGAAGATTAATTGTTGGCACTGATCTAGCAGAGTGGAACCGATGATTCTAAAATGCCTCCAATGCAACTCGGAATTTCAGCTTTACCCGCCGAAAGACAGGTGCGACAGGTGCGGAGGAACCCTAGAATACGAGATCAGCTTTCCCGAGAACCATAGAACAAGATTCTCTGAACATCCAGGTTTTTGGAGATACAGACCCCTACTGCCGCCAGTGAAGAACATGATAAGTCTAGGTGAAGGCGGAACACCCCTACATAAGGCCGAAAGACTTGCAAGGAGCTTTGGGCTGAAAGAACTGTATTTGAAGGACGAAACGAGAAACCCAACAAACTCTTACAGAGACCGCGCCGCCGCTCTTCTAACATCGAACGCCATGGATCTTAAGTATGAAACCGTACTCTGCGCAACAAGCGGAAACCTAGGCGCTTCTTTGGCGGCCTATTCTGCGAAAGCCGGGTTGACGTGCCACGTGATCGTACCGAAGATGGTCGATGTTGGAAAAATGGCTCAAATGCTTGCTTATGACGCCGCCATCGAAGAATTTGGCCAAACTGTCGACAAATCTATACGCAGAGCCAGGGCCTTGGAGAAAGAGATAGGCTGGTACCAAGCGACAGCAGAGTTGAACCCTCTCGTCATTGAGGCCCAGAAAACAATCTCGTTGGAAGTGCGTGAACAGCTTGGCGTTCCAGAATGGCTCATAGTCTCGATGGGCGGCGGTGGAACAATCTACTCAATCTGGAAAGGGTTCAAAGAGCTTAAACAACTCGGACTCACAGATTCCCTGCCAAAAATGGTTGGAGTCCAGTCAGAAGGATGCGCACCAATAGCTAAGGCCTTGAAAGAAGGCCGGCATGAGTTGACGAAAACTCTGAACCCCACCACGCATGCGCTTGCGGTCTTAGTGGCCGAGCCGTTGCAGGGAGAATTAGCAATAAAGGCGATTAAAGAATCAAATGGCTTAGCCATTACAGTCTCTGACTCGGAAATTTTTGCAGCAGAGCTTCAAATAGCCAAACTCGAAGGCATGTTTGCTGAACCAGCAAGTTCAGCAGCAATCGCAGCCCTCAGAAAATTGACTCAAGACCGAAGGATTGACCAGAACGAGAGCGTCGTTTGCTTAATCACTGGAAGCGGACTCAAAGCCACAGACGTGCTGCAAGCGTTAACCAAGAAACAAAAAACGGTCGTTCTTGGCCTGGAACTGAGCACAAAAGAGAAAATACTTCGTATCCTAAGCAAGAAAGACACTTACGGGTACGACTTGTGGAAGAAACTCGGGAGAACAATGACGCGAGCGGCCGTTTATCAACACTTAAACGAGCTGTCAGAGAAAGCGCTAATCGTCGGCTACGAGAAGACCGGAAAAAAATTCTTTAGAATAACGGAACGCGGAAAGAAAGCGCTATCAGCCATCGACGACTTGAAACTTTTGATGTGACCTTTGCTGTCAGTCATGCTGTTTTACTGGTTATTCCTAGTATGGTCAACCATTTTTCCATCTTTATTTTTATTAGGTTTTTGATGGTTATTCTGGTAATTGACGTTAGCGCGCGATCCTTTTCATCGATGTGAAAATTTATAAACGCCCATTCACTATTATAGTTACAACTATACTAAGCCTACAATCGACCGCGAGAAAACATGGAGCACGATCCAAATGGAAAGCAGATTCACGATAATAACTGCCGCGCTGATGGGAGTCATGGCGGCACTGGTGGCCGTGACAACCTTTGCCGTACAAATCTACATCCCAGCAACAAAGGGATATCTAAACTTCGGCGATATCATGATCTTTGTAAGCGCGCTCACCTTTGGCCCCGTAGTCGGGGGCTTTGCTGGCGGAGTCGGATCGGCCATATCAGACGTGCTTGGAGGCTATGCCTATTTCGCCCCATATACCTTAGTGATAAAAGGAGTAGAAGGCTTCATTGCAGGATTAATCTCCAATAGAATCAGTTATCGACGAGACGTTCTTGCCGTGATCATTGCAGGCGCAGAAATGATAACTGGTTACTTCCTAGCCGAATTCTTCCCGCTTCAAATTGGATGGACAGCGTTAGGCGAAGTGCCAGCAAACATATTGCAGATAGTAGCTGGAGGACTCGTTGGCTTACCAATAGCCTTAATCATCCGCAAGAGACTCCCAGAAATCCTGAAGCCGGTAAAGGCAAATGACACTAACGAGATAAGAAGGCCTTTGTCACAGCTTAAAAGCTAAAACAGCAACAACTTTCTAGAAGGGCCCAAGATGATATTGCCACCAGGAAAGATACCTATTGACCTCTTGAAAGAGGTCATATTCAAGAATCTAGGTGTTCACCGCGATGAGGTTGCGCTGGGTCCTGCGGTAGGAATCGATGGCGCTGTGATAAACGTTGGAAGTAAATCGCTCATAGTATCTATGGATCCGATCACAGGAGCGCTGGAGAGAATTGGCTGGCTTGCAGTCAACATTAACGCAAACGATGTCTCCACCTTTGGTGTTGAGCCAGCCTTCTTCTTGTCGTGTATTCTGCTTCCCGAAAAGGTGGACAGAAGGACCATTGAAGTCGTAAGCTCTCAGATGAGCAAGGCTGCAAAGGGTTTGGGAATGGCTATTGTCGGAGGACATTGCGAATCTACTCCTAGGCTGGTAAACCCGATAGTTGTGGGCTGCGCTATGGGGATGGCAGAAAAAGGAAACTACGTGACAGCAGCTGAAGCCAAGGCAGGAGACAGGATTATAATAACAAAAACCGCAGGCATCGAAGGCACCGCCATTCTGGCGTCAGACAAGGAGGATAGGCTGAGGAAAACCATGAGATCCTCAACGTTGAAGAGGGCTAGGGAATTCTTCAACATGATAAGCGTGGCCAGGGAGGCATCAATAGCTTTCAAGACAGGCGGGGTTCACGCTATGCATGACCCGACAGAGGGCGGAGTAGCTGGGGGAATACACGAGGTTGCTGATGCATCAAACCTTGGTTTCAGAATCTTCGAGGAGAGAATCCCAGTGGCTAAAGAGACTGTAGAGATATGCGAGGCGTTTGAAATTGACCCGCTTTATTTGATTGCTTCAGGAAGCATGCTTATAGCAGCTAGAAAAGACGCTGCAGATGAGATTGACAAAAGCTTGATCAAAAGTGGAATAGGTGCAAGTGTCGTTGGCGAATTCTTGCCGTCTCCAGAAGACCGAATTATAAAACGAAAAAACGGTGTCAAGGAAGAACTCGCTAGGCCCGTTTGCGACCACTTGTGGGTTGCTCTCGCAAAGCAGTAGGCTAAGAAAGCAATTCTATTGCAGACTCGCTAGTGTCGGCTTGGAAAACCAAGCTGAAAGACACTCTAGGCCTCTTTAGCAAGTTTATTTTCTGCTGGATCTCCTTGTACACGAAATAACCTTTCAGGTTTCTTGCAGTTTCGTTAAGAACCCTTCCGTGAGAGTGAAAAACGCTGAACATTGGATCCACTACAATCCTGAAGCCGCGGGCCAACATTTCTTTGCTCCAATCATAATCTTCAAGACCATATTTCTTGGTTTCAGAAATGATTTTGGGCAGGTTCTCGTCAAAAGGATAAACCCGCCACGAAGACTTTCTAATTATGCAGTTTATGGTGGAGCACCAGTCTTGGCGCAAGATCGCTCTTTGAGTGAACTGATAGACAGCCTTGTCAAATCCTCGGAAAGCGGTTCCTTCCTGATGAGGGATGAAAAACCCGCTGACACCAGCAACGTTGCGGTCTTCAAAATGCTTTGTTCCCTCTTGTAGCCAGCGCCGGGACGACGGAAGAGAATGTGCGTTCGTTATGCAGACTAATTGATTCTCAGCGGCGGCTACGCCCACGTTAGTTGAGTACGCATGAGAGAACTCATCATCTGAGAGAGCGATAAGTTTGACGCTGACTTTCCCTTTCCAGAAGCCGCTTCTCACCTTTTCGCTCAGATCGCTTTTCAAGCTCCGTCTTTTTTCTTCACTCGAGAAGTTGTCAACCACAACAAGTTCTGATGCCTGAACCGTCTGCGAGACTAGACTTTCCAGCAGAGAATCCAAATACCTTTCCTTGTCTCTCGTTCGAATGACAACTGATACGTTCAAAGCCTCATCTCACACTTCTATCCTTTCGCTTGGTCCCTTCAGTTTTCGAGTGAGACTTCTGTACACGACGTAGACGGTATAGAACGCATATGCAAGAAAATAGCTAGGCATCTTTTTGAGAGAACCGTATCTCAAGGTCTCAACTACCAGGTCTCGGCTTCCTTTCAACGTCCAAACATACTGGGGTCTGTGGTGTATGCAGAAAGGATCATAAGTGGGAACTACTCTGTACCCTTTCTTGATTATCCATTCTTTGATAAGTGCGTCCTCGAAAACATGCAGGTTCTTGGGGATATCTATGTCCTTGACCGTTTCATAGCGCACGAGCAGGTCATGGGTTCCGCCTCTCATTTCAAAAATTCTCCTAGTAACAATCAGGAAAAGTTTCAAGACCGTCTGAGCGCGCATCCCAGCCCATACTTCCGTTCCCCAAACCGCGCCCACGTCATCGTCCACGTACTTCTTCGCCTTTTCATACCAGTTGTCGCTCAGAGTGACATCACTGTCGACGAACAGAAACCACCCAGTTTCGACTTCCCCTATTCCTCTCATCCTTGCGCTGCCCCGTGTGCCGCCGTCCTTGATCAACACCACGTTGCCGTGTTTGTCGCTGAATTTCCGCACTATCGCCAGAGTGGAATCAGTTGAGTACCCATCCACCACTACCAAGCGGTTCACGGGCACGTTTGCAAAAATCGAGTTGAAGCATCTTTCCAGGACTCTTTCACTGTTTTTTGTGAGCACTACGACGTCGACCTGGTTCGAGTTCGTTCGAATCATAGGCGGGCCATCACATTTTGAAGTCTCGAAGTCGCTGAACAACTCGTGTTCCAAAGGAGTCTACCTTTATATAGGGTTTCCTCATATTTCGCTCATGTCAAAAAAGACAGTGGTTTACGTAAACAAGGAAGAAAGACGAGGCGCCCGCGCATTTGGTCATGTCTCTTAAGAAAGCTCGCAGCATTGCAATTCGAAGCTTTACGCCTAACAGACCCCGCCACGCTCAATGGATGCTCACCAGAAAATGTAACTTCCGTTGCAGAGGATGCACCGTCTGGCAGCAGCAAGACCCCCGCGAGCTGTCAACAGAACAAGTGAAGAAAGGCTTGGACATCCTTCGGGAACTTGGCGTAGTAGACCTTGTGCTCTCCGGTGGTAACCCTCTCCTGAGAGACGACATAGGCGAAATCATAAGGCATGCCTCGGAATCCTTCATAACAACGGTCTACGACAATGGCAGTATGGCCGTTGAGAAAATCGAAGCCCTGCGCCATGCAGACTTTGTTGCAATCTCGATTGACAGCTTGAACCCGGAGAAGAACGACTACATAAGGGGTGTTAAAGGCGCGTGGAGCACTGCGATGCAGGCTGTTGAAGAACTTCACAAAAACGGCATCTCAGTCGGTGTAGCTCCGACAATATCCCAGTTCAACCTCTACGAAATCTTGAACCTCACGAGATACTTCACGAGTAGGGACATTCCAGTGTGGTACAGTCTTTACTCATACGACTCAGCCGACGAACAGAGCCACCTTTTCAGAATAGGGAAGAAGGATGATGAGTTCACGATCGTTGACAGGAACGCCATGGTCAAAACGTGTGACTCGTTGATAGCGATGAGGAAGAAAAACAACAACATCATTATGACCACAAAGTTGTTGAAGGCAATAAAGAACCTCTACTTGACCGGTGAAAGACCATGGAAGTGCCGTGCACTTCAGAACTTCTTCGTCATCGACCATGTCGGCAGGGTGGCTGGATGTCACGTACACGACCCGACAACCACAATATTCGATCTTCCCAGAATGTGGAATACTCCACAACTCAAGGCCCTACGCAGGAAATACAGCAAATGCACCCAATGCACATACATGTGCTACATTTTCTATTCTCTCCACGGAAGCGTTCTCGCCAACCTTCAGATAGCGCAAGAACAATGGAAGAACGCGAGACTGTTCCTGAAGAAAACGCCACTTGCATCCCTTTGATGGGACCAAACAGCGGCAGAAAATCAGCCTTCTATTTCTTTTCGGCAGCTGCTTCGATGTCAATCAAGCGATCAAACTGTCTCCACACGAGCACTAAGTCTCTAGATGTTTGTTTGATGTCAATGTCTTCGAGCTGAAACAGTTCGTGATCGCCCATCTAGTAGATCGTTACTGTTCTAAGTTTTGGTTTGTTTAAATATTTTGCGGGGCGACTTAAGTCTTAATGCGCGAGAAAACCACTCTCACCGGTCTGAAGTCAAAATCCCGCGTCTCTCTTTCTGATGACTCTCACAGAACCAGACTCTCTAATACCATGCACAAAATCTGAAACACTTCTTCCTCGTTCAAGATGTCCGTGTCTAGAATGAAATTGAAAGGAGCATAATCGTCTCCCAAACTGAAACCATAAATTTTCTTGTAGATGACCTTTGTCTGCCTCTCTTTACGTTTCAACGCTTCAAGAGCCTCTTTGAAGCTTATCTTGTCCCTTCCAGCTATTCTTTCAGCCCTCTTTTCTGCTGACGCCTCAAGCCAAATCTTGAAGCCCTTCTTGAGAAGCCACGGCATGGTCCAACTGTCTAAGACCACGTTGCCCTGCTGTGCTATTCGCAAGAGTTTCTTGTCAACAGCCTGGTCGAACCGAGGGTCTCTGCCTCTCTTTTCCAGAAACCGCATCCCTTCTCCACTTTCCCACCAGCCACGTTCAACAGGCCTGTACCCCTCTTCAACAGCCAGCGCCATCAACGCAGCTCCACCCGAGAAATACTTGAGCCCATATTTCTCGGCGATTTTCTTTGCCAGCGCGCTTTTTCCACTTCCTGCCATCCCGCCTACGCAAATTATCACATGCGCTGAGTGCCCTCTCTCAGTCTTCCTTGACCGAGCCATCTGCTTACCTCAAAAACTCAAGCTTAAAGCGCCCTGACAGCCTGTCTCAAAGCAGTCTTGATGCAGTCGTGGCAGAGCTGCCCTCCGTGGACACGCTGAACTCTCCTTCCGCTTCGGTTGAGCTTCCGGACTTTCGGAGAGCTGTTTGAAACGCCTGCTAGCTGCCGGCCACAGCGGCTGCAGGTTGACCGAGCAGCGATCTCATACTTGAACTGTGTGCCAGTCCTTCCGCCTGGTAGGGGTTTGGTTGTGCGTTTTCTGCTCCTCGTGCGCTCGCCAGGTCTCGGCATGCTACTCGCTCACCTCAATCATCCCAAAGACGTGTGAAAAAGTTGTACCGAAAAGGAGTGAACACAGCAAATACCACCAGATGAGAGAAGAGCTGAAAATCGGTATCGGAAGGGTAGGGCCGATGCCTGGCAAATAAGCTATGGCTAGGCCGCTATAGAACGAACCGAGAACGGACCACATCAGGAACAGGGGAACTATAAACAGCAGTGACACTTTCATCGATTGCCACATCATCTTGGTTTGAAGCTGCATCATATACTGTTGCTTTTTCATCAGTTTTTCGATGGTTTTTTTGTCTTTGTCGCGTTGCGCTTGGCGCAGTTCTTTGTTCCACTCGCCTACCTCTCTTCGTGCAGACCTTGACTGCTCTGGGTTTGTCAGAAGACGGTTCACGAAAGTCGTCAATAACGATATCAACGCGGCTAAGCTGAATATGAAAAGTGTCGCGTAAGGAATCGTTTGCAGTATGGATGGAAGTATCGCCAACAACACTTGCACCATATCTACGCCACTCCTAACGCTCTGATAATGCTCTCCGCAGCTTCTTCAGGTTTTCCCTCAGCGTTTACAACTATTTTTACAGGCGTACTCATAAGCACGGCACAGGCACCAGCAATTGCCCGCGAAAAAGTGAGCTCTTCCTTAACAGAACCTTCTAAGGAAGTGTCTCTTTTCCTGCCAGCGTCCTTCATTCTTCTTGAAGATATTTCGCCTGGTTGGGCTTCAACGAGCACGAGCATTTCAGGCTTCAACAGCTGCAGGTTGTTGCATGAGAGACCGGGAAAATATCCTTCAGGGGTCTTTATCGACATGTGCGTGTCGATCACTGTTAGCCCGTTAAACGTTCTTGTTCTCTGTGCGACTGCTTCGGCGACCTGCCTCTGCAGTTTGCGTTGAGTTTCCACGCTGTCCTTCCTCATCGCGTCTCTTTCCATGGGTCTCCCGGATTTATGAAGGATCTCCATCATGACTGTTCCATAGTTTATCACGCTGACTTCAACGCCGGCTTTTTCTGCAAGCTTCTCGATGAAACTGCAGACCGTGGTCTTTCCAGTTCCAGGTATTCCAGTCACGATTATCGTCTTGTTCATGGGCTATTCTCCGAATATGCGCCTGAACGCCGGATACATTTCAACTGCTCTTTCCTGCATCAGCACTTCGTAGTACTGGTAGATTATTCCCACGGAAAGTAGAATGCCCATCCCTGAACCGAAGACCCCGAAGAAGTCTGTGACCCCTGCGACAAGTCCGACCGCTATTCCGCCGAGAACAGTAACGGCTGGAATGTAACGCTTGAGTATCGACTCTATGGCCTTTCCTGATCGTCTGTATCCTGGAATCTGCATGCCAGCATCCACGAGCTGTTTTGCAACTGTAGACGGCCCTAGACCGCCGACCTCAATCCAGGTTAGTGAAAAAATGACGCAAAAGGCGATGAGAATTCCAAGGTAACCAAGGGCCTTCCACGGGTCTGCCATAACGCCTGTGAAGCTGTTTGGTGCCAACACGTAGTAGACAATGCCTCCTGCGGGGGTTATCGTTGGTTGTGCAGTTGACCCGCTGGGAGGTTGCACGACCGTGAACTGTGCTAGAATGTCAAGCCATGGGTTTGTCCCTGGGGGTGGCTGGCCGCTCATGCTCCAGAAGAGTTGTGAGAAGAAGTAAACGTTAGCGAACAAGGCGGAAGCGAAAATAACTGGCAGGTTCGACACGTACAAGAGTTTTATCGGGTATCTGCTACGGTAACCCTTGTAGCCAGCATAGGATAACGGCAGTTCGACCCTTACGCCCTCCATGTAGATAATCACCAAGAAAGCGATGATCGTGGCTATGAAGCCGAGCAGCGTCGGGTTTGATGAGACCAGCTTGCCCGTGGTGTCCACGTATTGTCTAAGCCAAAGGTTCGATAGCGATTGACCTGAAGACAGGGATTCACCCAGTTGGACGAAGAATCCGTAGGCTCCCGTCTCACCGATGGCAGGTGCAGGCGAGAAGGACTGCCAGAAGACGTGCTGTGCGACGCCGGCCATGATGAACAGGCTTATTCCGCTGCCGAACCCCCATCCTTTCTGGACAAGCTCATCCATTAATAGCACAACGACTCCCGCTCCGATTAGTTGCAAGAAGACGATTACAGCCGTGGTTCCAGGCAGGGTGCCGTACATGCCGCCGACTATGTAAGCTGCTGCTTGAACTCCTGTGAGAGCAATGGAGAACGCTTTGCTTGCTGACGTAAACAGACTCCTGTCTTCAGGCTTGCTCATGTCGGCTTCAATCATGTTTGAGCCGGCGAGGAGCTGCAGTATCAGCCCTGCAGTCACTATGGGGCCTATTCCAAGCTCCATGAGGCTGCCGCGGGTCGAGGCAAAAATGATCCTGAGAGCTGCAAGCTGCCCCAGCGCGCTTGCCTGAATTCCGTAGAGAGGAACCTCTGACATGACTAGGAAGAGTATCAGGACAAGCGCAGTCCAGAAGATTTTTTCGTTGAACCGGACCCTGCGTTCTGGAAGTTTTATTTCTGGCAAGACTCTTGCAACAGGCTTGAATAACGAGAGAAACCTACCGGCCATGGGCTAACCGCTACGCTCCAGTTTCCTGTTTCTCTTCCAAGACTTGCCCGCCTGCATCCTTTATTTTTTCAGCCGCTGACTTTGAAAACGCTGGCACTTTCACGACGAGGGCCTTGCTTATCTTACCCGTGCCAAGAAGCTTCGTGTAACCGAGGCTTTCCAAATCGATGAAAGACTTGCCTTCCTCCTTCTCCACGGCGAACTTTTCAGCCATTCCGTCGAGTGTCCCAACATTTATTACGTTCACTTTTTCCCTGAGACTCTTCGTAGAAGTGAAACCGTCTTTCCCATAATAATCTGGCTCGTACTTAATGATGTAGGACCACAACGCCTTGTGTCGACCAGGGTTCCGTCTGCCCTTCGACCCCGTTCTCCTGTGCTGACCTACCCTACCCCAGCCTACAGTTCTTGAACCCCGTCTCTTTCTAGTCTTTCTGAGCTTGTGCGGCATCGTCTAACCAGCCATTTTGTTCATGGCCTTCTCTTCAACAGCCTTTTTAAATCGTATTTCGAGAACGCCATTCTTATACGTTGTGCATATAGTGTCGGGAATCACTCTTTTTGGAAGATTTAAGCTTTTGTAGTACTTGCGGTCCGAAGTCCTGGCGGACAGGGTTAGCTTCTGGTTTTTAACGTTGATTCTCAGGTTTTCTCTGTTGAAACCCGCGAACTCTGCGAAAACTGCTATCTCGTCGTTTTCTTCAACGACGTCGATCAGCGGCTTGGGGTCCTTCAACTTTTCTGCAGGTATCTTTTCAACCTTGTATCTGGGCGCGACTGCGCGCCGCTTGGAAGTTGAACTCTTGACGCGAAACGTTCTAGGAGGACTCCTTTCTTTAACCTTGTTGAAAACCTTGAAAATGTTGAATTTTCTCAAGCTTTTTTTGTTTCTCCGCCATCTCGCGCTCAACTCTGTCCTCCCCCCGCATACATGGCATCTGAAAAGCAACTATAAAACGTATCGCAAACAGAACGCAAAAAACGAGAACAGCCGCGGAGCCCTAGAGCATTCTCCTCAGGAGTTCGTTGATTTTCTCTCCGCGGTATCCTAGCTCCCCGCCTGAGCCGTATCCTCTTTTGATCTTTCCCTTGAAACCCTTGGATGGTGGGTGGAGCCTGAAGACGGGCTGTATGCTGGGCAGTTTCCAGTATTCGAAGCGGCAACTGTGTGTTGCTTCTGCCAGATCATCAAGCGAGGTGAAACGAGCTTTCTGTGCGTATTCATCCGTCAGTTTCTTGTCACCGACGATTCTTCCCTTCTCCCTTATCATCATGGTGACAAGTTCCTTCGACGCTTCGCCGTACGTTATGTAGTCCCGTGCGGCTTTCAGCATCCCAAGATATGACGGTCTGTCATCGATCAGCACAGCATAGTTGTTCCTCGTCAAATGCAACATCTGCAGGGTTTCTCTAGCCTGCATAGAAGCGCTTATGGTTCCGCGAATTCTCACAACTGCGATGCACTTTCGTTCCTTGGTTTCTTGAGCCAACTATCTCACCCAGTCTGTCGGAGTTATGAGACCATAGGTCTGCTTCAACGCGTCAAAAACCGCGTACGCAAAGGAAGGAATGGTTCTTGTTGAACCGTAGGTTCGGGTCCAACAGTCTTTCACGCCCGATAGGCCGAGTATCACCTTTGACACTTCGCTTGCCACGATGCCTAAGCCTCTCGGGCCTGGGACAAAAATCACTCTCACCCCGCCGGTTTTACCCTCAATCTGGAAGGGTATCGAGTGTGGCCTTCCGCACCCACATTCCCAGCTTCCACATCCTCGTCTGATCGGAACGATCTTCAACCGGGCGTCTGTGGCCGCTTTTTCTATGGCATTCCGCACTTGGCTGGCCTTTCCGGAGCCCAAGCCTATGTAGCCGTCTCTGTTTCCAACCGCAACTATTGCCTTGAACCTGGATTTTTCGCCGGCGTCGGTCTGTTTTTGAACCAAGTTTATGTTTATGACTTCTTCTTGGAGGTCCGGGATCAGAGCATCAACAATCTGAGACTCGCGCACCTGCAGACCTGCCATGAAAACTTCTTCGATCGAGGTGATTCTGCCCTCTTGAATCATCTTTCCTAAGCGAGTTCTTGGAACCCACTGCTCCATCCTTTCTGACGATTCTCTCGCACGGTCTCTCCTACTGTCTCTCCTACGGCCTCTGAACGTCAATTCTTCTTACCTCTGCTTTTGAATGCGGCAACCATGTCCGACTTGACTTTTGCAAAGTGTTTGGGAAGAGTTTCTGGTCGAATTTTCTGCTCCAAGTATTTTGAGAACCTTGTCTGATACTCTTCAGCGTTGGACGCAAGGCCTTCAGCGTACTTGGCGATGTGCTCGCCTCCGATTCTCTTTTCATCGGGCAATTTTTCCTCGCTGTGGGGCACGTTCACCTTTGCGTCTAGGACTCCCCTGAGCACGGCGAAGACTCTTGCTCCCTTGGAAGGCTGATAGAGTCCTATGTCTAGGATTGCTTCTCCTATCCCGTGAGCCTTGGCTTTCAGGCCGCACAAGAAGCCGGTGAGATATGCTGCTGGAAGGTTCCCCCTGGGGGCCTTCCATCCGTACTTCTTGGCTAGTTCCCTGCTGTGAGCAGAGACGAGAACTTGGTCTCCTCTAGGCTTGGCCACGATTATCTGGGCAGTTGTGTTGTTGATGCTTGTGCGAGTCACCAGCCGAGGCTTGCCAGAAAGTATGAAGGCTTTTCTAGCCCTGTAGTCCGTTTTTCCCTCTCTTCTGCGACGGAATTTGGTGCAGTAGCGTGAGTGTTTCGCCACTAACGTTTCCTCCAGAGCTCATGCGCCTTCAGGTAGCGCTCCAGGTCAGCAACCGATTCAAACCTGCCGCTGCCTGCCATCCTGTACAGTTTTTGGTAGGCACTTTCAGGGAAGACCTTTTTCGCTTTTAATTCTTGAAGCCTCTTTCTTAAAGCCCTGATCTTGCTCATCCAGACCTCTTTCTTTGAAACTCTTGCCTTCGCGGAGCCGGTTCTGCTCCCAGGACCTCTTCGTCTTCCCTTCTTTTTCTTATCGTGCAGGATTCGGGCTCTCGCACGGCTCACACCCGTTACGGGCAGTGACTTTATGGTGCCTTCATGGACGAGTCTTCTGATTTCGTCACGAGTCATCGCGGTTTCCACGTCAACCGTTCTTTCAGGGTCTATCCAGACGCGGTTTCGCCCAACCTTCATTATTTGAGCTGCAAGGCGGCGCTGATTTCGGAGGCTCGTCATTGCTTCTTCGTTCTCCCTTTACGTCTCTTGGTCTTTTTTTCTGGCTGTGCTTTCTCTGTTGCACGGGCTTCTTCCGCTTCTTTGGGTTGTGCTTGCGTTTCTTCGGCTCCTTCCTCTTCTTTCTCTTCCTTCTCTTCTGCCGACTTCTTTCCAGCTGCTTCTTTGGCCTGCCTTAGGTTGAGAACAACTATTTTCTTTTTTCTTGCTTCTGCAAGGATTTTGGTTCGCTTTCTTTTGCCAACTGTGTGTGCAATGCGCAGAGCCTGCGTGTTCGGCGTTACTTTGCTGACCTGTTCAACGTTGTAAACCAGGATCTCCTCATAGCCTGAGGGGTGAAGACCCCTGGAAACCCGCGGCCCTCCGTATCCAGAACTCACTGGTGGGGGCCAGCCTTTGATGTACATTCTGACCTTGTTGTCCAAGCCTCGTGGGTTGCGCCAGTTTTCCTTCAGACGCACGTATCGCCAGCTCTCTGGCCTGGCAAACTTTGGCTTTCCTTTCTTAACGCGCTCTCTCAGTTTCAAAGCTCTTTTACGTGTGATTGCGTTTGGCTCTGTCATCCTTCCATCCCCTCGGCTTGTTCGTAAACGTAAAGCCCGTCTAAGAAGATGCGCGGGTCTTTTCTCTTCACCTTCGTACCTTGCTCAATGTTTGCTGCCGTCTGGCTCACGTCTTCCAGGTTTATGCCCCGAACAAGGATGTCTTCTCCTTGGATGTTGACTTCAACGTTGCCGATTATTTTGGCCTTTCTTGGGTTTCGCTCGCCAGTGAAGTTTTCAATAAGAACTGTCCTTTCCTTGAGCTTGACTGAGACTGGGAAGTGTGAGAAGACGATTTTGAGCTTGTACGTAAAACCCTTCCTGACGCCTGTGATCATGTTCTGAATGTGCGAACGAACGGTGCCCACGAGTGCCGCTTCCCTTTTTCGAGGCCATTCAGCCGAAACCCGAATCGTTTTGCCGTCAAGTTCGATTGAAACAGGCTCGTGAGAAAAGTCACGTGTCAATGTTCCTTTCGAACCTTTCACCGTGATTCTTCTTCCTTCAAGGCCTACTTCGACATCCTCTGGGACTTGAATGGTTTCGGACTTTTCTGGGGCTCGCATTTTTGAACACCTCTCAATAAACGAAGGCTAGCAGTTTACCTCCAGCGCGTTTTTCCTTCGCGTCCTTGTGCGACAGCACGCCAGCAGGAGTTGAGACAACGAGCAAGCCCACCTCTCTCGACGGGAGGAACTCTTTTTCCCATTCTTCAAACTGGTCTGCTTTGAGTGAAAACCGTGGCCTGATGGCTCCACACCTGTTTATTCTTCCAAGCAGCTGAACCTTGAATTTTCCAGAACGGCCATCGTCTATGAACTCGAATTCACCGATGTAACCGTTCAGTTGCATGATTCTCAGGACTCGGCCCAAGAGCTTAGAGGCTGGGCTGATTATGCATTCGTGCTTGTTTCGCATTTCGTTGTTGATGACTGTTATCAACCCGTTTGCCAAGGTGTCCATCATGCTTTTCCTCTGTCACTCGTATTTTTTGAAGCCGAGTTTTTTGGCTACCTCCCTAAAACATTGCCGGCACAGATATAAATTGTAACGTCGGATGATTGGACCATAAGACCCGCATCTGCTGCACGGCCTTGCACCTTTGCCGTACTTTTTTTCCTTCTTAGGTTTCTGTTTTCCCATTTGCCGTCCACCTATTCAGTGATTTCCACACCCAAGGTGTCCTTGGCGAACACGATAGAGTCCTCGGGTGTCAGAACGTGCCTGGTGCCAATCTTGCTCCTTTCTTTCCTTCTTGTCTTAACCCGGTAGCCTGGCCGAATGACCGACACGCAGATGTCCATACCGAATATTCCGACGTCGGGGTCGTATTTTACTCCTGGCAGCTCAATGTGTTCTTTTAAGCCGAAGGAAAAGTTGCCCTGTCTGTCGAAACTCTTGCTGGAAAGCCTCTTGTCAACGACCGGCAGAACCTTGTTCAAGAATTCAATCGCTTTTTCTTTTCTCAGCGTTGCGATGCAAGCTATCGATTCTCCTTTTCTGATGCCAAAATCTCTCACAGTGTCCTTCGCCCTTCTCTTGCATGGAGTTTGACCCGTTATTTCCTTCAAGACTCTTGCGGCTTTCTCCAGAGGTTCACCAGACTTTCCAACGCTGATGTTGACCACGACTTTTTCTATCCTTGGTCTGAGCATTGGCTGCGTTTCCCATTTCTTGCGAACCTCGTCTTCGGACAAGTCAGTCTGCCTCCGGCAACGAGACGAGAGGCTGTGCCTCCCCTACCGCAAAGACGAAATCCAGCGTTGTTTGGTAGCGCGCCCCTTTCTCATTCTCGATCGTCACCAGTGCGTTCCTGCGCTTTTTTCCTTCTGCCTTTTCGATCTCAACTATTCTCCCGAACTTTCCAACGTTTTTTCCACCAGTTATGATCGCGTACGCTTTTTCTTTCATCCTTGTGTGTTCGAGTATCTGCTTCTCTGGAAGGCTCAACTTCAGCGTGTCAAGTGTACCGAAAACGTCTTCCTTCGGGTTTTTTTGGTCAGCAACCTGGATCATCAGGTTTGAGCCATCATGAAGGTGAAGCTGCACCTGCCCTCTTTTGACAACCGTTTTGTCTTCTATCCGGAAAAGCTTGAACTTCGCCTCTTCATCGTTGATCGGGTTCAGGATCAGGCCTTTATAAGAAGGCAGTGTGCAGAAGCTCTTGCCCATTTCAGGTACTGAAATGACGTCCATCAGGCCGACGGGGAAATCGTCCCTTCGCCTCACTTTTCCGTCTACGTAGACCTTCCCTTGAGCGACAATCGTCTTCGCCTCTTTCCTCGTTTCGGCGAATCCTAGGACATCGCGCAAAACAATTGCTAGGGGCATGCATTCTTCAAGTGAGTGAGGCCCTGACGCAGGGTTCACGGCCCATACAAACTCTTTCCTGTGGATCGGCCAGAATCTTGGGGCTGGCTTGCGTTTCAGTCCTGAAGACTTCTCCTTTCCGCCCATGCTCATTGTCCCTCTTCTTCAGTTTTCTTGGCAGTCCTGCGGGGGCTGCGTCTGGTTCTCCTCTTTGGTCTCGGCTTCTCCTCTTTTTCAGTCACTCTGGCTTCGGGCTTCGTCTTTTCTGAGACCTTCTTTGCAGGTGTTCTCCTCTCTGTCCTCGCGATTCTCTTCCTGGGAGCTTTCTCCTCAGGAGCCCGCTTCTCCTCCACCGCTTCCTCCACCTCAGCAACTTCTTTCGGCTTTTCTACAGGTCTAGCCTCTGGCTTCTCCACGGCCTTTTCTGGCTTCTTTCGTCTTTCCTTCTTTCTCTCTAAGATTTTCTTTCGCCACTTGTCGTCGAGGTTCAGACGTGTGATTACAACTTTAGACGGGTGCACTGGAAGGAACACTGTTGTTCCGTCAACTTTTTCGCGTGTCAACCCTTCAACGTAGACCCTGTATTTTGCCAAGTCGACGCGGGTGACCTTTCCTTCGACTCCTCGATGGTCTCCTCTCATAACGCGAACTGTGTCTCCGCTCCTCACTGCAAGGCTCTTGACTTCGTGTGAGGCCCTAAGGCCCTGGGAAAGATGCGCCGCAAGAAGCCTGTGCCGTACGTGAGCCGGCGCGTCGTATAGCATTTTTCTTTGCTTTGTTGGTTTTGTCAATGGTTTTGGTGCCTGCATGTTCTACGCTCCTAGGCTATTATGCTGGAGGCGCTGGCAATCCGTGGCCACCTCTCAGCAGCCTCTTTTGCTACGGGACCGCGAATCTCTGAACCTTTCATTTCCCCCTCAGGAGTTATTATCACGGCTGCATTATCTTCAAACTGGACCCAGACACCGTCAACCCTTCGGAATGGCTTCCTCTGTCTCACAATCACTGCTTGGAAGATCTTCTTCCTCATGTCCGGAGTCCCGTGTCTCACAGAGACGGTTATCTTGTCTCCCACTGTCGCGGATGGGTAACGCCTAATCGTGCCCTTGTAGCCCATGACCTGAACCAGCCGAAGCGTTCTTGCCCCAGTGTTGTCAGCGCACTTCAACATCGCCGGGGGCTGAAGCCCTCTTGACAACTTGCGCCCGTGCCCGATCATTCCTCTTGCGACGAGCGCCCTTTGCTTTGCCTTTGCCGCCATCCCTACTTCTCCTCCGTTTTTTCAACGACCACAAATCCAACTGTCTTGCTTATCGGGCGGCTTTCTGCTATGATCACGTGGTCTCCTTCTTTTACGTCGATGCACGGTGGTTTGTGTGACGGAATGCGACTGTGTCTTCTTTCGTACCTCTTGAACTTCGGCACGTATGAAAGGTAATCGCGTTCCACGACAACTGTCTTATCCATTCTTGCGCTGACTACGACTCCTTCCAGAACGTGGCCTCTTATCGGCAGTTCTCCATGGAACGGACAGTTTATGTCGTCGCAGGTCTTCTTAGGCTTCTTAAAAGTCAGCGACATTACCATAGTCTCCTAACGCGTTTCTTCAACCGGTCCTCAGGTCTTCCGACAAGAATTCTTCCTTCGATTTCAACAACCGTACCGTCAGGAAACTTGAATCTGAAGGTGCTTGAGCCTTTTGGAACAGCCTTTCTTTTTCCATGACACGCGATCGTGAAGGTGTTTCGGGTTTCGTCTATTATGTGGCCAGATTTTCCGACGTACCCCTTATGGCTGCTCTTGCTAACCCCAGCTTCAGTTCCGATGAACTCGCATCGGATGATATCTGGCGTCACGTTCATTTCTTTTTCTTCCTCTCAGGCTCTGTTTTTCTTATCCCGAGCTTCTGTTCTTGTTCTATCGTGAGTATCTTGGCAATCGCTTTGCGCAATTCTTTCACTCGGGCGGGGTTTTCGATCGTGCCACCCGCCTTGATCATAATTCTCAACCTGAGAAGCTCTGTCCTGAACTCACCGAGTCTCTTAGACCTGTCTTCTGAGGGCATGTCCCGTATTTCTTTGACTCGGATCAAGGGCATTATTCAGCTGCCTCCCCTTCTTCTCCTACCTCTCTAGCACCTGCTTCTTCGGCCTCTGCTTCTTCGGCCTCTGGTTTTTCGGCACGTGCTTCTTCAGTCTTCGCCTCTTCAGGTTTCGCTTCTTCAACCTCGGCTTCCTGCTCGCCCTCTTTCTCTGTCGTTTCCTCTTCTGGTGGGAGATTTTCAATTATGTGAAGCTTATCCGGAAACACCGCATCTGGAGGCATTATCCTGACTCTCACGCCGAACATGCCTGGTTTCAGTTGAACATGAACCTCCGCCCTCTGCATGTACTTCAGCGACGGTTCTCCGCACTTCACCAGATAGCCAGCTCGGAATTTTTCAAATCTCGCTCTTTCGGTCCTAAGTTTGCCGCTGATTACTATCTCTGCGCCAAGGGCTCCTGCTTCCATGACCTGGTTCAGAGACCAGAAACCGGCGCGTCTGAAGTGCACGCCTCTCTGCAAGGCTGAGGCGACGCGAGAAGCAACAACGTAAGCATTTAACTCGGGAACCTCGATCTCAGACACAGAAATCTGCGGGTTTGAAACTTTGAACTTCTCTTCCAAGAAGGATGCAAGCTCTCTTATTGTTTCTCCACCTCGGCCTATGACAAGGCCCGGGCGCATTGCGTAAATAACTATGTGGGTTCCAAGCGGAGTCTTGGATATTGTTACGCCGCCGTATCCTGCTCTGTCGAGTTTCTTCTGCAGGTACTCGTCGATTTCTGTCTTCTTTATAGACTCTGTTATGAAGTGTTTGACAACGGACACTAGGCTTCTTCTCTCCTCTCCGCTTGCTCTTCAAGGGCTATTTCAACGTGTGATGGAGTGTCAAAGTCTGGCGTCGTTCTTCCCTGGGCTCTTGGCTGAAACCGCTTCACTTTCATCCCTTGACTTGTAGCTGCATGGATGATGCGCAACCTGTCCGTGTCTAGTCCCTTGTTTTCGGCATTTGCCTCAGCCCCTTCAAGTAACTTGAGAATTTGTGATGCTGTTTTCACGGGGTACCTGCCTGCAAAAGCTTTTTCCAAGCCGTGGCGGTGACCCAGTTTCTTCGTGAACCTCCTGTAGGGAACAGGCTTCTTCTTGGCAATAACATCTCTGAGGTACTGCTTGGCCTGAGTCAGCATCATTCCCTTGATTGTCCTACATACTTCTCGGGCCGATTTGTGGGATACTCTGATCTCTCGTGCGCTTGCTTTTACCGTCTTCTCGGGATCCAGCTCTTCTTCTGCTATCGAGTATCCCCATTTTGGCACTTCATATTCTCTCCAGTTGTGCAATTGAACAGCGGTATGGTGATTTATATGGTTTTCCTTTAACAAAAACGGTTCAAAATCAATTTAAGCCCGCTAGACCCTTTTGTTTTGCCCCAAGGATTTTTCCTTTCCACTTCTGGGGACGGTACAGCGGATGAGCCATGCAGAAAGTCTCGCCCTGTAAGAGTTCTTGTTTGTTCCAATTCGGCGCTTTGGCTCTCTCGGCTGTTGGCATCCACATGAGATGAACCTTGAAAATGTGGCCCTTGCGTTTTGTCTTGTGGACTACATCGATCGAATCTACTGACCTGAAGCCTAACCTTTCTATTTGATCTTTCCTGAACCACGGGCTCCAATGGTTTTCCCAGGCTATCGTTGCGAAACCATCCGCATTTCTCTCGCTCTTGACCATGTGTTCCACGAGTAATCTCCCGAAACCATGCATCTTTGCCTTTCTCAGAACCCAGACACAATTCATGACAATGACATGCTCGCCGCTTATGGGATAGCCGCATGATTCGACAGGCCCATACTCTATCGTGCCGACAACTGCTCCATCAACGATCAGTAGCTTCTTGCGCAACCTTCTCGGAACGGCCTTTTCGAGATATTCTTGTCTGCATTTGTATTTTCTGAAGGGCATCGGAGCCAGACACTTGTGGAGGTACTCATTGTACCCTTTCTTGCCTGTGATGTCGATGATCTTGACGTTAAAGGTCTCCTTCATTTGGCCTTACCTTTTTCAACCCGTTCCGAAACGCCCTATTTGATGACGTTTCCTACGATGTGTTTATGTTTGTCTCTTAAGGTTACCTAAGTCATAGTTCAGTGTGGGCGGAAGCTTGTTAGACAAAAATGAGTACATCACTATGTTGCACGGTGCCGGCGGAACGGTCATGCACGATTTGGTCAGAAATTATGTTGTCAAGTACTTTGGCGGTGCAAGCGGTGCTGAGGTGCCGCTTGAGGCCTTGGACGACGCTGCTGTTGTAGACGGTTTAGTTTTCAAGAGTGATTCTCATGCTGTGAAGCCAATATTCTTTCCCGGAGGCGACATCGGACGTTTGTCAGTGTCTGGCACAGTCAACGACATTGCGATGCTGGGCGGTGAACCGTTTGCGTTGGCTTGTGGTTTCATCTTGGAAGAAGGATTGGCTATAGCTGATTTTGAAAGAATCTTGGTCAGCATGCGGCAGGCGTGCATGGAGGCTGGAGTGAGCATCGTTACAGGTGACACAAAGGTTGTTGAGAAGGGAAGCTTGGGGGGCTGTGTCATAAGCACTTCGGGGATCGGTCGAAGAACCGCGGCGCTGGACGAGAACCTGAGGGTTGTGAACCAGTTTAGGAATGGTTTCAAGTCCCGCTGGATTCTTGACGGAAACCTTGCTGCTGGCGATAAGATAATCTTGTCAGGAACAATCGGCGACCATGGCTTGGCTGTGTTGTCTGCTCAAGAAGGCTTGAGCTTCGGCAGCGGGATAAGGTCTGATGTTAAGCCACTGAACCGCTTGGTCCAGCGTATGCTCAAGGAGGTGGGCGGAGTGGTGGCGATGAAAGACCCGACCAGAGGAGGTTTGGCCGACGCGCTCAACGAATTTGGCGAAAAATCGCATGTCGGCATCCTTGTTGGCGAAGACAAAGTTCCCATCAGAGAAGATGTGAAAGTGGCCTGTGAAATGTTGGGGTTGGACCCGTTCGAGGTTGGGAACGAGGGAAAGATGATCATTGGTGCTGTGAAGGAAAAAGCCCGGGAGATCCTGCATTTGTTGAAGGAAACTGAGGAAGGAAAAGACGCTGCGATAATTGGCAGCGTCGTCGCCGACATAAAAGGCGTGGCAATGCAGACAGCAGTCGGAGGCAAGAGAATCATACCCCGCCCTGTGGGAGACCCTGTTCCCAGAATATGTTAAAGTGAAACGTAAACATAAGTCGCGTTTTAAAAAATGGGGAAAAGATACGTCAATAGCTTGTTTAGCGTTGGGTTTGTGTGGGTGCGGGTGCAGTTGGCTGCGCAGGCTGAGTTTTGATCGAGAAGAATGCAACCGCCAGCAGTATCATGGCAACCCAGAGGAGTATAAAACCGACTAAGACAATTGTCAAGACAGCTCCTATCAGGATCATTAATCCTGCCGTGCCAAACATGCCGACTCCACTCCTTGACGAAAGACTGTTTAGTGATCTTCTCAGGAAAATGGCTGTGACGATGGCGAACACAAAGAGCATGACCAGACTCAGTAGGATGACAGTGACATAGGACGTGATGGTGTCCCACTTGACGCTTGTCCAATCGAATTTTTGAAGCATCGACCAGTCCGTCCAATTGGACGGGTGGATACCTATCTTGTCCAAGAGGTCAATAGCTGATGTCACAACTGCAACGATGGAGACTATTCCGCCTACGATCGCTATGATAATTGCGTAGAGTGCGTTGTTGAATATGCTCGAATCATTGTAGTAGTTTGATAAGCCCTTGATGGCTATGAGAACAAGTATGAGGCCGACGAGGGCGAGGATGCCGGTGTAGACCCCTGCGAAGGGTATGGTGCCAATGACCAGCAGTATTGCTCCTACTCCGCCTAGACTCTTGTCTGTTTCCAGTGTCATTCGACATTACCTCACAGAGCGATTTTCTGCCTCTTCAGATAAAAGCCTTTCTTGACAAGGGCGAACCTAGCTATCAGTCTTCTGCTCTCGCCCATATCCTGCACGTTCCCTCGACGCTGACCATGCAGGCGCCTACGGGTCTTTGAGGAGTGCAAGCCTTCATGAACAGTGGACATTCAGTCGGTTTTATCTTTCCGATCACGACGAGGTGGCATCTGCAGCCGTGCTGCATGTCGACGCCCTTCTCCACGCGCACGCCATACTTCAGGTGCGCGTCATACTTCGAATATTCGTTTTTGAGTGTGTACTTAGAAAGGGGAATTGTACCGAGTCCCCGCCATGCGCCGTCCACTGTGGAGAAAACTTCGCGCATCACTTCCTGCGCTCTTACGTTTCCTTCCCTGTTCACAGCCCGCAGGTACTCGTTTTCCAGCTTCGGCTTGCCTTCGTCCAACTGTTTTAGCACCATGTACACTCCAAACATGAGGTCTAAGGGCTCAAACCCGGCCACCACAACAGGCATAGCATAGTCTTCTGGGAAAATCTCGTAAGGTTTCAGTCCGATTATCGTGCTAACGTGGCCTGGGGCGATGAAACCGCTCAGGCTCAAGTCTTTCATTTCGACCAGTAGTTTCATGGCCGGCGGGATTGTGCGGTGAGAAATCAAGAAGCTGATGTTTTTCAGGGGTTTTCCAGCTATTTCGACCGCTGTGGATGGGGACGTGGTTTCAAAACCTACGGCAAAAAACACAAACTCCTTGTCAGGCTCGTTTCTAGCCATCTGCACTGCGTCGCCGACGCCGTAAACGACTCGGACGTCTGCACCTCTCGCTTTGGCATCCAGAAGCGACATGTTTGAGCCTGGAACACGGAAAAGGTCACCGAAGCATGCGATAACTATTCCTTTCAAGGCCAGCTGGACTGCTTCATCTATCTCTGAAGCTGGAACGATGCAAACCGGACAGCCTGGACCAGCTATGACTTCCACGTTTTTGGGTAGGAGAATCCGCAGTCCGTAGTGCGTAATTGTCCACTCATGCGTACCGCAGACGTGGCAGATTTTGACCACGCCTTTTTTTGGCGCGATTTCACCTATCTTTTCTGAAACTTGTTTCGCGAGTTCTGGATCCCTGAATCTTGACTTTTCAGCCATTGTCTTTCCAACTTGCTTCTCATTGTTGCCCAGTCGCGGCTTCGGCTCCAAGAATCTCATTCCACAGGCGCAGTGTCTCCAAAGCCTCTTTCTCATCCAAAACCTGAATTGCATAGCCAGCATGCACCAAAACGTAGTCACCTACCTTTGCTTCTACTAGGGTGACGTTGACTTCCCTCAGAACTCCTTCACCAAAGTCAACTTCGGCTTTGTCTTCTTTGCGGTTTACAACCTTAGCTGGTATGGCCAAACACATATCTTGATTCTCAAACTTTTGTTCCAATAGATGTTGGAAGACGCAAGCTGATAAAGTTAGTGACATTGGAGAAGGATTTTCTACTTTTAAAGTCTATTCTTTGTGAAGTGAAAATCATTCCCACAAAGAGAGTCAACGTTACTGACGTGATTGCCAATGCGGAAACCTTCCAAGGTGTACGCGAGTCCCCGGTCTAGTTGTTCGCGATCTTCGGATCTACCTATGCGCTCTTGGTTGTGGTTCATGGTTGAAAAAAGCCAGATACAGCAGCTTGACCGAAAGACAGGCCCCCGTCGCCTGGAGGAACGATTTCATGCACAAGAAAAAGCAAGTGTGCATCTTCGACTTGTTTTCGCATCGCCTTCGTCAGTATCTCGTTGCATGCGACTCCCCCTGAAAAACCGATAGTTCTTACGTCATTCTCGTCTGCCTGTTTTATAGCAAGCACGGCCAAGCCTTTCGCTATGTAGGCGTGTGTGGAGTAAGCCAGGTCTCGTCTGGAATGTTTTCTTATGTTTTCGAATATCTCCTCAAGAATCTGTGTCGTGTTCAGGGTGTCGCCTTCAATTATTGGGTTCAGGTTTAACACGTCTTTCCCTTTCATTGCAACGGACTCAAGTTTCATGGATGGTTCCCCTTCATAAGTGCGCTCGTGGCATATGCCGAGGACGGCTGAGACAGCATCTAGCACTCGGCCACAGCTCGTGGTTTCGATTATGCCCTTTCGATTCTTGAGTTGTTGAAGGATTATTTCTATTTCCTTTTCTCCGTGTGGGAAGTGCTGCTTGCGCTGCAGGAGCCAATCTTCAATATGCGCTTTGCCATGGAGTATTCCTGCAGCAACTCTCAGCGGGTAACGAGTGGCTAAGTCTCCTCCGATTAGGGGTTGTTTTTCAAGGTGGGCTAGACGTTTGAACCCTGGGGCTTCTTTGGTGCACAGCAGGATCTCGCCTCCCCATGCTTCGCCGTCGGGACCATATCCGTATCCGTCACAGCATACGCCCACCATTTCTTCTACGTTGCGTTCAACCATCAAAGCGGCGATGTGAGAGTAGTGATGCTGAACCTGAAGCAGCCTCCAACCCTTTTCCGCAGCTAATTCGTGAGCAAGGGTAGTCGTCGTGAACTTTGGGTGCAAGTCACAAGCAACCGTCTCTACTTTACTGTTTGTGAGGCGGATCAGATGTTCGGCCGCTGTCTCTAGGAAGTTTCTGGTTTCCACGTTTTCCACATCGCCTATGTGTTGTGAAATGAAAGCTTTGTTCCCGTTGAGCACGCATGCGGCGTTGTTCAGTTCCCCTCCCAACGCCAGCACGCAGGGCTTTGCTTTTTCTTTTAGCATTAAGGGAGCTGGGGCGTAGCCTCTTGAGCGTCTTATGAAAACAGTGTTTTGACCGTGGGTACGCAGTACCGAGTCGTCGCATCTGTGGGCTATCTGTCGGTCGTGAAACAGGAAATAGTCGACTGTGCTGCATAGACCTTTCAGGGCTTCTTCATTGTCTTTGATTATAGGTTGGTTAGGTGGGTTCGCGCTTGTCATCACGAACGCAGCATCTTTCACGTTGTCGAAAAGCATGTAGTGAAGGCCCGTGTAGGGCAGCATCACGCCGACGTTGTGCAGTCCAGGAGCAACCAAGTCAGAAAGACGGAAATCATTTTTCTTGTTGAGAAGCACTATTGGGCGGGAGTACGATGTTAGGAGTTCCGCTTCTTTCTTGCTTACTTCGGCAAAGGTTTTCATTGCGTCTAAGCTTCGAGCCATTATGGCGAAGGGTTTTTGACTTCTATGCTTTACCACTCTAAGCCTGGCCAAGGGTTTGTCTTCGGTTGTCGACGCTGCAACGTGGAAGCCACCATAACCTTTGATTGCCAGGACGTTGCCCTCAGACAAGAGTCTGCCTGCTTCGCGGACTGGGTCTTTGTGTTCAATGAGTTTACCGTTCGGTGTTGTTAGGTAGGCTCTTGGTCCGCATTCGGGACACGCTATGGTTTGGGCGTGGAACCTCCTGTTCAGTGGGTCTTTGTATTCTTTCAGGCAAAAGCCGCACATAGGAAACTCGCGCATCGTTGTGTTCTCTCGGTCGTACGGCAGTTTTTCGATTATCGTGAACCTTGGACCGCAGTTGGTGCACGTGATAAAGAAGTAATCGAATCTTGGGTCTTCGGGGTTTCGAAGCTCTCCCAGGCAGTCGTCACAGATTGCTATGTCAGGCGGTATAACTGAACCCGAAAGCTCAGTTTCGTTAGAGCTTTTCTTGACGACAAATTCCAGGTATTCGTTGTTGCCCTCGATTTTCGTTGTTATGATTTCGTGAATTTGGGCCAAAGGGGGCTTCTTCACTTGTAGGTCCGTCAAGAAGTTCTTTATATCTTGTTCTTTGCCTTCTAAGAGTATCTCTACTCCGGCGTCGCCGCGGTTCCTAACGTATCCAGTCAGCCAGTGATGCACTGCCCTTCGGTAGATGAAGGGGCGGAAGCCTACGCCTTGAACGATGCCTGTAACCTTGACCTTCAGCCGCACTCTGGCTCATCTCTTCAGTCTACTGCGAACTAACATTCATATACATTTTGACGGAACACACGCAATAACAAGTTGTGATTACGCAGCGTGAGTTTCCCTTTTAAGATTAGAATCGTTCAATCTACGGCAAAAGCTCTAGAATGAAAATGGATTTGGGTTCGTCACCAAGGCGAACGAGACTATGAAAAATATCGAAGGAGCATAAATGGCTTGAAAAGCGGTTTTGACTACAGGTCCAGAGTCTTTCTGGTTTTGTGGACTGTGAACTTGCTGTTCACCTTTTCCATCAATCTCATTCCTACACCGAGGGCCTATTTGACGAAATTGTTCGTGGGAGGTGTTGAAGCTGCAACTATGGAAGCTTTGGGCATTATGCTTTCCCTTGGGTTTGCGGCGACCACTGTGGGGTATTTTGTCGGAGGCTTTGCAGCAGATTCCTTGGGCAAGAGAAGGGTTGTGATCATATCCTTCGGAGTTCTGGCCGCTGGATGCGGAATGTTTGCTGTTGCCCCGAACCTGTACTTCTTGTTCCTCGCCAACTTTGTCGAATTTTTTGCGGCCGGGTTCTCCAGTCCGGCCATTTCGGCCTTGGTTGCCGACTGCAGTGAACAGTCATCCAGAGGGATGGCGTATGGCGTCTTCAACCTTTCATGGGTGTCGGCCGGAATAGCTGGGCCATTGCTGGCGGGATTCATAGCCCAATTTGTGACGTTGCAGACGCCCTTCGTTGTTGCAGTGCTCGTCAGCATCATCGGTTTGTTCTTGGCCTCATTTCTGAAAGGAAAAAATGTTGAGAAGCAGAAAATTGAGAAAAACGGCGGAGAAGTGGAAAAAGCCAGCTCGAAACTGGGCTTAACTTTTAGACGTGTGATCTTCATCTTCAGCATAACAAATCTTCTGAATGGGCTGCTGAATGGTTTCATCAATCCAGTGTTGAGTGGCATGCTCCTGTTCAAGCTTGAGGCTGCTCCTGCAGAGTACGGTCTAGTCTTGTCGTTGTCATCCAGCCTTGTTACGGGGCTTGTTCAGCTTCCAGGCGGGAAGCTTGCCGACAAGTTTGGAAGAAAGCCTCTCGTGTTGTTCGGTTTTTTGGGTGTGCCTTTGGCTGTGCTCTTGGGTTTCAGCAGATCACTTCTAGACTTTTCCTTGATAATGGGAGGGATAAGCGCCGTGGGAAACATTAGCTCGCCCGCGATTTCAGCATGGCTCATGGATCTCATTCCAGAGCATAGACGGGCAAGCGCCTCAGGGATTACTCAGACTCTCAACGGAGTTGGTTTGACTGTCGGCCCTAGTGCTGGGAGTTATGTTTGGAATTCCACCAAGCCTGACGCGATAGTGTCGTGCGGGGTCGCAGCGTTGCTGTTTGTTGCGTCTTTGCCGTTTTATTTGATGCTGGAGGAGCCCAAGAAAAGCTCCTCGCAGACTGATGGTTCATCTCAGACTCTTTCCTAGTTCGCTGGCTCTCACTAGGTGTGTAATCGCTTACTTCATGCTTTATAAACGGCTTGCATGCTTACGTACTAGTCGAAATTTGAAGGAGACCACATGATGAACACTCAGGGATCTGAGAAGTTTGAGACTATCTCAACAAGCTTGTGTCCAGAGTGTCTCCAGAGGATTCCAATGAGGATTTACGAGGAAGGCGGCGTCATCTACCTCGAGAAGACCTGTCCTGAGCATGGAAAGTTTGAGGATGTTTACTGGGGAGACGCTGAACTCTTCAAGTATTTTTATGACAATTGGTACAACGCCCGGTACTGGGGTAGCGGCCTGGAAAACCCGCACACCAAGACAGCCAAAGGATGCCCGTTTGACTGCGGAGTCTGCCCACAGCACAAGACGCCAACGATCTTGGGCATAATAGACGTAACAAACAGGTGTAACATGGCATGCCCGGTCTGTTTTGCCTATGTTGGGGTGACAAACTATGTTTATGAGCCTTCGTACGACCAGATTGTGGACATGATCAAGCTGCTCAGAGCCAACAGCCCTTGGGCGTGTAACGCTCTGCAGTTCAGCGGCGGGGAGCCAACTTTGAGGAATGATTTGCCCGACTTGATTCGGGAGGCTCAGAAGGTCGGAATAGATCACGTTGAAGTCAACACAAACGGTATCCGCATCGCAGAAGACGTTGACTATTTCAAGAAGTTGCTCGACGCCGGGTTGAGTACACTGTACCTTCAGTTTGACGGGTTAAGGGAGGACATTTACAAGAAAACTCGGGCTAGAGGCGACATGATTCCGATAAAGCTGAAGGTCTTAGAGAACGCGCGGAAAATCGGATTAGACTCTGTCGTTCTGGTTGTTACTTATGCGAAAGGCGTGAACGACAAGGACATTGGCGAGATCATCGATTTCGCTGTCAAGAACCACGATGTTGTCAGGTGCGTTAACATTCAGCCTGTTTCGATGGCAGGAAAAGCTAGAAAAGAAGAAATGCGAAAGATGAGGATAACGATTCCTGACACCATTAACGAGATTGAGAAGCAGACGAAAGGTGCAGTAGGTCGTTTTGATTGGAGACCGGTGAACTGGCCTGTCCCAATCTCCAAGGGAATGGGCCAAGTGAGAAACAGGCTTTATCCAGAGTTTACCATGCATCCTATGTGCGGAGCGGCAACATTCTTGGTCGTGGACAAGGACGGCTCTTACAAGCCTATCATGCATTACGTGGATGTTGACAAGTTTGCCGAAGTGTTCTGGGATGCTTACTATTCTGGAGCTAAAGGCAAGAAGACGATGGCCAAGATGAAGATGCTCAAGCTGCTACCCATGGCCAGATCGGACTTTGTCAGAGGCTTGATCAGGAATGTTGTGACGAAAGGAAGTTACAAGGCACTGGGAGAATTGATGCGGCGAATCGTCATGATCGGAATAATGCATTTTCAAGACGTGTGGAACATTGACCTGGACCGCGTCCAGAAATGCGGGATCCACTATGCAACTCCCGACGGGAAAATACGGTGCTTCTGCACGTACAACAGCATTCACAGACCTCAAGTGGAGAGACAATTTGCAGTGTCCATCGCTGAATGGACAAAGAAAACAGGAAAGAAAATCAACGAGCCAGTATAGCAGAGCTGCGCTAGCACATGTTTCAGGTTTTCTCGAGTTTCTTCTTTTCCTCTTCTTGAAGCACTCTTCTGAGCACTTTGCCGACCAGGGTCATGGGTAGCTCGGTTCTGAATTCGACTTCTCTGATAGCTTTGTACGGTGCTACTTTGCTGTTGACGAACTCCTTGATCTCTTCTGCTGTTACCGTTTTTCCCTCTTTCAGCACGACGAAGGCTTTCGGGATTTCACCTGCAACAGGGTCGAGCTTACCTATGACTGCGCAGAGCTTCACGGCCGGATGTTCATATATGACGTCTTCAACCTCTCTCGGGTAGACGCTGTAGCCCTTATACTTAATCAGGTCTTTTTTGCGGTCTGTGATGTAGAAGTAGCCGTCTTCGTCCATCTTTCCTATGTCGCCCGTGTATAGCCATCCGTTTCGAAGGACAGCGGCGGTTTCTTCAAGCATTTTCCAGTAACCCTTCATGACCTGCGGACCCTTAACCACCACTTCCCCAGTCTCGCCCGTAGTAAGCTCCTTTTCTCCTGTTCCCATGTCCATGACCTTCGCGTCTGTATCAGGCCAGGGTAAGCCTATGGAGCCCACTTTCACGGTTTTCATCGACCTATCCAGCGGGTTGCAGTGCGTGACCGGAGAGGATTCTGTTAGTCCGTAGCCCTCTACGAGAACGCCGCCTGTCACTTCCATCCAATTCTTCTGAACCTCAGGCGGAAGAGGAGCCGAGCCTGAAATGCAGAAACGAACCGACCTCAAGTCATACTTCTCACAGTCTGGATGAGCAAGCAGCATCGAGTACATTGTCGGCGCTCCGCAGAAGACTGTAACCTTGTGCCTCTGGATTGCCTGGAACGTGCTTATTGCGTCTCTTAGCGATAAAAAGCGTGGAAGCATGACCATTCTTCCAGCCAAATAGATCGGAGCGTTCATGCCAGTCGTCATTCCGTAGATGTGAAACAGAGGCAGCACGGTCAGGAATGTTTCCCCACCCCGTGTTCCCCTAAGCCACTCAGCACAGCACACCGCGTTCGAGACGAGGTTCATGTGAGTCAGCATCGCTCCCTTCGAGATGCCTGTGGTTCCGCCGGTGTACTGAAGGGCTACGATGTCCTCCTTCGGGTTGATGTCGACTTTCGGCGGGTTTGCCCCGTACTTGCTCAACAATTCTTGGAAGAAGTGAACATTAGGTCCACGTTCAACCTTGTGTGAAGGAATCTTCTTCAGCAACGAACCCAGAAAAGCCGTGGCTGCAGGCATGTACTCTTTTAGACCCGTTACAATCACCCTTTTGACCTTGGTGCTTGCCAAAACCTTTTCTAAGATGGGGTAAAGCGCATCTAGGACAACCACTGTTTCTGCTTCAGAATCGTTCAGTTGATGCTCCACTTCTCGCTCTCGGTATAACGGGCTTATGGCGGTCTCGATAGCCCCTATTTTTGTGATGCCGTAATAGGAGATGACAAATTGAGGTATGTTTGGCATGAAAATGGCGACCTTGTCGCCCTTCTTAACGCCTAGACCGTCCAGCGCAGTTGCAAACCTGTCTGAAAGATGATTGAGCTCTCGGTAAGTCATCACTTTGTTGAAATAGACTATGGCAGTGTGCTCAGGGAATTTCTCCGCTGTTTCCTCAAGCAAGCCGTGAAGCGGAACTTCGGGAAAATCTATGTGCTTCCGAACTCCTTCGGGCCAAAACTTGAACCACGGCTTCTCAGACGGTTCCTCAGTGACTGATCGTTCTTTGACCTTCCTTTTCTTTGCCAACATAATCAGCCCTATTCTTAAAGATTGACTGCGTTAGCAAGTAATAATGCTTTCCGCGAATAGTTCAACGTCACGGTACGGTTTTTTCCATCACTTTCGTTTCCTGAAAAGAACGCGTGCGCAAGGCTTGAGCCATTCTGTTATCTACGGGCACAGTAGGCCTTAACAGCCAAGCCTGCCAAGAATATGGGAAGACCAACTCCTATTGAGGTAAAACTGAGCCAAGCATATGGCCTGTATGTATTGATGCTCGTTATGTAGCCTATGATCACTCCATGCAAGTATTGTGGTATGGTGACAACGCTTTTCACTGCTTGATACTGAATGACCGCGAAGGAGAGGGCGAAAAACACAACGGAGACGCAAATCAATATTGTCCCTAGGCCGTTTAGGGAGCTCAGCTTTAAGTAGAAAAGTCCAAGGCGAGCAAAAAAGCCAAAGGCGACGAAAATAATTCCGAAGAAAAAAGCGACCACAGACACGAGTGAACCGAAAGTCTCCACAAACATCAGTCCCACAACCAAGAGCAAGACACCTGAAAAAATCATAATGTTCCCTGAGTACTCTTTCAAGTATTCTTTTAACACGTCTATTGCCATTCATTTCGCCTTGCGTGCTCTGTCAGTAAGCCTAATCAAACCTCAACTTCAATAGAAAAGTTACACTCTTTACATTTAAGCGCAACGGTCATTAGCGTTTCATGGGATTTGGCATGCTCCTTAAGCATCCTGTTTCTGTCTCCAAAGTTCTTCGGCAGGCTTGGCGGCGCTTACCTCTGTTAATAGTGAAGAACCTCTCTCGTCTCCTTTTGCTTTGCGTCTTATGTTGGATACGTCGATCAAAGCCATACTTCGAGATCGCTCAAACGGTGCGCAAGGATGAGCATGGAAAAGGAAAAAAGGGGAAGGTGAGCGAAATATCTAAGCTCACAGAAACAATCCTGCGGAAGGAAAGTCCGTGCAGACCGAGCAAGTATCAATATTGTGTGAAAACGCGAGGCTATACGCTCAATTGCACATTCCTGACATTGTTCCAGCTCCTGCCGTACTTGTTTGCCACTTCATGGATGCGCGAGGCTATCACGGGCTCGGGATCTACACTCGTCTAGCTGAGGTTGCTTGTCAAGCTGGGTTTGTATCTCTAAATTTCGATTTTCGCGGAGTCGGGAAAAGCACTGGGCAATTTGATTACGGTTTGGGAGAGCAGCAGGACGTGAAATGCGCTTTGAGTTATCTAGCCTCGAAAAAAGAAGTTTTACCTAACAGCATCTTTGTCGTTGGCCACAGCCTGGGCGCTGCAGTGTCACTCTATGCTGTCCAGAACGATGCGCGAATCAAGGGCCTCGCATTGTGGTCTCCGCCTAAGAACCACGACTACAACGTTAAGAAGTTCATAAGACGCACAAGGGGCAGAATGGGCCTTTACGCGTTTCTTCTCTTCTCCCAGCTTGACCGAGTTTTCAACGTTTCACGAGTATTCAAGATGGAAGTCTTCGGAATAGATCTGCGTTTGAGAGATGTCCGTGGAAAACTCATGAAACTAGACGAGTGTAAGGTGATTCAGAAGCTGAAGAATCTGCCTGTGCTGATCGTCATTGGCGATGCGGACAACATACACGGCCTAGATGAGGCTCAAGAGGTCTATTCATGTGCGCATGATCCTAAAACCCTCTTAGTGATAAAAGGGGCGAATCACGGTTATGAAGGTAAAGAGGATGAATTGGTAGCCAAGACAATGGAATGGATAAGAAACGTGGAAGCTGGAAGTCTCAAGTGCAACGGTTATCTCGGTTGAAGAGGCACAAACTCGTAAGTTACGTTTCCTTCGGGTGTGACTTTGGCCACTAGCTTTGCTCTCATGCCAACTTTTACTTCTGAAAGCTTGAATCCCGTTAGCCACGCAAGTACTTTCACACCTTCCTTCAACCTTCCGATAGCGACGGTGTACGGCTTGTTTTGCTGGAAAGTGGTCGGCCTTACGACTACATGTGTGAATGTTTCAATTTCTGCTTCGTTGCTAAGCTCAACCCACTCTAGACCCGTGGATAGACATTCAGCGCAGTCGACGTTTGGCGGGAAATAGATTTTTCCGCAGCCTTTGCATCTGGTCGCGTAGACTTTTCCCTCTCTTAGGCCTTCGTAAAACTTCAGATTCTTGCTTATCGGTATCTCCTGAACAATCTTTATTTCCCTTGATTTTATCGATGGCATCGAGGACATTCTGTTCACCTCCGCAGGATAGTCACGTAGCAGTAGTGTCCGGTTCCGCCCACGTTGTGTGCAAGGCCGATGTTGTTTTTCAGCGGCACCTGCCTGCCTTTTTCAGCTTCTCCCCTCAACTGTTTTGTAAGCTCGTACATCATTGAACAACCTGTTGTGCCGATGGGATGACCTTTAGATTTCAGCCCGCCGTCCATGTTCACAGGGATTTTTCCGCCGATTTCGGTCTGTCCCTCTCGCAGAAGCTTTACTCCTTCGCCTCTTGCGCAGAATCCAATGTCCTCATATGCCATGATTTCTGCAATGGTGAAACAGTCGTGCACTTCTGCGAAGTCAACCTGGCTTGGTGTTATACCTGCGGCTTTGTAAGCTCTTTGTGAAGCTAGTGCACTTGCTTCTAAGCCGACAAAGTTTGATCGTTTGCTAAGGTTTGCGGTTCCTGAAGAATAGCCGATTCCGGCGATCCATATTGGCGTGTCAACTTTCAATTCTTTGACTTTTTCTTCAGACGCGAGAACAAGCGCTGACGCCCCATCTGTCAAGGGGCAACAGTCGAAGAGCTTTAAGGGTGAAGCGATGACCATTGAGTTGAGAACGTCGTCAACTGTAATTTTGTTTTGAAGGTGGGCAATCGGGTTCATAAAACCGTATTTGTGGTTTTTCACGGCTACAAGCGCCAGGTCTTCTTCGGTTGTTCCGTACTTGGCCATGTGAGCATTTGCATACAATGCATAGTAGGCTGGGAAGGTTACTCCGAAGTTGTGAAACTCCCAGAGATAATAGCCCGCTCGACCTATCCATTCCATGGCCGTTGCGGAGTCGATTTCCCTCATCTTCTCGACGCCCATCGCCATGGCTATGTCTGCGTGACCGCTGGCAATGGCTGAATATGCCGTGAAGAAAGCTGCGCTGCCACTTGCACATGCTGCTTCACATCGCACGAGCCCTGCCTTTGTCATCCCACAGTATTCTGAAACAACCACTGCTGGAAGCAGCTCTTCATACCAAGCTCCTGCCCCAACAGACCCAAGAGCGATAAACTGAATGTCACTCGCACCTAAGCCTGCGTCTTCAAGAGATGGCCTTACAGCTTCAAAAGCAAGCTCAGAAATGGTCACATCGTTTCTTACTCCAAACTTTGAGTTGCCAATTCCTATGACAGCTACATTTTTCACGCCAAACACACTCTTCTTGTTAACTTAAGATGCACAAAAAGTGAAGGAAAAAGGATGTTAAAGCTATTTGCCTTTAAACTCGGCCTTTCGCTTGGAGAAGAAAGCTTCTACGCCTTCTTTGAGATCTTCTGTTGAGGATGACAGCGCCATGAGTGCTGCCTCCAGCCGCAACCCAACTTCCAAAGGCACCTGTGTTCCAAAGTTCATCGCGTGCTTTACATATTTCATGGCTATCGGCGGTCCCTCAGCAAGCTTCTTGGCAATTGCCCTGACCTCGTCCTTGAGCTTCTCGTAGTGAACAACCCCGTGCACTAAACCTATTTTCAGAGCTTCATCGGCTTTAATCCTGTTTCCAAGCATCACCATTTCCTTAGCCCTCGCCAGACCCACTATTCTGACAAGTCTCTGCGTTCCACCCCATCCGGGGATCAAGCCCAGCCTGATCTCTGTGTTTCCAAGCTCGGCATGTTCGGCTGCTATCCTGAGATCGCACGCCAATGCAAGCTCGAGGCCACCGCCGAGAGCGTAACCGTTTATTGCTGCGATGACTGGTTTGGACATTTCTTCGACCTTTCCGAAAGTCTTCTGCCCTTTCCTCGCGAATTCTTCGGCGTAGACAGGAGTTCCTTTCATCATAGTTAAGTCTGCGCCTGCACTGAAGGCGCGGTCGCCTTCGCCCGTTATCACGACGCATTTGATGCTTGGGTCGCCTTCTGCCGTGTTGAGTATGTCCGAGAGCTCTTCGATCAAGACATCGTTGAAAGCGTTCAGGCGTTGGGGCCTGTTCAGTATGATCCACAGCGTGCTTTCTTCCCTTTCTATTTTGAGGGTCTCGTATGCTTTACTCAAACTTTTCACCTATTTCCCTGTTTGTTTCATCTACATATATGATTTCTTCACGTAGCCTCTCTAATACTTGCTCAGAAGATACTTGAGCACCTGCAGCTTTTGAATCTCACTCGTGCCTTCATAAATTTCAGTTATTTTTGCGTCTCTGTGGTATTTTTCAACTCGGTATTCACCGAAGTATCCGTAGCCTCCTAACGTTTGGATTGCCGAGTTCGTAGCTTCCATTGCAACGTGGCTTGCGTAGTATTTCGCCATGGCTGTTGCCATAGCATCTAGTTTTCCTTCGTCAACCAAGGCTGCAGCCTTGTAGGTGAGTAATCTTGCAGCTTCGATCTTTGTCGCCATCTCTGCTAAGGTGACTCCTATTGCTTCGTGCTGCATTATCGGCATGCCGAAGGCTTCTCTCTGTTTGGCGTACTTGAAGGCAATTTCCCATGCTCCCTGCGCCATGCCAACGGCTTGTGCAGCAACGCCTACTCTGGTCTTGTCGAAGAACTCCATGGAATAGTAGAATCCCTTGTTCAGTTCTCCTATTATGTTCCAGTCTGTCACTTTGACGTTGCTGAAGTTAAGCTCCCCGGTTATGGATGCTCTGATTCCCATCTTGTTGTGCAGTTTCGTGGCTTCAAGGCCGGGTGTTTCCTTGTCAACAACAAACAGTGTTTCGCCACGGTGTGTAGGCCTGATCTTAGTGTCTGTTTGAGTCAGAACGACTATGAAATCCGCAACCGTGGCGTTTGTGATGAAGGTTTTCGGTCCGTTTATCCACCATTCGTTTCCATACTTGGTGGCTGTGGTTTCCATGTGGTTTATGTCGCTTCCGCTGACGTTTGGTTCAGTGAACGCTGCAGCAGACATGAAGTCGCCTCTGCATATCGGAGGCAAATACTTCTCCTTCTGCTCTTTGCTTCCGTGAGTCATGATGAGTTCGCTGCCGAAGTTTCCGCTTGAGATAGCAACGCCAAGCGATGAGTCTCCGCGGCACATTTCCTCGATTGCTATGCAGGTTTCAAGTAGGCCGAAGCCTTGTCCACCGTATTCTTCTGGGAACATCATGCTCGTAAAACCCAGTTTGGCCGCTTGCTTGTACAGTTCCATTGGGAACTCTTCTTTCTTATCGAGTTCCAACGCTAATTCCGGTTTGAATTCTTTCTGGCAGAACTCTCGTACTGCGTTTTTGATGTGCAATTGTTCTTCTGTCAAATCAAACTTCACTTGTAGAACCCCCTTCCAACTTTCTTCCCAGTCCAGCCTTTGCCCACGTACTCTTCAAGAAGTGGACACGACTTGTACATTTCCATGTTGTACTTGCCATAGAACTCCTTGAGCTTGTTCACAACTGTGTCTAGACCAATACGGTCTGCGTATTCACATGGACCTGAAGGCCAGAACGTGCCCAGCTTCATTCCAGCGTCAATGTCTTCTGGGTTGGCAGCATCATCGTGAATGATCCATGCGGCCTCGTTTGCAGCAACTGCCCAGGACCTTTCCACGTCATACTCGTCCAACAGGTTGAAGGGTATTCTCGGTCGGCCCTTCGTCCAGTCGTAGAATCCTACACCCGTTTTCTGGCCGAGCTTCTTTTCCTTTATGAGGGGATCGACGACTTCTGAGCATGGCTTGAAGCGTTCGCCGTAGGCCCCGTACAGGATGTTGCCGACTTCATAGGCTATGTCTAGACCGACAAAGTCTGCCAGTTCAAACCACCCCATTGGAAAACCGCCCGTATACTTGACCGAAGAGTCTATTCCTTCCTTGGTTGCTTCTCCCCGCTTGTAGGCCCAGAACGCCTCGTTGAACACGGCTCCAAGCACACGGTTCACTATGAAGCCTCGCACGTCCTTTCTCACCACTATCGGAGTTTTTCCGAGTTTCTTGGCGAGTTCGGAAATCGTGGTAATCGTTTCCTGGCTCGTGTTTTCTCCTTTGATGACTTCGATCAGTGCCATCATCATTGGTGGATTAAAGAAGTGCATTCCTGCGACTTTGTCTGGGCGCTTGGTTGCCTTGCCCATTTCTGTTATGCTCAATGTTGACGTGTTGGAGGCGAGTATTGCATGTGCAGGTGCTGTTGAGTCTAGTGTGGCAAAGACTTTCTTCTTGAGTTCCATTTTTTCTGGCACTGCTTCGATGGCCATGTCTATGTCCTTGGCGGCTTGTTCATAGCTGGTGGTCGTTTTTATTCTCGCCAGCGCGGCGTCGGCGTCTTCTCGTCTGATTCTTTTCTTCTCAACGAATTTGTCCAAGCTCCACTTGATTTTTTCCTTGCCTTTGTGGAGAAGGTCATCGCTTATGTCGACCATTGTTACTTCGTATCCCGTCATTGCAAGCACTTCGGCGATGCCGTGGCCCATTGCTCCCGAGCCTATAATTGCCATTCTTTTCAGCTTCTCACCTGCCAAAATGGTTCCTCCCAACGTTTAGTGAATTGCTTGAAGAACGGTAATAAAACTTTTGAACGTGTGATCCATGTTTAGAAAAACGAATAAAAGGAACGTGAGTTTGCTATTGCTGTTTCATCAAATAGTTCGTTATCGTGTACTTCTGCATTTCACTTGTTCCTTCGTAGATCTCGGTTATCTTGGCACATCTGTGGTAGCGTTCGACGTGATAGTCGGCTAAGTAGCCGTAGCCTCCGAAGATCTGGATCGCGTCGTCTGTGACTTCCATGGCGACCCTGCTTGCATACGCTTTGGCCATTGAGGTTGCCACAGCGTTCGGTTTCTCCTTGTCGTAGAGCCAAGCTGCCTTGTACATCATCAGCCGCGCTGACTCTATCTTTATCGCCATCTCAGCAAGCCTGAAGCCTATTCCTTGGAAGTTTATTATTGGTTGACCGAACTGTTTTCTCGTTTTCGCGTAATTTAGGGCCCGTTCGAATGCGCCTTGTGCCATGCCGACTGCTTGGGCGGCCACGGTGATTCTGGTTCCGTCGAAAAGTTCAAGAGTGTAGTAGAAGCCCTTGCACAGTTCTCCTACGACGTTAGCTTCTGGAACCTTCAAGTCAGCCATGGAAAGCGAACCAGTGACGCATGGTTTGATGCCCATCTTCCCGTGCAGCTTCGTTGCCTCCAAGCCGCACATCCCTTTTTCCGCCAGGAACAGGCTTTGTCCTCTGTGCGACGGTTGCACGTTGGGATCTGACTGGCACAGTATTATGAAAGTGTCGGCTGTTGTGGCGTTCGTTATAAACTCCTTCGCACCGTTTATTGTCCACTCGCTCCCTGTCTTCACAGCTGTTGAATCCATGCGTGTAATGTCGCTTCCATGTTCGGGTTCTGTGAAGGCTGCTGCAGCTATATGCTCACCTGTTGCCAAGGGCGTAATGTATTTCTTCTTTTGCTCTTCATTCCCGTGTTTCAGCAGCAGGTCCGGGATCATTAGGTTTCCAAGCGAGACAGCAACTCCGAGGCCGGGGTCTGCACGGCAGATCTCCTCAACCACAAGGCAATCTTCGAAAACTCCGTACCCCTGTCCACAATATTCTTGGGGTATTCGCATGCTAGTGAAACCGAGCTGCGCAGCCTTCTTATAGAGGGCCATCGGGAACTCTTCTTTCTGATCCAATTCCAATGCAAGTTCCGGAGTGAACTCCTTCGCACAGAATTCTCGGACAGCCTTCACAATTTCCTTCTGCTCATCGTTCAGTCTAAAGTCCATAATCCTCTTTCCCCCGTTTAGGAGCTTGTTTTCTTTGTTTGAAGCTCATATACTTTGCTTTTCAATGCAGGTACCACTTTGAAAAGGTCGTCGACAACGCCGTAGTCCGAGAAGCCGAAGATAGGTGCTTTGGGGTCCTTGTTTATGGCTATGATGAGGTCTGAGCTTTTCATCCCCAGAACGTGTTGGAAGGCGCCGCTTATGCCGACCGCGATGTAGAGCTTGGGCTTCACAGTTTTTCCAGACGTGCCGACTTGGCGGTCGGTAGGCAGCCAACCCTTGTCCACGATTGGACGCGAGCACGAGAGTACTGCACCCAGGGTTTTTGCGAGTTCTTCCATTATTGGCATGTTGGCTCCGTCCTTTATTCCCCTACCGATGCCGACGAGTTTGTCTGCAGCTGTGATGTCAACTCCGCCTGGAGGCGGCAAAACGTATTGTAGGAACCGTTTTTCCTGTATTTCTTCCGTGAGCGGTGAGGGAATTTCCGTTATTCGTCCATTTGCAGGAGGCATCGGTTTCTGAGGGGCGAAGGTTGCCTGACGGATGGTCGCGATGTAAGTTTCGGCTTTGCGGATGTTGGCCTGGACGTTCACCTTGCCGCCGTACATCTGTCTGGTAATTGTGAACGCTCCGCTTTCAAAAGCTATGTCTATGCAGTCTGTGGCCAGTGGTTGGTTCAAGTTAGCCGCGAGTCTTGGAGCTAGGTCCACGCCATACGAGGTGTGTCCCATTAGCAACAGTAATGGCTTATGCGCGGTGATCAGGGTTGTGAGGATTTTCCTGTAAGCTTCAGAGTTGAAGTTCTCAAGCTTGGAATCTTCAATGAGCAACACGTTCTTTGCGTATTCTGCCAGACTCTTGGCGTGTTCTTTTACGGTTTTTCCCAGCAGAACAGCGTTGAGCTCTGCACCAGCCTTCTCTGAGAGCTCTCTGGCTTTTGTGAGCATTTCGAAGGTTATGTCTCTCATCTGTCCCTGTCTGTGTTCGGCCAAAACGAAGATCTTCGCCATGTTAAATTAACCCCCTCGACTTGAGGATTTCAGCAATTTTGGCTGCAACCTCGTCTGGGCTTCCCTTCAGAAACTCCGCCTGTTTCGCTGCTGGTGGAACGTACATCTTTTCTATAGTTGTCCATGAACCCGCTGGGCCAACGTCGTTTTCAGTTAAGCCCGTGTCGGCAAACGCCATCACCTTAATCTCTTTCTGCATGGCTTTTCGGATTCCCATTATTGAGACATACCTGGGTTCGTTTATCCCCGTCTGCACGGAGAAAAGCGCGGGTAGTTTAACTTCAACCTGCTCTTCCAAGCCTCCTTCAAGTTCACGGTTGACTTTAGCCACACCTGTGCCTAGCTCGATTTTCTTTACCATCGTCGCGTGAGGGATATTGAGCAGTTCTGCCAGTATCGGCCCAACTGTTGCGCTCCCGTCATCCCCTGCCTGCATTCCGGTCAGGATCAAGTCGTAATGCAGGTTCTTTATTGCGCTGTGCAGAATCTTTGCGACCGCATAGCCGTCGGAGCCGTTGAACTTCGGGTCTGTCATCCTGATCGCCTTGTCCGCTCCCCGAGCCATGCATTTTCGAAGCGTACTGTCAGAGTCGTCGCCGCCTAATGTTATCGCCGTGACTGTTCCGCCCTGTTTCTCTTTTATGCGCACGGCTTCTTCCAGTGCGTAGTCGTCCCACTCGTTGATGTCGAAGACCAAGCCCGTCCTGTCTATGCTCTTTCCTGTGGCGTCGATCTTCAGTTCTGCCTCAGCTGTCTCTGGAACATGTTTGGCGCATACAATTATGTCCATGTCAACTTGACTCTCCTAGATGTGAGTCTGTTTCACACTCGTTTTCATATAACTTTTGCCTGACAGAGGGAGCGCGCTTCGGATATCTAGCAACCATGGATCGCGCTTAGCTTCGCCTTTGACATTTGTTGCTTCAATGGCTTTAGCAGGCATTAGGCGTGGATGGTTCCGAAAAGAAGCTGCCGCCATTGGAGAGATTATGCCCACGCGGTTCTTTTAGCACTTACAGTCTGAGCAATCCGTTTTCGCGCGCTTTATGGAGACAAGACCCAAACCTTTGCAGCTCATAGGCTAGGCTTCGCTTTCTTTCTCTACCGTGTTGTCTACAACTTTGATCCATCTGGTCGCCAAAACCTGGTCAAAATCCTTGCTCTTAGGGTCGAGATCTGTTCCGACAAGGTGCCAATGATCGTTTATCGTCGCAAACGTCGTGTCCATTATCACAAACTTGGGAGTATAGCTGAAGAGTCTCTTCCCTATGTCAGACAGCAGGTCCAGAGCACGTTCAAAAGCCTTGTAGGGTATGGTGTGTTCATGCTGCTTGTACACTATCATAATTCTTTCCTTGTGTCCCTTCAAATTCTTGGTTCTTAAAACTAAGAATGACTTATCATCGTAGTAGATTTTCTCCTTTTTCAAATCAAGTCTGCACAGAGGACATTGCACAGTCTTCAACTCGCACACCTCACTGAATACTATTCTAGTACTCACAGTATAAAAGAACTTTTCAACTCTTCCGTTTCGCAATCAGCTAACGTAGTTACCTGTCGAAGAGGCAGTGCAACACCTCAAGCAGAACGAAAAGTACTCCAACGTAGTAGAACAGAAATCCAAAGAGAGTGTAGTGTTCCCAGATAACGAAACCGGCTAGTCCTGCGGCAAAACATCCAATACTCAAGAATGTCAGAAACAAGATGTTGATGTTTTCCATGACTCTGTGTTTTGGCACTTTTTCTATGAACAACAGAAACCTGAAAGTGTCATTTTCCAACACGTGCTTCTTTGCACTTTTGAAGAAAGAAAGGGGCTTGCGGCCTTCCATACGCACACGCTCGCTAAGCCCAGGCTGGCACTTCGCCCCAGATAGTCTTCAAGAAGAAACAGACTGCAAAAAACACTAAGGGCAAGGTTCTCACGGCTAGTAGTTTCCACCTCATGCTAGGTCCCTCCTATTCTTGACGGTGAAAGGCGCCCGCCTTTTTTCGCCGCAAACCACAGATATGCACAGGAAATTGACTTAACGATAAGTGCGTAGACGATGTGACAGACAGTTAATGTGCATTCAGACAGAAAAAGAGTCAACAAATCATGTCGTCATGTTGGGCCCTCATCAGCCTGAACCTTCAATTCAGATTCAGTATTCATAAGCATAAAGTATGTCCTTCATCAGAACTTGTCACCGTTTCAAAAACGGCAAAGTGAAAACTTGACATTATCGATGATGAAACCTAGCGACCTAATCAGAGTGCATGACGAAAAGGCAGACCCTTGGAGGATCGTGTGTAGAGAGAAGGGTCCTAACAAACAGTTGGAGATTATGCATAACGCCTTGGCAAGATACGGGCTGTCGCAGAACGAAATAAGAGCGTACGTTTACCTCGCAAGAACCGGCGAAAGGAAAGCTGCAGAAATTGCTGAAGCCACATCGCTTCACCGAACCGAAACCTACAGAACACTTCGGGACTTGGAAAGAAGAGGCATCGTGCTCTCAACTTTTGAAAAACCGTTGAGGTTCACAGCGGTGCCTCTGGATAAAGCAATCGAACGACTGATAGAAACTGAAAAAACGAAGCTCAAACTTCTTGAAAAAGAAAAGGCCGACTTGATCCAGCTTTGGTCGTCGATGCCAAAGCCAAGAAATGAGAACAGCAAAAAGGAAGTGTTCCAAATACTCGGAGGCGAATCGGAAGTAATTCTGAAAGCCAACGATCTTCTTGGGAAAACTCGGACGGAACTGCAGATTTTTGCTCCCGAAAAGTACCTAGCTCAACTGTACCGCAGCGATTTCATGGATAATCTCGAGCAGCACTCTTACGATGTGAGCATCAATCTGCTGACTGAAAACTCGTTGAAGAGCAGATTCTTCTGCGAGCGAATCGGTTGGTCAAACCATACATGTTGCGTTGGCGATGTAAGGAAACTGCCCTGTTTCATGATCTCAGACAGAGAAGAACTTCTCATCGTTTATAATAAAAAATCCGAAGACAAGGGCAGAGCGAGGAAGAAGAAAAGCAGAACTGCGGCTCTCTGGACCAATTGCAACGCTCTTGTTGTAAGTATGCTGACGCTGTTCTACAGAATGGCCGAAGCTAGAGGAACTGCGCAAGTCTGCGCCGCGCAGGCACCAGAAATTGGCTTACAGATGGAAGACCGGGACAGTTAGGCGGACAACTTCTCTCTTATGGCGTTGCGCTTCTCCTCTGTCAGGGGACCGAACTTCTTAATCCTGTCAGTGAACATGCTGAACAGTTCGGCAGCTTTCTTGTAGACTGGCAACGGCACGTAGCTGTAGCGTACTCGCATGTTTTCGACTCCGTATTTTGCCAGTTCTTTTCCGAGGTCTATCATTCTTTTCTTTGTGAACTTCTCGTCGATCTCTTGCGTTCCTTCAACGACCAGAACACCGTCAGCACCGTATGCGAAAGCATAAAGCAGGTGTTTCAAGCCTAGTATGGCAGTTGTTGGAACTGGAATGATCCTGACGTTTTCCGGATAGTTTGTGCGGTCCAGTCCAAGGAAGTCCATGCCGGTGTAGCCAACATTCTTGTCGGCAAAGGCGACCACTCTGACTTCGCCAGGCTGCTTTTCTTCCAACACTCCTCTGAGACTGGCAATTATCTGCTTCGCAGTCGCGTTCTTGAAGTCTATGGCTTCTTGTGGGCAAACAGGTATGCATGCACCGCAGCCTGTGCACTGGAACGCGTCGACCTTGGCCTTGCCGTTCTGCATGCTGATCGCGTTCACTGGACAAATTGGCACGCAGACGCCGCAACCATTGCACAGGTCAGAGATCACAAAGGCTTTCTCAGGAGAAGTCGTGACATAATCACTCTTCAAGAACAGAGCCGCTTTGGCAGACGCGCCTAAACCGTCTGAGACCGTGTCACGGACGTCTTTCGGGCTTAGGGCGCAGCCGCAAGCAAAAATTCCGGTTACAAGCGAATCGACTGGGTCAAGCTTGGGATGCTTCTCAGTGATGAAACCGTCCTCACCGATTGAGACCTTCATTTTTTCGGCCAGTTCCTTCAGTCCTGCTGGCGGAACCATCGGCGTTGCCAGCGCGATCATGTCAAACTGCTCCTCGGTCGTCTCGCCGGTTATCGTGTCTTCCGCCAGTGCAACGAGCTTGCCGCTCTTGTTATCCTTGTAGACTTCTGCCACTTTGCCTCGTATGAAACTGACCCCTGCCTCTTCGTCACGCCAGTAGAGGTCTTCGTAACCCTTGCCTGTGGCCCTGATGTCTGTGTAGTAAATGGTAACATCGATTCCGAGCATTTTCTTCAGCACGAAAGCCTGTTTTAGCGCGTACATGCAGCAGATGCGACTGCAGTATGGGATGTAATTCTTATCCCTGGAGCCCGCGCAGAGCACTATGCCAATCTTCTTGACGTCGCTGCCGTCTGCCCTCTTGACGTAGCCGCCCGTCGGGCCTGTTGCTGACACGAGCCTTTCCAAATCCATCATGGTGATGACGTCTTTGTAGTTGCCGTAACCGTAAGTCTCAAGCTTCTTGGCATCATAGAGCTGGTAACCAGTTGCCATGATGATGCCTCCCACGTGCAAGTCGACCGTGCACCCTTTGTCTGTCAGGCTTACCGCCTTGGCTGGGCAAAGCTGCTCACACTTTCCACACTTTGTGCATGTTTCAAAGTCAATTGTATAGGCTGACGGCACAGCCTGTGGGAACTCGACGTAAGCTGCTTTCCTCTGCGACAGGCCTTCGTTAAACTCGTCTGGACAGAAAACAGGGCAAACCTTGGCGCAGACACCGCAGCTTCTGCACTTCTGCAAGTCCACGCCTCGAGGTTTCATGAAAACCTTCACGTCATAGTTTCCTGGGCGGCCGCTGACTTCCTGCACTTCAGAGTATGTGTACAAGGCAACGTTGGGGTTTCTGCCCACTTCGGCCATCCTCGGCGTCAAGATGCACTGCGCGCAGTCCAATGTTGGGAAGACCTTCGTCAACTTCGCCATGTTGCCGCCGATGCTCGGCTTCCGTTCGACTAGATGAACCTTGTAGCCCAGATAACCGAGCTCAAGAGCGGCTGTGATGCCTGCTATGCCGCCGCCAACGATGAGAATCTCCCTAGACCCCTTCTCACTGATAGTCTGCAACGCTTCAAGCTGCTGGCTTCGCTCGTAACCGCCTCTAATTAGGCTTATGGCTTTTCTCGTGGCCTCGGCTGAAGGGTGAGGACCGTGAACCCAGGAGTCTTGTTCCCTGATGTTCACAAACTCAAGCATGAAGGGGTTCAATCCGGCCCTCTCCAAGACAGCTTGAAAAGTTGCAAGATGCATCCTCGGTGTGCAACTGGCAACCACAACTCTGTCCAAGTTCTCCTTCTTCACAGAGTCGAGTATCAGTTCCTGAGCTGGCTTGGAGCAGAGGTACTTGTGATACTTGGCCACTGCAACGTCAGGCCAATTCTTAACAGTGTCAACTACAGACTTGACATCCACGACGTCGCCTATGTTGCCGCCGCATTCACACACGAAAATGCCGATTCTAGGCGATTTCTTCTCCATCGGCGGAAATCTACCTCATTCATGAATGGTTTTAAAAGATTCACGGGAAAACGCTTTAATAACCTTATGCTCCCGTTTCAACAAAAAGTGATGGGCTTACATGAACGCTCAGGAGCTCACTCAGAAACACAAGCTTCTTGAATGTATCCAGTGTGGAACGTGCACTGGAAGTTGTCCTGTTGCGAAGAAGGCCAACCTGAACGTCAGAAAGTACATGCGCGAAGTTGCCACGCTGGGCAGGTTGACCCAGCACCCACAGAATGAATTGTGGAGCTGCACAACCTGCAGCGCGTGCGGTGTTCGCTGCCCCAAGGAACTCAACCCATACGAGTTCTTGATCGACATCCGCGGGATGGCAGTTGAGGAAGGGCAAATTGCTCCTACGATTCGAGACGCCTTGGAGAGCATATTCAAGAACGGCAACCCATGGGGAAGAATGCGCAACAAACGCTCTGAATGGATGCAAGGACTAAACATCAAACCCATCTCACAGGGTGCAGAAGTCCTTTTCTTTGTCGGCTGCACATCAGCCTACGATCCACGCGTCCAAAACGTGCCAAAAAGCCTCGCAAAATGCTTTGAAAAGGCAGGACTGAAATTCGGAATCCTCGGCGACGAGGAGAATTGCTGCGGAAGCGAGGTCTACGGCATGGGTGAGAAGGGCCTTTTCGAATTCCTGGTTGAAGAGAACATGAAAGCGTTCAACAAGTACAACGTGAAACAAGCTGTAACAAGCTGTCCACACGGGTATCACGCCTTTAAGAACAGATACAACCAAACAAGCTTCGAACCTCTTCACCACACTCAACTTCTCGCCAAGCTGATTGACGAAAAGAAGTTGACCTTCTCTAAGGAGGTCAACAAGAAGGTCATATACCATGACCCGTGCTTCTTGGGCAAGCAAAACGGCATCTACGACGAGCCGAGAAAAGTCATCGAGAGCGTTCCAGGCGTCAAACTGCTGGAGTTTGACCGTTCAAGAGCCAGAAGCGTCTGCTGCGAGGGCGGAGGTGGGAGAATGTGGGTTGACATCCCAGGCCAACGTTTAGCGGAAACACGGGTGAAAGATGCCGTCGAAGCTGGAGCAGACGTCCTAGCCGTAGCCTGTCCCTACTGCCTACTAACCTTTGAAGACGCCGTAAAGACTACAGGCGTCGAAGGCAAAATTCAGATCATGGACATAGCAGAACTTCTCACACTTGCCCTGTAGCGAGGCGTTTCCATCGCTAACGCACAAAAACTCGCTTCCTATGACGACTACTGTGATCAATCAATTATATCGAGACTGAAACCGGTGCGACCCGCCTGCTCCAAGCGAGCCAAATCAGGGCTCACGCGTAATCATCGTCGCCGTCGACCTGACATTCTGGAGTTTTCTGATGCGCGTTACGCTCTGGTTAAGCTCGTCCATCGTTCTTGCGGTGACTTTTGCAACTATATCATAGTCACCCAGAACAACGAAGGCTTCATCAAAACCCTGAACGCTCTTCAGAGCTTTCAACACGTCATTTTCACAGCCCAAGTTCACGTTTATCAACACAAAAGCATTGAGCTTCATCCCGACCCTCTACCGTCTTGTCTACCTCTGCGAGCCACTATTTAGCATTTTGTCTCTCTCAATTTGCATGATTCTACCACTCTGACTGTTAGAAACATTGCCCCCAACTGGCAAAAGGACCTCAGTAGCGCCCCGTAGGGACCGCATCAACGGTGCTACGTGCAGAAAAAACCTAGGGGGGAGGGGGGTAGGCGTGTTAGACTGGTCAAAACACGAAACAGGGAATGCTAAGGGTATGTCCAAGATATCTCACTCCTCAGATGAACACTGCAACGGTAGCGCGCGCTGAGAATAGGAATCAAGCTGCTGCTCAAAGACCAGACGAAAGGGCAACCAGGTGACCGTGAAGAAACGTTAATCCTCAAGCGAAACGGGCACACGCTGAGGATGCGAATGCTTCATAAACAGGCAACAAACAGATCAGCCTGTCTTAGAGGGGCTTCGGCATGGAAAGCTATGATTTGATAATCATCGGTGCAGGTGCTGCCGGTTTGTCTGCTGGCATCTACGGGGCAAGAAGCGGACTCAAAACTCTCATTCTGGAGGAGAAAATCGCCGGCGGCACGACTGCAGACGCTCCGTGGGTGGAGAACTACCCGGGGTTTCAAAGCATAAGCGGAACCGAACTTGCACAGAAAATGGTAGCTCATGCCAAGAGTTCTGGCGTGAAGATCAACGAGTTTGAAAGAGTCGTGAGACTGAGCCTTAGAGGTGACAAGAAGACCGTTGAAACCGAAAAGACCGGCTACGAAGCCGGGGCAGTGATAATCGCTTCCGGAAGCTACTATCGCCAGCTCGGCATTCCGGGTGAAGAAGAGCTTCGAGGAAGAGGCGTGAGCTACTGTGGGCTCTGTGACGGACCGTTCTTCAAGGGAAAACGAGTCTTGGTTGTAGGAGGCGGCAACTCGGCCCTGATAACGGCTCTTTATCTCGCTCATCTCGGCTGCGAAGTCAAGGTTGCACATCGCAGGGATGCCTTCCGCGCTGAGGACGCCCTGGTTCAGGGATTAAAAAACGTGAAGAACATTGAAGTCTTCATGAACACCGAGGTCAAGGAGATCATCGGCGAAAAAATGGTCAAAAAAGTCAGCCTGCTTAACAAGCAGAGCGGCGAAACCGAGGAGTTGCCCGTTGACGGTGTCTTCGTCCAGGTCGGTGAAGCCCCGAACAGTCAACAGGCCAGAGAGGCAGGCGTGGCGGTTGACGAAGACAGCTACATAATAATCGATGGGTTGCAGCACACGAACATTGAAGGAGTTTACGCGGCAGGCGACGTTGCAAACCATCCTGTTAAACAAGTTGGAACAGCGGTGGGACAGGGCATAACCGCCGCGCTTGAAGCTTATTCTTTCATCCGCAGACCATATTACAAAAGGTAAAGAATGCTCCAAAACTAATATATCGCCCCGAACCCCTTTCCAAACTTTCTAGGGTCTTTCATTCCCAGCTACACTGCAAAGAACCGCTGGCAAGCGCTGGAGAAACAGTGAAATGAGTGAAAAATGCGTGTCTGCCGTAACGATCAACCAAGACTACTGTAGCAAGTGTTCCATTTGCCATTCCGTCTGTCCTTACGAAGCCATAAAGCGAGACTTGGAAACGGGCAAGGTGGAGATAGACCTGCAAAAGTGTCAGGTTTGTGGCATATGCTACAGCGCCTGTCCTGTTATGGCGATACAGATAGTCTACTATGACTATGACAGCCTAGTCAAATACGTGAAGGACATGAGGGAAAAATGCAGGAGCGACACGCTTGTACTGATGTGCAGGGGAAACTCGCCGTCAACGTGCGAGGTTGAAGAAATCCTCAAAGAGCAAGGCTTGAAAACGAACAAGTACATCCCTTTGCGCCTGCCCTGTGCTGGACGAATCCCCGCCGAGTTTGTATTTAAAGTCTTGAAGAGTGGCATAAAGAAAGTAGTTTCTGTTCAGTGCGAAGAAAATTTCTGCCGTTTCAAAGAGGGCACCAAGATAAGCACCAGAAAGCTGCTCCTAGGCAAGGGGGTTCTTGAACAGCTGGGCTTGCCCAGGGACGCCTTCAGAGTGATAAAGCACTCTAGGAAAGCGGTTTACGACACGACAAAATGCGTGGGCTGCGACAAGTGCGTGTTCATCTGCCCCTACAAAGCAATAGAGGCAGAACCATTCGCAACACCGAGAATACTCGCAGAATACTGCACGGGCTGTGGAGCATGCGCTCTAGTCTGTCCGCACGAGGCGATTGAAATCAAGGGTTTCGAGTTTGAAAACGTTCTGAAAAGCTACACAGAATCGGCCAAGAAGCTGAAAGAAGCAGGCATATCGCCCTTGGTCCTAGTCTTCGCGTGCCAATGGTCAGAGTTCCAAGCCTTGGATGGTCTTGAAAACCATTTATTCAAGAGAAAAGTGCTAACGATAGAGATTCCTTGCTTCAAAGCACTTGACCCAGTCCACGTTATCAACGCGTTGCAAAACGGTTTCGACGGAGTAATGGCCGCCGTGTGCCCACCAGAAGACTGCAAGCTTCAGGAAGGAAAGGACACCGCCGAAAGAAACGTCACTGTCCTAAAAAACGCTCTAAAGAAAATGGGCCTGCTCGAACGCTTCGAGCTTTTCACAACTTCTCCGCGATGCGTCGGCGAATTCAACAAGAAACTAGACGAGTTCTACGAGAAGATAGCTGCGATGCCGCCTCTGAAGTTAGAAGCAGTAGAGGCAAAAGCCCATGTATGAAATCATATCAGAGAAAGAGCTTGCCCCGAAAATCAAGCTCTTTGAGGTTCACGCTCGAGAAATTGCTGAAAAGGCCCGCCCTGGACAATTCATAATGCTCATGATACACGAAAAAGGCGAACGCATACCGCTAAACATAGCTGGCTACGACACAAAGAAGGGAACAGTGAGCATCGCTTTCAACGAAGTCGGTAAAACAACAAAACAGCTGGGATGCCTGAAAATAGGCGACTGCATACAGAGCATAACGGGACCGCTCGGAAACCCTTCAGAAATAAGAAAGTTCGGTAACGTCCTATGCGTTGCGGGAGGCGTGATGGTCGCACCGATGCTGTTGCTGGTTCAAGCGCTTCGCGAAGCGGGTAACAGGGTGACCACGGTGGTCGGTGCGAGAATCAAGGACCTACTCTTCTATGAGGAAGAGATGAAAAGCCTCAGCGTCAAGTCTTACGTGGCAACGGATGATGGTTCAAAGGGCTTCAAGGGCTTCGACTTTCTCAAGCGTGTTCTTGAAAAGGAGAAGTTTGACCGCTGTGTGGCTTGGGGCCCCGTTGTGATGATGAAAGACGTGTCGGAATTAACAAAACCCCACAGCCTGCCCACGATTGTCACCTTGTCGCCGATAATGATCGACGGGATGGGCATGTGCGGGGTGTGCCGCGTCACAGTGAACGGAAAAATGAAATTCGGGTGTTTTGACGGGCCAGAATTCGACGGCCACACGGTAGATTTTGACCAGCTGATAAACAGGCAGAGGATGTTCCTGCCAGAAGAGAGGCTTAGCTCACTAGTGTGGGAAATGCAAGGAAGCTGCGCACGTGGCGGAAAGTAAACCGAAGCCAAGAATCAAGAAAGAAGCCGAGCCGATGCCTAAGCAGAAGCCAGAAGTCCGTAGGAAAAACTTCAACGAGGTTGCTCTGGGCTACACGGAGGAGCAGGCCAAAGAGGAAGCAAACCGGTGTTTGCAATGCGCAAAACCGCAGTGCGTCGCAGGCTGCCCGGTGGAAATAGACATCCCAGACTTCATCAGGCTACTCAGAGAAGGAAAATGCGAAGAGGCTGCAAAGAAGCTCAAGGAAAAAAACAGTCTGCCAGCGATCTGCGGGCGCGTGTGCCCACAAGAAGACCAGTGTCAGAAATTCTGTGTCCTCGGGAAAGTTGGCGAACCTGTGAGCATCGGCAGGCTAGAACGTTGGTTGGCCGATTGGGAGAGAGAAACAGGTAACGTCAAAGTTCCAGAGAAAACTAGGTCCACAGGCAACAAAGTCGCCGTAATCGGTGCTGGCCCGGCTGGACTTACCGCTGCAGCTGACTTGGCAAAGCTTGGGCACGAAGTCGTTGTTTTTGAGGCGCTTCACTTGCCGGGAGGCGTGCTGGTCTACGGCATTCCCGAGTTCCGATTGCCAAAGAGAATAGTTCAGGCAGAAGCTGATTACATTCTGAAATTAGGCGTAGAGCTCCGCGCAGGGTATCTGGTCGGGAGAGTCTACACGATTCCAGAGCTGCTCAAGAAGAGAGGTTTTGGAGCGGTCTTCATAGGCACGGGCGCCGGTTTGCCTGCTTTTCTAGGCGTGCCCGGAGAGAACCTTGGTGGAATCTATTCTGCCAACGAGTTTTTGATCCGAGTGAACTTGATGAAGGCTTACGCGTTTCCAGAGTATGACACGCCGATTAGGATCGGAAAACACGTCGTTGTCATCGGCGGTGGCAACGTGGCCATGGACTCTGCCCGGTCTGCACTGCGTCTAGGCGCTGAAGAAGTCTGCATAGTCTATCGACGCTCAAGAGAAGAGATGCCTGCTCGGCACGAGGAGATCGAGAACGCTGAGGAAGAGGGGATAGTGTGCAAGTTCTTGGCCAACCCAACCAAGTTCTTAGGCGACGAGAAAGGCTGGGTCAAATCCATGGAGTGCATCTGCATGGAACTAGGCCCCCCAGACGAGTCTGGTAGAAGAAGACCGGTTCCAGTAAAGGGTTCAGAGTTCATAATGGACACTGACACGGTGATAGTTGCCGTTGGAAGAAATCCCAACCCAATCGTGCAGAGCACGACCGAAGGGTTGGCAGTTACGAAATGGGGAACAATAGTGGCAGATGAGAATGGAAAGACCAGCCTTGAAGGCGTCTACGCTGGCGGCGACATTGTAACTGGTGAAGCAACCGTGATAAGTGCCATGGGCGCTGGTAAGAAAGCGGCAAAGGCCATAGACGAATACCTTAGGACAAAATGAACGGTCGGTTCTTGGTTAGCGGGCGCAGTTTTGGCCCTTCTAGTTGTTGCTGTAAGGATCCTGCGCGTGCTGTGTGCCATCGACAAGTTTTTAGGTGTCTGCTATCGTTAATCGGATTGTGGATTCAATGGACTCAGAAGACTCTGTTTTCAGGATTCCAAGAACTGCAAGGAATATTGTTCTGATTGTACTCATAATGCTCATTTCAGACATCATCGTGGCGTATCTTGCTGGGGTATACCTTGGCGGTGTTCTCCTTCTCTTCCGTAGAGGAGCAGCAGGGGCCTTTTCTGACCTTCTATTCTTGGAGGGAACAGTGACTCTGGCAATCGGGCTCATCAACATAGGCGGAATATCAGAATCGCAAGGAATCAACCCGGGACACGTAGGAGCAACAAGTGATCGTGCTCGTCGTGAACCTGAAGCACGCAAGAGGCTTCGCAAAGAACAATTACACTCGGGAACACTTCTCATCGTTCTAGGCCCTGTGTTAATCGGATTCTCGCTGTTGATTCCATTATTGTTACCTTGAGCGCACGTCACTGTCTTTACTACGCGTTCCTTAAATTGCGACGTGGAAGCGATTTGGAGAAAACTGCCTTTTGAGGAAAAAGGCAAAGAAGCTTGTTTTTGATTCGATCGCGTTCGTGTGGATACTTTTTCAGAATTTTCAGGGCTTCCTTGACTTTTTGAATTGACGCATCTGTTTGCATGTATCTCGTGAAGGACTAATCCATCTCAGAAAGTCCGCTGCTAATAAAAGAGATGCACATTTCTCTAAACATACCTATATTTCACGGATTTCGCATTGAAGCTTCTTGATTATTTCCTCAGCTTTCAACGGCTCAACTTTCAACGTGTAAAGCCTGCTCGGCGTGCGCAGCTTCAGCTTCACAACATCCTTCAGTCTCTTCACGGCACAATAGTGTGCACGCTCGCTTATGGCCACGAATCGTTCGGCATCAACGATTTCAGCAGGCACAGCTTTCACACCCGTTTAACGCAGTGTTGGTTCATACACGAGTTCTTATCTGTTTTGGTGACCGCGTGCATTTAGAGGTTCGTCTATTTCCTTCAGCAAAGCTTCAACAGTTTTCTTTTCCTCTCCATTTAAGGGTAACGCTGGTCTGCGAGGGTAGCCGCCGGGCATTCCGTTCAGTCTCATCGCTTCTTTGATAGCTGAGAGTTGGTTAAACCTTTTAACAAGTATCTCATTTGCAAATGATATACGGTTTTGCAGTCTGCTTGCTTCTTCGTATTGGCCATTCTTGAAAGCCTTGTACAGTCGACTACACAACTTTGGGAACACGTTCGCAACTGCTATCACCGCGCCTCTGCCTCCGGCTAGAAGTGTTGGAAGCGCAATGTCGGCTGTGCCCGCTAGGACGGAAAGCCTGTTACCTACCAATCTTGCGATCTCGGTTATTGTGCCAATGCTCCCGCTGCTGTCCTTCACTCCGATTACGCTTTGGTTTTCAGACGCGAGTTTATGAATGGAAGCTGGTTCGAGAGAAAAGCCTGTGAACTTTGGAACGTTGTAGACAACTATCGGAAGGTCGACAGCCTCAGAGACTGTCCTGTAGTGTTCATGAACTTCTCTGTTTGTGAGTTTGAAATAGAAGGGGGTCACTATCAGCGCGGCATCCACTCCCAGGTCAGCCGCATCCTTGGTAAACGCAATGGTTTCTTGCGTGCTCATGCTGCCCGTGCCAGCGACTACCGGAACCTTTCCGTTGGCCTCATCCAGAACGGTTTCAATGACCTTTGTTCTCTCTTGGCGAGTAAGGTAAGGGGCTTCGCCGTTGCTTCCACAAGGGACTAATCCTGAAACGCCACCTTGCAGCCAAAACCTCACACACGTCCTTAATGCCTTGACGTCGAGTTGACCTCCACGCGTGAAAGGTGTCACGTGAGGCACAAATATCCCGTCCAAAACTGGTTTTGACACAGTCTTGCCCTCAAGATTCTGACATGCAAACGTCGTTATATAAGCTTGCAACCTCAATTTTCTTTTCAGCGGAACAGAAAGCTTTCTTGTAGAGCAGACCGAGCTTGAACCAGCGGGCTTCGGCAAGGAGGTGCAATGCCTTCCCTTACGCTTAGGCCCGCAGGCAATGCTTCGTGTCCATGTTACACCAGCGTGGCGTGCCCTCTTGTCACGTGAAATGAAAAGCTTGCGTACACATCACACGAATCAGAGTGAGCGCTGATGGACAATCCAGTGCGGCTACAGGAACTCAGCCTTTTGAGAGACTTAGAATGACGACTCCTATAAGGGTCACAAGACCTGAGAACCCTGTGAGGAACAACAGAAATTCTGGCAAAAGGCCGCCGAGTAATTCCCACACCAGAAGCAAGAGACCAATTGCGAAGCCGGTTCCCGCCAGGGCCGTTATCAGAAGCACGATCAACGTTGCTGTGAAACCAAGCTGGATAGGGGTTCTTCCCGTCGCGCGAGAAACTATCCAATAGCTGCCCACAGCCTTTGCAACGTATCCGTCGATGAGGCAGTAGATTATGAAAAGAACTATTGTCGTGGGCAAGCTTGCCGCGTAGAAGCTTATGATGAATGATGGAATAGACACTACAAGAAATGCAATGCCTAGCGCAAACCCGTGAACTAGCAAGCTCTTCCAATCTTCATCCACTTGAATGTTCCATATTCTGTCCATCAAAAACGCGTTGACTGCACCCAAAACAAGGAATAAGAGGAGAAAGCCGATTATCAAGCCTATGAGAGCACCGAGAAAGATCAAGCCCAGAAAGATGAGAACCAATAGGAGGCTTATGATAAACCCAAATATGCTGAACAGAAGCCCATGAACAAAATATCGTGGCAGCAAATATCTGAAAAAGGATTCTTCCGAGTTTTCTTCAGCCATTATAAGACACTACCACGCGCCGCTACTCCGCGATAATGCAAACAAGCGAGGAAGCTGCCAAAGCAAGGCCACGGAAAAGCTAGCTGTTGAACTATTACTATTCTCCATCTTGTGTCCCTGATATTCCTCGCCGGAACTACGCTCTTCATTTAACTTGGAAGCTAATATTTGAATCTAGCGCGCGTCTTGCTTCAGAGCATGCTGTTCGAATCTCTAGAAGCATGCGGTAGAAGCTGCTTTCTTCCCAAAAATGGGTTCTTTGGTGGGCCGGACCGGACTCGAACCGGCGACCTTCTGCACGTCAAGCAGATGTCCTAACCGAGCTAGACTACCGGCCCCAGATTTTTCTCTCAGAAGACAACGCTTAGTAATAGATATAGAGCTTTCGGATTACTTTTGCGCGCTGGTCTCCTTGTTTTTCACCATGGTAGAGATATACTTGGAGATGTGGGAGAACGTGAAGGGGCGGTATTGAACCTTGTCTGTCAGGTCTATCAGGAAGCTTTGAAGACTGGAGACGTCGGCGTGTGGAAACTGTTTTATCCCTTCAAGCATTTCCAAGAACGATGAGTAGTCTTCGTGAATTGAGACTACGGCAACGTCGTACCCCAAGCCCATTCCTCTCAGCGCGAGGACACTCTTCATTCCCCTTTTTTCGGCTATTTCTTTGCCCAGCTTCATCAGCTTTTCAAGCTCTTCAGCGGACACGTCCTTCGGACGCTTGATGAAGGTCATGGCCATTATCTTGAAGCCGAGTTTCTCGAAATTGGGTATTATGGTGTACTCTCTGATGTATCCTTCTTTCTCCAACCTTCTGAGCGTTCTGGTTACCGTGGGCTGCGAGGTGCCGATTGCCTTTGCAAGTTCTCTGTCACTTCTTCTACTGTTCTTCAGCAGCTCGGCAAAAAGCTTCAGTTCAACATCCTTCAGAATGATTCCTCCTTGCTTGGTTTGCTTAACCAAGAATTTCCTCACGTTGCTTTTAACTTCTTTGCATAAACGCTTCGACCGCCTATTCCAAGCGACTGCTCAGACAGCCCCCGACTCCATTTTATGGCCAAAAATTCGGCTCTTGGCTATCGTGACCAAGAATATGAAGGCAGTAATTGCCACGGCATAGAGAAGAATACCCAACAACCAGCTTGTCGGCCCAGCTGCCTTGCTGGTCTGAAGGATAAGGCCAATGAACAGAGCGAAGTACCACAAGACTGAAGACCACACGATCGGCAGGACCACCGCCAACGCAAAGAGAAACACTGAAAGACCCAAGTAGTAGAAGCTGAGGCGTGGCAGAAGCTTCTTTGTCAGCTGGAGGAGCTTCACGTCACCAATACCAAGGCTGCTTCCACCCTGTATTGCCTTGATAAGAATCTTAGACTCAGCGTATAATTCAGGCAACTCTTCCAGGACGATCAGGCCCAGCGCCATGATCAACACGAGAAGCGTCAGCAGAAGACCTGAATCGATGATCACCAGAAAGAGTGCAGCCGCGCCGAAGCCAAGGATCAGCGGCACGAAGGGTAGCAGAGTCAGGAATCTTTGAAAAATCGTTGTTTTTTCGTAAGGGTCGAACACAACAAAGCTCTTGTTGAACACGCTGGCCTCAGAATTCTTTGAAAGACTCTTCAGCTTGCTGAGCCTCAGGCGCAGAAAGACGGCAAGAGCCAAGGCAATTGAACCCAATGCAACCAGCGTTGCCGAAGCGTAGATGAGATAGCTGTCCAAGCCACAAGGCCCCATCAATAACGACGTTGAAGTTTTATTAATGCTTGATGCGCCAAAAACAGCCAAGCATAGAAGTATCAGATATGGTGAAAAGACTTTAAGAAACAACAAACGTAACTAGCTAGAAAGCCGGGATGGCAGAGTGGTTAATGCGCTGGCCTTGAGAGCCAGTGGCCCTTTTGGGCCGCGCGGGTTCAAGTCCCACTCCCGGCGCCAACAAACTCGAGCTAGCTGTTTGCTGCTTAAGCAGCTTTTTCGATGATTGCTACGTAACCTGAATTTTCAGAGTCTATGAATCGACTGATTTTCCATCCTGTTCCGCTGATTAGCTGTTCCATTTCTTCCTTGGACACGATCAACCATTCAATCCATCTTGTGACTGTTTTTTCGAACCTCACTCTGATCCTTGTCTGTCCGCTCAGTCTTCCCCTCCTCCTGTTCAGCCTGTGATACTCCAAGTGCAGAGGGTTGTCTGTCTTGTAGGGGTCCCGAGTTTCGGCTATGATAATAGCGTTCTCTGAGGTTATTCTTCGAAGCCTCTTGAGCAACCTTCTCGCTTTCTTAGGGTTGCCCATAAGGCCGAAGTTGCCGCCGAGCATGAGTATCGTACCAAAAGTGTTGGGCTTGAAGCTCAGGTTTTCAAGAGACATCACCCTGGCTTTCTTTAGCCCCCTCAGTTTGCAGACTTTGATGGCGAGGGGAGAACTGTCGACTCCAACCACGCTGAAACCTTTTTGCTGTAGGTACAAGGCGTGTCTGCCAGCTCCGCAGCCTACGTCTAAGACTCTGCCCTTGACGAAGTCCAATGCTTTCTGCTCGATGAGAGGCCAGTCCGCGTATTCTGAAAAGTAGACTTTGGGGCTTTGGTGGGCGGAGAAGTAGCCGTCGTCCCTCTCAATTATTTCGTAGATGTTTTGGCCCTTATAGCAGGTCCAGAGTTCTTGGCCGAAAGCATCACGCTCAGGCTCCACGGTTCTGAGTTTGCGCATAAGCCAAGGTAATGGAACTTTCTCACTTTATAATTTTCGAGTCGGGTTCGACCCGCTAGATCTTATAAAGCGTTTAGTCCATGAAGATGAAGCCTAGAAGCCTCACAAAACTTGGAGAGATGGTTATGCATTTGGAGGAGATGAAGAAGGAAATAGGGAAGCTTGTCCTGGAGAAGGGATTCTACAATAAGCCTGAGGACATCCCGAAGAAGCTGCTTTTTGCTTTCATTGAGCTTGGTGAGGCGAGTGGCGCGTGGGAGAAGGGTGAGAGTGAGGAGAAGGTGGCTGAAGAATTGACCGACGTGATATTCTACGTTCTAGACGCTGGCCAGTTGGCGTGCCCTTCAGTCAACATGGACGAGATGTTCCAGAAGAAGCTGGAAAAGAACAGGAGCAGACCTTACCAGTACGGCGAAGGACACCGTCGCCTGTAATGCATTCCAGTAGCAAGCGCACCTTTTATCGACTAGCGTGCGCGAACGAATCAATGAAGCTTAGTTGCGGGTAGCCTGTGCAAAGCTTAACTGTGTGGAAACTTACATAAAAAAAGGTGGGGTTATGGGTCTTTGGCGAGGAAGTTGTTGCCTAGTATGATGACATCGAGGATGTTGACAACACCGTCGCCGTTCAGGTCTGAGTTCTGGGCTTCTTCGTTCGCCCAGCCTGACACGCCTTGCCCCTCCAACCAGTGATTACCCAGAATTATACTGTCCAAAATGTCAGTTTTGTTGTCACGGTTAATGTCGCCTTGTAGGTAGACCCTGACTGCGCCATCGGTGTAGTTGTTGTCCGATGTGTTTGTTTCGCCTGGAACTGGCCAAACATAGGCCCTGATGTTGTATACGCCCTTCGGCACCTTAATGTTACGGTCGATGGTACAGGTGGTGAAGGTTACGTTTCTGTTTTCGCCTGGGGCAAGATTAAGGACAGTCTCATTTTCCATCCAGATATCATTGAAGTACACGGTGACGGTGAAAGTTTCGTAAGCGCTACCCTCGTTCGTCACGGTCACGGTTATGTTCAATCTGCCTGCCGTCTCGTACAGACCTGAAGTCGCGTTAAACTGGCATATGCTGGGTGCAACTTGGATAACTCCGACATCACGACCAGCTACAACCTCCACGGTGTAATTGATCCACCACGTTTCTGACGTGTAGTCGGTTACGTTCAGAGATACGGGGTAGTTTCCGGGGTTTTGATAGAGGTGTGTTACGATGGGACTGCTTACGGTGGTTATGTTGCCGTCGTTGAAGTCCCAAGTGTAGCTGGCTATGCCCCTGTTGGGAGCAGTCAAATTATCAGGGTCATAGCTGCTGGCTGAGGCGTCAAAGGTTACCGCTGTCGTGTTTGCCACGGCATTCCGCGAATAGGTAAAATTGGCTACAGGCCAAGATGTGTAGAAGGTGCCATTCTCTACCGTGTTATTGATGGGGGTTATTGATTGGAATGATTTGCTCAATACGATGTCTGACAGCGCTAAGGTACAGTTTCCAGAGGTCAGAACTTTGAACGTTATCTGCGCAAGTGTTCCGTTGCCGTTGCAAGGTTTGTCTTCTTTTAGAGTGGCATTTACAATCACATATCCGTCATATGGCCTAGGCAGGGGTTCCCATGCTATTCGAGTCGTTCCGTTGGAATATTGTATGCGTCCGAGGAAACCGTCACTTGGGTAGTTAACTGTGAAGGTGGTCGGATCAAAGAGATCAGGCCACGTTGGAGGCAGCCACGTAGGGGGCCAGCTCAGCTTGAAATAGTAAGAATAGAGATTTTGAACGTTGGTAACCGTTATGTTCACGGTGAATGTTTGACCAGGATCATAGGTATTTATGGTCGTGTTTCCAGTAGACGCATCCACAACTCTCACAAAGACCTCGAAAGAAACATTCACGGTCTTGTTCATAGAGCGGGTTAGTCCCTCGTAGTCGGTCACGGTTAGGTTCACATTGTAGTTTCCATTGTTGTTATAGGTGTGTGTTATCGCGGGATTAGTTACGGTGGTCGTGTTGCCGTCGTTGAAGTCCCAAGTGTAGTTGGCTATACCATTATTGGGGCCTGTCTTATTTTTCGGGTCGTAGCTGGCTGAGGCGTCGAAGGTCAACGGATGACCCACGTAACATGGCTGCGGAGGAGGCGTAAAATTGGCTACAGGGGGTGGAAGTGGATTAACACTCACGAGCACGATAGTGAATCCAGCTAGGCCGACGTAATCGGTGACTGCGAGAACGACATTGTAGTATCCGGTGTTGTTATAGACGTGTGTTACGTTGGAAACAGTGGCGTTGGTGCCATCGTTGAAGTCCCAATAGTAGCTGGCAATGCCCCTGTTGGGATCAGTCAAATTATCCGGGTCATAGCTGGCTGAAGCGTTAAAGGTCAGATTTTCATTGACATAGTATGGGCCTGGCCAGGGAGGATCTATCGTGAAATTGGCTACGGGCTGAGCGTAGACCGTTATGTTTTGTGACGTGCTGCCGTTTAGGTTTTCAGCATCCCGCACAGTGAGAGTCACGGTCATGTTTCCCCACGCTGTAGGTGCTGTGTACATGTGAGTTATGTTGGAATAGGACGCGGTTGCAGTGTTGTTGTCGCCGAAGTTCCACGCGTAATTCGTGATGTTGTCCCAGTCAGAGTCAGAGCTGTTGGAGGCGTCGAAAGTGACTGTTGAATATGAATTGACTGGTCCTGGAGCCGGAGAAAACGGTGCCCAGGTCGCGGTGAAGTTCGCTGTGGGAGCTTGGGGCGGACACACTCGCACCCACCTTGTGACGTTGTTGTTTGCTATGTTAGTCTCGCCGGCTAGAGGCGGCGCGTGGACAGTCAGGTTGTAGTCTCCATCCGCTGGGCTCCAATAATAGGCAGTCCAGAACGTGGAGTTGACGCCCAGAGTGGGCGTTACTGCGTATAGACTCAGGCTACCGTTGATCAGAAGTTCCAAAATTACGTTAGACTCACTAACGTTGCCTCTGTTGGTCACAGTGGCGTTGAGAACTGTCGAGTTCCCAGACGAGAGATGATTGTACGTCTCGTTGATTATAGGTGGGCTAAAGCTGCTCAAAGATACCTCAAGGTCATGCGTCTCTGTCTGACCCTTCACGAAGCTGGTAGAAGAAAAGAGCATACTTCCGATAAGCAACGTTACCACTATTGCTGATGCAGTTTCCTTTTTCAATTTTCCTTTCTCCTTTCTCAATTATACTTGGGGGGAGCGCGCACGCGCTAACTTCCCCTTGGGCATCATAGTTGTGCCGATCATTGCATAAGCACATGCGAGATATAAAAGTTCTTTCACCTGTAGGTTGTCGTCAAAGCCACGAGATCTTCATTAATCTTCAACCGAGCGCGTATTATCTAGAATTTACAATTTGCAATTTGCAGTGTTGCAGCTAGGGTTTGTCTTCTCTCGAAAACAGTGGACTCGAGATGATTAGGTCCGTTGTCGCCCGGTTGCAGGCAGTCGGGATGTTGTACAGTACGGCTACCCTGAGAAGGGCCTTCACGTCAACGTCATGAGGAAGAGATTCCAACGGATCCCAGAAGAAGATCAGATAATCCAATTTCCTGTTAGCTATCAAAGCGCCGAGCTCCATGTCTCCTCCCTGAGAACCATCCTTGAGCAAAACAACGTTTAGGCCCGTTTTCTCTATGATTCTTTTCCCTGTTCCTCCCGTGGCGTAAAGGTTGTGAAGCGCCAATGTCCCCTTGTTGAATTCAACCCACTCCACCAGATCAGCCTTCTTGTTATCATGAGCCACAAGGGCTATTGTTCTTTTCAAGCACGTCACACCTGTTCAAACCAAATGGAATACTTCTAACAGCCTTAAACCCTTTACTGCAAGGTGAGCTTTTTGAACAGAAGTGAGTAGATGTCAGGGTTCTAAGGGCGGGAAAGGACTAGTCGTTTGCGAGGCGTAGTATAAAAAGAACTTCTGCACAGGGCCATTTTGCTGCAAACCCTCCTCTTCTGGAATTCTCCTCAGGTCAGGAAAGGAAGAAGCATTTGGATGACAAAGCAAATCTCGGAGAAGTTCTAAACATTCTAATCGAGATATCGAAAAGATATTAGTCTTGAAGTGGGTATGAGGCGTGCCAAAGTTTCGACAGACCGCAGAGTTGCTGAAGTTGATGGGCAGGAAAGAGCGCATCCGAAACGTGGGTGTAGTGGCCCACATCGACCATGGCAAGACAACGATGACAGATTCGCTGCTGATCGAAGCGGGACTTCTGCCGCCACACGTAGCAGGTTCAGCAAGAGTTCTGGACTATTTGGAAGAAGAGCAAAAACGCGGCATCACGATTAAAACGGCAAACATATCATTCCTGCATGAAGTGGACGGGTCTCCTTACCTGATAAACTTGGTCGACACTCCTGGACACGTGGACTTCACAGGTAAGGTGACAAGAGCTTTGCGGGCGGTTGACGGTGCAATCGTCGTCGTGGACGCTGTGGAAGAGGTTATGGCTCAGACAGAAACTGTCACGCGTCAAGCTCTTGAGGAGAGGGTAAGACCTGTTCTTTTCATAAACAAGGTTGACCGTCTGATAAAGGAGCTGAAGCTTTCCCCCAATGAGATTCAGGAAAAGTTTGTCCGTATTATCACCGATTTCAACAACATCATCGAGATTTATGGCGAGCCAGGGTTTAGGGAGGAATGGAAAGTTGACCCTTCAAAACAAAGTGTTGTCTTCGGTTCAGCGCTTCATAGGTGGGGATTCACGCTGGAAATAGCTGAGAAGAAGGGTATAAGATTCAGTGATCGCGACATGACGGACGCTTATGAGCATGAAACATGGCAGGAACTCTCGCAAGTTGTTCCACTCCACACCGCCATACTTGACATGGTCGTGAAGAACCTGCCAAGCCCTGTCGAAAGCCAACGATACCGCGTACCAAAGATCTGGAAAGGCAGTTTGACGTCAGAAATCGGTCAGGCAATGGCGAACTGCGACGACCAAGGGCCAACGGTGATAGACATAACTGCAGCTCAGGTAGTTCAGAACGAGGGTTTGGTTGCCACTGGACGGATCTTCTCAGGATCTGTGAAAAAAGGCGACAATGTTTACTTGGTTAGCGCAGGCAAAGACCATTGCGTGCAACGGGTTTCCCTTTACATGAGTGCTTTCAGGGAAGCTGTGAGCCATATTTCTGCTGGCAACATTGCTGCCTTGACAGGGCTTGAATCGGCAAGGGCCGGGGAAACGGTCGTCGATGTTGAACACAAGAGCATGAGCATTCCGTTTGAGAATGCCCTGTGTGTTTCAGAGCCCGTCATGACTATAGCGATAGAACCGAAGAACCCTAAAGACCTAGAAAGCCTTCTTGAGGGACTGAAAAGACTTTCGATTGAAGACCCAAACCTCATAACAACGGTGGATAATGAAACGGGCCAACACTTGCTTAGCGGGATGGGCGAGCTTCACCTAGAGGTTGCGATGAACTTCTTGAAGAAGTACATTGGTGGTGTCGAGCTTGATGCAACTAGCCCGATTGCAGCGTATAGAGAAACTGTTCTCAAGAGTGGAGCACTGGTGATGACGAAGAGCCCCAACAAGCGTAACAAGTTCTGGGTACAAACAGAGCCGCTTGAAAGCAAAGCTATAACAGTCATAGAAAAGAGCCTCACATATGGTGAAGACAAGTTTGGAAAAAGTGGAGAGGGAGAGATTTGGGCCGTGGACGAGCGCATCAACATTCTAGTAGATTCAACTACGCACGCCGAGCATCTTCAAGAGGTGAAGAACGATGTCGTCTCAGGTTTCTATTGGACATGTAGAACCGGGCCCCTTAGCGAACAGCCTTTGAGAGGCGTGAAAGTCAAGCTTATGGACGTAAAGCTTGACAGAAATCCCGAAAATCGAGGACCAAGTCAAGTGACGCGGGCAATAAGCCGCGCAATTCTAGGTTCGTTGTTGACAGCCAACCCCATACTTTTGGAGCCGATTTACAAAGTCGAAGTGTCCGTTCCATTGCAATGGCTTGGCACGTGCTCGAAGATAATAACCCGCAGACACGGAAAAATAGAGGTCACTGAACAGCAAGGCGGGTCAGCAACTATTACTGGCTATGTGCCAGTCGCACAGACTTTCGGCCTTCCTGTAGAAATGCGTACTGCAACTTCCGGCCATGTTTTTTGGCAGCTGACTTTTGACCATTGG
>Ga0315280_10000482_pt1 | contig 74318 bp, 60 predicted proteins | sample YL17G06_40_MG_FD_203697 | JGI IMG/M metagenome (GOLD analysis project Ga0315280, IMG submission 203697) | Sediment microbial communities from Yellowstone Lake, YNP, Wyoming, USA - YL17G06_40 | ecosystem: Environmental > Aquatic > Freshwater > Lake > Sediment | place: USA: Wyoming | collected... | reverse complement strand
CGTACTTACGTTGACGGATTCGAGCCGCCTCGGGTCCTTTCGGTTGAGTTTTCATACTACATGTATTATTACATCTAGACACAGTAAGAAGTAAAGCCTAAAAATGAATGCGAAAATAGGAGAGATTTGGCGAATCAAACTGGAGGGATCGAAAACGGCGAATCAGTTAGGTGTCGGCGTGACGACCACTACCGATGTTCCGAAACTGCTGTCCTGCCCCGTGTGCTCCGCTTGCCGTTCTGGTGGTCGGCGCGGAAGGTTTTCAGCGGGCCCGGGAAAATTCCCAGGCCCGCCTTTGAGGCGCATTTTTCAGCGGGCTTGCCCCCAGCCCGCACCTCATCCCCCTGGGGCGGCGCACGTGCTTCCCTTCCCCCGAAAGGTGTAAAATGACGTCATCAAGGAGGATTCCCGTGAAAAAATTCTCGATTGCGCTTTTTCTTCTTCTCGCCTTTGTGCTTCTTCCGTCGTCTGCACACGCGATCACCTACGCGCAGTTTGCCATTGGCGGCGGCTACGAATCCGTCATCCTGGTATCGAACAAGACGGGATTCCCTTGGAATGGAAGAATTTATGTCATGCGCGATTACAACCAGCGCTGGCAGGGACAGTGGGCAATCAATGGCCAGAACTTCAGCGGTATGGATGCCGCAAACTTTTCCCTTAACCCGCACGCGAGCGGCAAATATCGCATCACTGGCGATTCGGTCACGAGATCCGGGGACCTTGAAATCGATGGTGAGGTCGGCTTTTCTACCCTGGATATTGCCGTTTCCTATTTTTATGAGGTTCGCTCCAACGGGGTTTTAATGGATACGGTCGGAGATTCGCCGTCCGCCTGGGGAGATGGCTTCGCGCTGGCCGTGGAAAAAACGGCAACAGTCAACACCGGGCTCGCTTGGTGCCCCTCATGGCGCTTCAGTTCCAATGTCTTTTTGCTGAATCTGACGTTGTACGATCAGGATGGCAACGTGGCGCGGCAGAAAAGTGTCACCTTCAATGGACACGCGGCCCAATTCATTGACCAAATCTTCATTGATCTGCCGGCAAGTTTCCGCGGCTACCTGCGAATTGACGCGCAGGATTACATCTATCTGACGGTTCTGCGGATGGAAAGCACGCCTACCGGCTGGCAATTCACCAGCACGCCAGCTGACGATTACGTGCGTTGACCTATGCGCGTCCCCATTTCCGCCATGCGCCAGGGCTTTGATGCCGACTGGCCCCTCGAATACGATTCCCCGGAAGAGGACTTGCTGATGGATTTGTACCGAAAGGATCAGATCGATATCGAGTTTGACGTCCTCGGAGTCGAGGAAGGCAACCTCGTGCTCCGCGTGCGGCGCGTCGAGGCTCAGAGGCCCCGGCTCGTAGTATCCGGTGAGAAGTAGGGGCCGCCCGTCGTACCGAGCAGCCCGGCGCGCCGGCTTCGCTTCGCGCGGAATCCTCATTTCGCTCCAGGCGAACCAACCAGCGTGCGGCCTCGCGATACTGGAAGTTCCGCGGCGTTAAGGAGTCGTTGGGCAGGGCGTTTGTCTATCAAACATCCGTCCTCATTTTCGGCGGCTAGTTGCAGTTGTTTCGCCCCGTTGCTTTGCCCTGTGACGAGCTGCTGAAAGGCAGCCTGGTATGCGTTGTAATCCAGCCCGTCAGGTGCGCTGTCTACATAGGTAACTCGAAGGCTCACAGGACCGCCGGGCGGTTCATTCCCGTCAGGCTTTGCAAAACCTCTCTCAGCCAGCAACCGCGCCGCCTCAAGCCGGTATTTGTGATCAAGTCCCACATCCTGCAAGACTTGGACAAGATACGTCGCTAAGATCACGCCGTCTTTAGTCAGTCGGCGAATCGCTTTGATAAGCCCGCGAGGCCTGCCAGCGGGATTCCCAGACTGCCCCTTGACCCAGGGCTTGCCCACAATCCGCTTAGGAGCCTCAGGCGCGGTGATCTGGCTCTGCTCTGTGCTTTCGGGTTCGCTCACGGTTTCAATTCCTTTTTGTGTCAATCTGCGTCAAGTGGTTTTTAGTCCAAACTTGTCCCAGCCTTTTTCACTTGCCATCTGTAGCAACACCCGTGCTTGTCCCTGGTTGTGCGAAGTTGTGCGGCTAGATTCGTCGCGCTCATAACGAAGCCCTATTCCTTAGCAGATAGACAAAGAGGTCGCTGCCGGTCAGGTGAGGAGGAAGTCCGCCGTTCTCCCTTCCTCGCCGCGCCGCCATGCAGAACTCCTCCGCCACACTCCTCCGCTTCCAAGGTGTTTTATCCAGTATGCGGATCACGACGTCCTGCTGCTTTTGATCGAGTACCGAGCGCAGGTCATCGCCGCCGTAAAGCTCCCGGAAGATCCTTGCCATGATATCGAAGCACTCACGGGCGGATAGCGGTTTGTTTTGTTCTTCAGTTTCACTTAAAGGATCACTGGCCCGAAGCCCGCCTTTTGGGCTTTGGGCAATGGTTCCTGTGGAACCTTTTAAGGAGGTCTCTGAAACAGATTTCTCATCCGACGGATTTCTATGAAGGATATCTATGAAGGGTCCCTTGCAGTGGGACTCTGAGGGTACCTCTAGTGGGACACCCTGTCCTACTGTAGTGGGACTCTGAGTCCTACTGTAGTGGGACACTGAGCCCGGTTCTTGCACCGGTTTTTGATCAGGCTCATCCGTTGACTGTCCTACTGTAGTGGGACTGTCCCACTCTAATGGGACTGTGTACTTCGCCGCTTGTCGGAAGCCCGGAGACTTCACGAGAGACAGGAATCCCTTATCCACGAGATTCCTTAATACCCTGGAAATGAATTTGCGGCTATGGCCGGTGCACTTGGACAACGCCGTTAGACTGGCTGTGCATGTTGATTTGCGAAATCCAACGGTCCAGCGCAGGCAGAGGAGCAAAACCTTTAACTCAACGCCGCTCAGGTTGGCGTGGAGGATTCTATCGAGAAGCGCGTTGGGGAACCTGAGGAAGCCCCCATTTTTGTCTTGATTCATGGCGTCCCCCTACTTGATGTCGAGCAAATTGCGGATGTCGGACACGCGCCAGGCTGTGATTCTCGGCCCCAGCTTGACGGGCTGTGGAAACTTGCCAGACTTGACGCCACTCCACCAGGTGGATCGGCTCACGGGGTAGACGCTCAGGACCACGGGCAGGCGGATGAAACCTTCCGCCGGCAGCATGGGTTGATTATCAGTGGTCGTCATGGCCGCACCTCCCCGCCCGCAGCATCGCTCCCGGTGATCCCGGTGTTATAGAGGTCTGGAAACAATTCAGCGGGGTTGGAACCCAGGGCCGCAGCTATACGCTCTGCAGTCTCATGGGTTGGGGTGCGCGTACCATTTTCGTAATGGGAAATGTCGGCTTGGCAGAGACGCGCACGGCGCCCCTTGCTTGCGCGCAATGCCAATACGCTCTGATCGAGTCCGATGTAAACGCGGCGTGAAACGAGAAGGTTTCTGCGATTAGGATGTTGCTTTTTGTATGGAGTTCTCATAGCGTGCCTCGGGGGGAGCTTTCCCCGTCGTTACGCTGAGAGATGGTGTACTACTCCATGTGTCAGGCGGAATGTTTAATTCGAATTGTTCCACGGCTGCGAGGCTGTTAGGCGTGGCAGGTTGGAACGTATCGCATTGCATGACTGAACTGTTACCACATGATGCATATGCCAAGCAAGAAGATTTTTCAGTGAGCGCTCACCTGATACTTACGACCTTCGCTTTCGGCACGGCTGTGGCGAATGTGGCCCAGTCCTTCATCAAGTCGCGCCGCTTGTCGAATAGCGTGGTTCTTAGATATGCGGCCTCCACCTTGTTTTTGACCGTGTGTGCCAAGGCCGCCTCAATGACGCTGTTCGCATAGTGAGTGCGCTCCTCGGCCCAGTCGCGAAAGCTCGAGCGGAAGCCGTGTGCAGTGATGTCATCATGGCCCATTCGCCGGAGCGTCATGAGCAATGCCATGTTGCTCAGTGGGTGCTTCAGTGATTGACCAGGAAAGATGTGGCCCTCGTCGCCCCATATTTCCTTGGCAGTCGTCAGGATCTCCAGGCAGCGCGGGGCCAGGGGTACCTTATGCTCGACTCCCGCCTTCATCCGCTCCGCGGGGACGGTCCACGTCCTGCCTTCCACATCGATTTCGCTCCACTCTGCCAGCAGTACCTCACTCGTCCGTGCTGCAGTCAGGATCAGGAATTCAAACGCGAGCTTCGAGGAACTGCCGGCTGGGCACTCGCGCAACGTCGCCAGGAATGATGGTATTTCCGCATAGGGCGATGCCGCGAAGTGCTCTTTCTTCGTATTGTGCTTCGGGAGGACTTCCGAAATGCCCTCGACCGGGTTGTCCCCGGAACAGAATCCGCTCGCTTTCGCCCAGGCGAAGATGGTCCTTATCCGCTGGCGGACACGTCGCGCCGTCTCTGGTTTGGCGGTCCAGATCGGAGACAGAGCCGCGAGCACATCGGAAGGTTCGATACTGTCGATCGAACGTGAGCCGAAGAAGGGGAAGACGTAAGTCTCCAGTGTCGTAATCCACTGTGCGGAGTGCTTCGGATTTCGGAAACCGGCGGAGTGTGACCCGTGAACCTGTCGTGCTGCTTCTTCAAACGTGGGGAGTGTTCGCCGTTCCTTGCGCCGTTCGGCCAGCGGATCCCCTCCCTCGCGCGCGCGCTTCCGTAGTCTCGCGGCCTCCTCTCGCGCCTCCGCCAATGAAACCAGAGAGAGTCCGCCCAACCCAAGATCGCAACGCTTGCCACGGACGATGGTCCGAAGCATCCAGCGCCGGGCACCCGACGGGTCCACGACCAGGTACAGCCCGTTCCCGTCCGCATATCGTCCGGGCTCAGAGAGCGCTCGAACCTTTGCGGCTGTCAGCGCCTTTTCGGGATGCCGATTGTGGGATGCATTGTGGGATGCTTCAATTTTTTCCTCTTTTTTACCTCTCGGAAGGGATTCGAACTTGGTTGTCATTTTGTCGTCCCTCATTTCGTCCCACAAAAATTGTGGGATGCCAGTATATTTCATTGGACGGCGTTGGACAAGCAAATAACGCAGAACGCACTATCAGCGCGGGTTTGCTGGATTCGGTTGGATTTTACTGGACGCTAAGTAGGCGGACGCCCTCTCCGCCACCTGTCTTAGGGTCTTGCGCCGGGCTCCGATTTCCCCGACAGTTCAACATCAGCTTGGGAGTCATGGAGCAGCACCCTTCCATCTACAGTTCCTTCGTCAACATCCCGGTGCAAATCCGCGCGGCGGGGCTCAAAAGCGGACACGGATGATCCATCATCTATGAATGGCGCTTCCGTTGGCAGAATCGCGGGCGCAACCCTGAGGTCTCCTGATCACAGCATGCACGTAGGCAGTTTGGCCCTCAACTACCGTGATCTCCTGAGTGAAGGTTCCCAGCACCCGATCATCGGCGAGGCCGGCCAACTGGCCCAATACCTCAATAGACACTCTGCCGGGCGGAAGGTGCTTGAGGCTGAACGAGCCGTCTTCGGAAGAAAGATGAAATGCGACATTGTAAGAGTCAGCACCCGCTTGATGCAGCCTGATGCCAAAATCCTTAATCGGCGCTCCTGTCTCGTCTGTCACGCACCCATCCATTCTGCCCTGGCCCAGCACGAGCACGATCTTCTCACGATAGTCCTCAATCCACTCACTCTTAGTGACTCCAACACCCTGTTCATTCGTCGATGGTGTCCAAGCGTAGATCCTGAATGGGTACTCAACCGCGAAGTACTTGCTCCTCTCGATTGTGGCATAGACTGCTTGCCTATCGCTTCGCGACTCAGTCGCTACCAATGCACCATCGATCATGCTTCCATCCGCGTCCTGCACATTGACCTGGAATGTCGGATGACACCTCAGGTGGATGTCTTTCGCGATATCCTTCGTTAAGCTCAACGATTCGCTGGCCGGTTCGCAGCCTTTGGCGCCACCAACGAGCAGGACTGCTTCGGGCTGAGGCAAAACCTCGAGTGAGAAGCGACCGTCTGCGTCGGACTTTCCAGAGATGTACTCCAGGCCATGTATGGCAGCGTTATGCCGCTTGTCGGCCACATGATATGCGGGCAGCGTCGACATGCCCACCGAAGCCCCTTCCACCGGTTTGCCCCGATCATCCAATACTCTGCCTGTCAGTCGTACAACCGTTGCATCCTGTGGAAGAGTAATTTCCAGATATCCAGTGCTGGTCTTGCCAATTGTGACTGGCCCCATTTCGGCAATCGGATGTGGAGGTCTGAATGCGTATATCTTTTCAATATCCGGCGTCAGCAACTGAATCTCAAACCCCCCTCCAACGCCGCTTCTGATTGTCGATGTGGAATCTTTCTGGACAAGGTATACAAATGCGCCGGGCTGCGGGAGGCCTCCGGCGTTCCTGACCATGCCGCGAAGCCCGATTGCCCTGACGAGCTGAATGGTCGTGCTGACGGCATTCGGATTGGATGTTACCTTTACAGATGCCACTACGCTTAGATACCCAAGGCACTCAAATCGCAGCGTATAAACGGCCGGATCTACTTCCAGAAGAACGCAGCCGTTGCCGGCAAACTCCTCATCCAAAGCGGCAGATCCGGATGCCTCCCGCTGGACGGCGACCCGGCCTGATGTGACCGGCAGTTTGGTTGCCGCGTCAACCGCACAAATTTGCAGTAAAGCCCTGCCGGGATCGATCTGGCGTGCGCCTGTGAAAGATCTGCCGGAATGAAATGGAAACACGATTGTGCGCGTGCTGGAGTTTTCGGGTCCGCTTCCTCTCTGCTGCGTCCCGGACGCCCTTCTCTGAGGCTGGAGAGATTGCAGGTCATCTGTCGACTCTGCGGGCGCCCTCAGGCCTCTCCAACAAAGCCACAATATAGCAACCAGGCACAACACGACCATGGCAGAGAACGCGCACGCCCTTCGCGATCGGGATTCATGGAGGAAGCGCATCCGGCCTTTCCTGTCTGTCGTGGGCTCAATCAGAAGCAAATCTTCAAGCGTTTATGTACCTGATCATGGGATGTGTTGGCAAGAGGCAACAAGAAGACTCAACTGCTCAACTGGCCTCCAGGCTGTGGTCAGGCTTCGATCCGTCAAGGTAATCTGATCGGAAAAGTACCTTAGAGTTGCCGGGCAAGAGTCATATTGTCCGCAACATAGCGAGCAGCGCGCAAACATCATTTCCGGCTTGCTTCTCCGGGCAGACACGCGATACAAATGCCTGTCATTGGAATCCTGCATATGATCAAAAGACTCGCCGCCACCGCTTCGGCTTGCATCATGCTCCTGGGCGGCTTTGCGCGGTTCGGCTGGTCTGCCAGCAATCCTGGCCAGGCAACACAAGAAACAGCCATGGTCTATGGACCCTACCACGGCAGTTTCATTACCGCGGGTCTTGGGCTCCGGAAGCCTTTCGGCGCACAGGATGCCCCGATAGGAACGAGTTCCAATTGGTCGATGCATTGCTGGGTGAGGAGCACAGAAGCCTTTCCGGCAGCTACACTGCTCGCGGGCTTCGGCGAGCTGAAATCAAGCGCCGGAGCCCAACGCTACTTGGCTGTTTTGGACGCGCGGCTTGCCTTTTGGGCCGGCGGTGATAGCGTATTTGCACCCTCGCTATTGGAGCCGAACAGCTGGCAGCTGCTGGCCGCCACTTTCGATGGCACCACGCTGCGACTTTACCTTAACGGCACAGAAGTAGCCGCTAAGGAGATTCAGCTGAAGGCCGCGGCCCCTGTGATTCAGTTGGCTCCGCAGCCTCTCCCTTGGGCGGAGGGCGCGCATTTCTGCGGGAGAATAGCGCAATTCACGCTTACGGCCCGAGTGCTTTCGGCCAACGAGATCCGCGCATTGCTTTCTCAAACCGTGCCTCTTGATGCGTTGCCGTTTGAGGCGGGTTCAAAGCCATGGCCCGTTTCGACGAGAGGCACATCGGGGCTCCGGGCGCCGCAGGATCCCGCGACTTTACCCAAGTCTTCTGTTCCGCCTTCTGTTCCCGTGGCAAAGCCGGTGCGTCAGGCCGATCTCGTTCTTGTGCCACGCGGTTCGAACCAATGGGTGGTGGCGGGCGGGTGGCGTCTTGCCGAAGCTCCCAAGGTCACAGTTGACGGTGTCACGCTTTCCCGGCCAGGTTTCAAGACTGATGGTTGGCTCGACGCAGTCGTCCCGGGCACGGTGCTGACGACGTTCATCGACCGGGGTATATACCCTGATCCTGATTATGGGCTCAACAACCTCGCCATTCCCGAGACGCTGAACAAGCAGGATTACTGGTATCGGACGGAGTTCAATCCCCCCGCTTCCCTTAAGAGCGGCCGCGTCACGCTCACCTTTGAGGGGATCAACTATGCGGCCGAGGTCTGGCTGAACGGCAAGCTCCTTGGCAACGTCAAGGGAGCGTTTATCCGAGGCATTTTCGATGTCACTGGGCTCGTCGTACCGGGGAAGCCGAACGCCTTGGCCGTTCGCGTTTCCCCGCCGCCCCATCCCGGCATTCCTCACGAGCAGTCGCTGAAAGCCGGCGCCGGCCTCAACGGTGGCATGCTCTGTCTGGATGGCCCCACGTTCATCTGCACGGAAGGGTGGGACTGGCTCCCTGGCATTCGCGACCGCGACACGGGCATCTGGCAGGAAGTCATTCTCACCGCAACCGGGCAGGTGAAGATCGGCGATGTCCGGGCCGTCACAGCCTTGCCGCTGCCTGACACCAGCCGCGCTCGCGTAACGGTGACGGTACCCCTCCGCAACGATTCCCAGGAAACGGTGCCGGGCGTCCTTGAGGCATCGTTCGAAGGCGTTCAGGTTTCGAAGAAACTCACGTTACACCCGGGCGAGAGCGCGGTGACCTTCTCGCCGGAGGAGTTTCCACAACTCGCCATCGCCAACCCGCGACTCTGGTGGCCGAACGGTTACGGCAGTCCGGAGCTGTACCACTTGACGGTGTCGTTTAGGAATGCGCAACGAGAGTCGGATATTAAGTCCCTGCGCTTCGGCGTGCGCGAGATCACGTACGAATTGACACTCCTCGATCAGAAGGGCCGGTTGCGTCGCGTCGAATATTCTCCCACGACAGCTAAGGGCGCCCACTTGGTCGACATACGGCATGAGGCGGCTCTGGAAACGGCGGCCGGCTATGTCTATTCCTTCCGAGCGGGAGCTGAATCCGCGGCTGCCTTCCAACCGCTGGATGATTGGCGCACCTCTCCGTTTCTGGTCATCAGAGTCAACGGAGTGCGGATCGCCTGCAAGGGAGGAAACTGGGGCCTGGATGACTCTCGCAAGCGCGTCGCGCGGGATCAGCTCGAACCCTACGTCCGCCTTCATCGAGATGCGCACCTCACGATGATCCGCAACTGGTGCGGCCAGAGCACCGAAGAAGCTCTTTACGATTTGTGCGACGAATATGGTCTATTGGTCTGGAACGATTTCTGGATCACCACACAGGACTCCAACCTCGATCCCAGCGATACAGCGCTCTTGCTCGCGAACGCGCGTGACACGCTGGTGCGCTTCCGCAATCACCCGTCGATCGCCTTATGGTGCGGACGAAACGAGGGCATCCCGTCTCCAGCGGTCAACGATGGGCTCGATGAGCTTATTCGAGGGCTTGACGGCACCCGCTTGTACATGCCGAATTCGCGACTGATCAATCTCGCGCCGAGCGGCCCGTGGAATCACGGCGAGCCGGTTGAATTCTTCACGACGCGCGCGCGCGGCTTCTCGACGGAACTCGGCCTGCCATCGCCGCCGACGATCGAGGCCTTCCGTGCCATGATGCCTGAGCCCGACCTGTGGCCGCCGAACGACACCTGGGCCTACCACGACTGGCACTCCGACGGCGGCGGCCGCGTCGCTCCCTTCATGGCGTCCATGGAGCGTCAGCTTGGCGCACCCTCCAACCTCGAGGATTTTGAGCGCAAGGCGCAGATGATCAACTACGTGAACCACCGTGCGATGTTCGAGGGATTCAATGCTCACCTCTGGGATCCCAACAGCGGCCGCCTCCTTTGGATGAGCCAGCCTGCGTGGCCCAGCATGAGCTGGCAGCTCTTCAGCCACGACTACGATACTCACGGCGCGTTTTATGGTGTCAAGAAAGCGTGTGAACCGATCCATGTCCAGCTCAACCTCCCGGACCTCAAAACGATGGTTGTCAACAATACGACCGGCCCGTTGAACAACCTCTCCTTGACGGCCCGCGCCTTTTCCTTCGAAGGCAAACCGATTCTTTCACGCGATGCTGCGCTCTCCGTTGGGGCGGATGCGGCTATGGAGAGCTTCGCTCTCGACCTGCCGAATGACGTGAAATCCAGCATTGCTTTCATCAAGCTCGAGTTGAAGGACGCCAACGGTGCGCTGCGCTCCGAGAACTTCTATTGGTACGCGGATGAGCCGGCCGCCTACCGCAAGCTCGATGAACTCCCGCCGTCTACGATTATTGGAAGCGCTCGTCTGGAACGATCTGGCGATTGGGTCCGGGTGAGCATCGACCTGACCAACCAAGGCGGAAGCGTCGCGTTGATGAATAAAGTCACCCTGCGCCACGCGAACGTTGGGGTGCGCGTCCTACCTGCATATGCCAGCGACAACTATGTCTCTCTGTTGCCCGGCGAGACACGCCGTATCGACATGGAATGCCCGGTAAACGCCGTCCACGGGGAACTCGAAATCGGACTTGAAGGATGGAACACGCGACCGGTTACGATTTCATGCCGCCAGCCTCCGAGTAGTCGGTTTTAGGGAAACGCACCCGGCGCTTCAACAACTGCGAAGGACACGGCTTTATGTAGATCGGATCTTTGGTGTTGGGCTTCAAGCATGGAAGAGCACTGGCGCTGGCGCATGAGGATGGCCAAACAGATTGCTTCCGAGTTGGATCCGGAACAATACGGCGTAGTGACGATTTATCTGTTGGGCAGCACTAAGAACGCCACCGCCCGCGAGGGGAGCGACATCGATCTCCTCGTCCACTTCAGAGGGACTGAGGAGCAGGAAAAGGAATTGCGCGGCTGGCTTGGAGTTTGGAGCCGACGTCTTGCAGAGATGAACTACCAACACACCGGACACCGGTCAGACGGTCTCCTGGATGTTCATCTGATCACCGATTCCGACATCACAAGGCGGACCAGCTACGCGGTCAAGATCGGCGCGTTCACCGACGCGGCCATGCCGCTTCCGATGAAGTTGCCTGCTTCTGAAAACTAAATCCGCCCAGGGATAATTGGGATTCAGAGCCGCCGCTTTTCAAACCAATGGTTTCAGCGTCAGACGTGGAGAAGCTCGCGCGTTGCGCTTCCGGGATCTTCTGGAGAGAACCGAACCAGTGCCAGCTCGGGTCCGTCATGAGCGGCAGAAAAGGCATAGGTTCGGCCGATGTGATCTTTCCATGAGCCGGTGATGCGCGGGGACTCGTGGATATGGCCGTGAAGGGTAATCAGTGGTTGTCGGGTTTCAATAAAGCGCTTTACGGCGATACTGCCCCCATGCAGATCAACGGGGACGTGGTCGATTGTGCCGGGGTGACCTGATAGGCGGTCCAGGTTGCTTTGATACGGAGGAGTGTGAAAAAGGAAGAGCGCGCGTTCCAGGCTCTCCAATCCGGCTAGCCGCTCGAGATCTTTTTGAATCGTCGCATATCGCTTTACGTTTTCGGGCACGGGTACCGAATAGAATCCCTCCTCGGGCGAGATAGACCCGGGGTCGACAAACCGGGAGACGTCGTACCTGTCCCAATCCTTCAGTTGGAATGGTGTGGGGGGGACGTACGCATATCCGTAAACCAGGAACTCTCTCCAGCGAACCTTGTCGTTAGGGATGTATTGCCAGATGCCGCGGGAGGAGGCCTCCTCGAAGGCCACTTCCGGCCACCGCCCGTCGTCGTTGCCCAAGATGACGAAAATCCGCGGGTATGCATCCTGCAAAACCTCTTGCAGCCTTGAGAACTCCACCACGAGAAAATCATCCACGAAATCTGCGCGGGTAACCGCAGGACGCGATTTCGAGACCAACCCATGCGGGAGCAGGTCTCCTCCTAGAAAAAGTGCATCCGGAGGATCCAACAAGATGGCTTCAAAAAGTCTGGTGTAGCGCCGGACATGCCCGTGCAGATCCGACACGAAGTAGCAGGTCGTCACTATCTCGCCTCGCCCTTAGGCCTTTGCGCCTTGGTAGTTGCGATTTCAATCCCATCCTCCTGCAGGATGCATCTAATGCCCATGGGGCCAGATTAGGGATTCGAGCAACGGAATGGCCCCCTCTTGCTCCGTATCGCTCAGTACGGAAGCTCCGCCTTCGCGCGCCAGGAAGGTCGCGAAGCGCGGCGGCCGAGGCGTGACACCGGCTCGTGGAAACCGGCCGGTCCAGCTATGGCGCGCGTGGTACAAGCCGATCACATCATTGAGCAGCGCCGCGGCGACCGGCAAACAACCGCTGCCCTTGCCGAGATAAACCATTTCGCCGGTCTCCTCCCCTGCGAGAAGCACGACGTTGTTTTCGCTGCGCACGAAAGTCAAGCCGCCAGCCAGTTCCAGGTTGATCACCTTTCCCAGTTCGACCGTCGGCGAGTCCCACCACAGCTCTCAATGTTCGTTCATCTCCCGAGCATCCTGGATCTGCGGAGTTCTTGCGAACGTCTAGATGTGAATATATTGTGATCTGCCTGGGTTGTCGAGGAGGACTTTCGCTCCCGATGAGCGTTTCGTCGTTGGACCCGATCCGCGACTGGAGGGACTGTACTGGGCCGCCGCCCTTGGCGGCCACGGCATCACCTGCGCTCCCGTCGTCGGTGAGCTGACGGCCCAATGGATCGCCGAAGGGGAGAGCAGCCATCCATGCGCATCAGCGCTGAATCCCGCTCGCTTGCTCGGCTGAGGCCTGCTTCAGAGCATCCCGCGATCAAACTGGGATGGCTGTTGAAATGCCTCCGTTACACTTCTAGAATCAGACGGCAAGTCGCGGACGTAGCGCTCTTCAATAGAGATTCGATCAAACTGATCAGGAGAATTCCGGATGCGACCTATTCTTATCCGATCCGCCGTCATCCTGGCCATGGTTCTCAGTGCAGCTCCCGTTGCGCCTCGCAACCAAGAGAATCACTCAACCCAGGGCTCGCCTGCCTATAAGGACCCAAGGCTCACTATAGAGGAGCGCGTCAACGACCTGGTCTCGAGGATGACCCTCGATGAAAAGATCTCCCAGATGATGAATGGCGCAGCTCTCATAGACCGCCTCGATATCCCGAAGTATGAATGGTGGAACGAATGTCTCCACGGAGTTGCCCGTGCCGGGGTCGCCACTGTGTTTCCACAAGCAATCGGTCTTGCTGCTACCTGGGATACGAACCTCATGCACCAGGTAGCTGCGGTGATCTCCGACGAGGCGCGAGCCAAACATCACGAGTTTGTCCGCAGAGAAATGCGGGGCATGTACCAGGGACTCACCTTCTGGTCCCCCAACATCAATTTGTTTCGTGATCCACGCTGGGGCCGGGGCATGGAAACTTACGGTGAGGATCCCTTCCTGACCGGGAGCATGGCAGTCGAGTTTATAAAGGGACTGCAAGGCGACGATCCCCGTTATCTAAAAGTAGTTGCCACCGCCAAGCACTATGCCGTACACAGCGGCCCTGAATCAAGCCGGCACACCTTCAACGCAAAAGCTGATGAGCGCGACCTGAGAGAAAGCTATCTGCCTCACTTCGAAGCGGCCATCAAAGAGGGCCACGCTTCTTCCGTGATGTGCGCCTACAACCGGTTTGAAGGCGACGCGTGCTGCGGCAGTCCTTTGCTGTTGGAAAGAATACTCAGGGAGGAATGGGGCTTTGCGGGCTATATCGTCTCCGATTGCGGCGCCATCGACGACATCTACAAGACGCACAAGATCGTTGCAACAGCTCCCGAAGCTGCCGCCATAAGTGTCAAGGCCGGAACCGACCTGGAGTGTGGCAGCACGTTTCGAAGCCTGAAACAGGCGGTGGAGAAGCAACTCATTTCAGAGGCCGAGATTAACACGGCAGTGAAGAGGCTGTTTACGGCCCGATTGAAGTTGGGAATGTTTGATCCCCTGGAGATGGTGCCTTATGCCAGGATCCCCTACCGGATTGTAGACAGCGAAGCGAATCGGCAGGTCGCCGTCAGGGCAGCGCAGGAATCCATAGTCCTTTTGAAGAACGACAAAAATGTTCTACCGCTGCGCAAAGACCTGGCCGCGGTCGCCGTCATCGGTCCCAACGCCAACGATGTCGAGGTGCTCCTGGGAAATTACAACGGCACCCCGTCTCACCCGATCACGCCGCTTCAAGGGATACGAGACAAGGTGTCGCCAAATACCAGGGTTCTGTACGCGCAAGGCTGCGACTGGGCCGAGAACCTGCCGGGGCTCGAACCGGTTCCTTCCTCTGCTCTCTTTGCGGCGGATGGGCAAGGCAGGAAAAATGGCCTCAAAGGTGAGTACTTCGACAACCGCGACTTTAAAGGGAGCCCGGTTTTTACTCGCATCGACCCGCAGATTCGTTTTCATTGGGTCGACGGAACTCCCGACAACAGCATCAGGAATGACTACAACTTTGCCGTTCGCTGGACCGGCGAGCTCGTTCCGCCCGTGAGCGGAACGTACAGCTTGGGAGGCTACGGCATGTCCGGCTTTCGAATTTTCCTGGAAGACAAGCAACTGACCCGGTTCGAGAGCTCGCACGAGCCCTCGAGAAGCATCGCAAAGGTGACGTTGGAAGCCGGCCGCGCGTATCCAATGCGCATCGAGTACTTCGTGCGGGGCGCGGACGCACACATGCGGTTGCTTTGGTCCATGCCGGGACTTGATCTCGAACGGGAGGCCGTGCAAGCGGCCAGCCAGGCCGACGCGATTGTCATGTGCATGGGGTTGTCGCCGCGTCTTGAAGGGGAGGATATGCGCGTGCAGGTGGAAGGGTTCCGTGGAGGGGATCGCCTGGATCTGAAGCTGCCCGCTATGCAGGAGAAGCTCATCCAGACTATCCAGGCTCTCCGCAAGCCTGTGATTTTGGTTCTGTTCAACGGGAGCGCACTGGCCGTGAACTGGGCGGCCGAGCGCGTGCCTGCCATCGTCGAAGCGTGGTATCCCGGCCAGGCGGCCGGCACGGCTCTCGCCGACGTATTGTTCGGCGACGCCGATCCCGGAGGCAGACTGCCGGTGACGTTTTACAAGTCGGTCGATCAACTGCCTCCCTTCGAAGATTACTCCATGGCCGGCAGAACCTACCGGTATTTCAAAGGGGAGCCGCTGTTTCCCTTTGGGTACGGCTTGAGTTTCACACGCTTCAAGTACAGTAATCTCGTGCTTCCCAAATCTGTAAGGGCGAATCAGAACGTCACGGTTTCGGTCCAGGTTCAAAACGTCGGCCGTCGATCTGGCGACGAAGTAGTGCAGCTATATGTAACCGATCTCGAGGCAACGGTACCCGTGCCCATTCGGTCCCTGCAGGGTTTTCAGAGAATAGCGCTCAAGCCGGGAGAACGGCGCACGGTGAGGTTCACTCTTGCTCCGAAACAGCTCTCAATCCTTGACAAGGATTTCAAGAGCGTTGTCGAACCGGGCGCCTTCGAAGTGGCGATCGGCGGCAAGCAGCCCGGCTTTACCGGCAGTGCCGATGCCGCGACGACAGGAGTCCTTAGCGGCCGCTTCGAAGTGCGAAACCGCTAACGGTACCAGGCTACTGGTACCATTTTCCTTAGCAGAGAGGATGACCATGTCTAACCAAAGGTGCATGTGCGAGCTGACCATCACCTTCCTCTTTCTTATGGCGCTGCCACGCCCGGCAGCCAGTCAGTCTGCGCGAACCCTTTCCAACGACGGCATCCGCGCGGAATTCGCCGGAGCGCACTTGGCTGCACTCATCGACTTGCGCTCGGGATTCAGCATCCGGTTTGCTGACGAGACGTTCTCCCTGACAGTTGATGCCGACAAGATCGATGCGAAGAGCCTCGTGCCTGGCGACGTGCAGTCTGATAGACAGAGATTTACTTGCAGCTATAGAGGATTGCACTTCAATGTTAAAGTGATTTATGAACTTCGTCTCGGTTGGCGCTTCCTCTCGAAACAGATCGTTCTCGAACCCTTGACGGCAGCGGCTTATCGCGTGAACGAAATCGAAGCCTTTGCAGCAGGGATCGCTCCTGCCGTTCGGGACGAGTTCCCGCTGTCAAGGGGCAGTTGGGGAACGCTGTTTCGTTTTGCTAGAGATGGCTCGGTCTCCTCCAAACCAGCGTTCGGGGCTTTTTTCGTTTATCAAAATCCCTTCAATGTCTGGAAAAAGGACGGGCAAGCCATTGCCGCTTCCTACGCACCTGAAATCGACTGGAAATCGACCTATGGCCTGTATATCTCGGATCGGTTCTGCATCGGACTATACCCGCTCAGCGGCACGGTCTTTCCGGCACGAGCCGTTCCTGAATGGACGTTTGTTCCCGATTATCAATACTACCTTGCGGAAAATCCACGGATCGACATGGCAGAGGCAGACGCCCTAGTCGAGTGTGTGCGGTCTTTCCTCTTGTACAGGCCACAAAAAGGCGTCCGGGTTCACGTGCCGTGGTGCGAGAACGACTATCAGATCGATGTTGCGAACCAGGAAGGATGGGAGGAGTACAAGCGCATCATCGACCGAGCGGTCGAGCTGGGTTGCCAATACACGCTGTTCACGCCGGCGAACAGTGATCTTTCGAGTCTAGAGGAGAACCGCGACGCCTGGGGCTGGGAGAACCTCCTTTTCTTTGCGATGGGCCAGAAAATTCGCAAAGGCGAATGGGACCCAATCAAGGACCCCATTCCATCTCCGCTGCAAAAGGCTCTCGATTATGCGAAGTCGAAGAACATCAAGCTTGTCTCTTATTCCTACCCCTCGCTCCCCTTCATGCAGGACCCGGAGTGGACAAAGTGGGTTGCCGGCAAGGTCGGCGGATATAACGGCGCAGACACGGGACTGAGAAGTTTCCAGGACTGGTGGATCGGCAAGCTTGTTGATTTCGTGAAGGCTACCGGCGCCGGCGGCTTTTCCTTCGACCACTGGTGGATTGCATATGACAACGCATCGAGCAGATACGCCCAATGGAACGGCTGCCGCCGTATCCTCGAGACCCTGCGCCAGCGAATTCCGGATATTTTCATTGACGGCCGGCAACAGTACATGAATTTCGGGCCCTGGACGTGGCTCGCAGGCTCCTATCCGCATCCGACTACGACCGATGAGCAGCCGGAAAGCTTCGTTCCTTTCCCCGACCTCCACACAGACCGCGTCTCTGCCGACCGCCAGCGTTTTGCAGCCTGGACCTACCGCATGCAGCGCTTCTGTCCGCCCGAGATAATGCCTGGGTTCATGACGCACCAGACCGAGCGCAGCGATGTCAAGCGCGTCATGCGCCGCGACCGGTTTCGCCCGCGCGATTGGGACATCCTTGGCTGGAAATTCTCAGTGCTCTCGTCGATCGGAACAGCTCCTTTCAATCACGTCGTGGACTTCATCCCGGCACGCGACCCGGATGAGTTCAAGGCGTTTTCCGAGGAAGACAAGCGCTGGTTCCGCGAGTGGCTCGATTGGACCGATAAGAACGCAGCCATCCTCAAGCACGTCAAGCCGATCATTGGCCCGCCTATGATCGGACGCGTCGACGGGACCGCAGCCTGCGCCGGCGGCCGCGGCTTTGTCTTCCTCTTCAATCCGAACTACCGGAAGCTCAATGCGGAGTTTGTTTTGGATGCATCGATCGGACTCGAAAAAGTGGGGCCGTTCATCCTCGCGGAATTATACCCGGAAAGGGAACTGCTCGTTGGACATCCCCAGAATGGAACCTGGAAGTTGGGCGACAGAGTCCGGTTCACATTGGATGGAAATCAGGCGGTGGTACTTGAAATCAAGCCGGCAGCAGCCATGGTGTCCCGCCCGATTCTTTTCAACGTTCGCGGCACGGCGCTGGTGAGAGGAAACCGACTGGAACTCGCCAATGTAGAGGCCGAAGCCGGAAGCGAACGTGAGATTTCCGTCCGTCTGCCAGGCAGCATGAAGATTGGAACTCTGACCGTAAACGGCGTCGGTGTGCAGTTTCGACAAGCCGGGGACCTGGTCACAGCTCGTGTCCGGTTCACCGGCGAAGCGTTCACGAGAAGCCAGCCCCTCTGGACCTACGATCCAGCCTTTAGCGGGGGCACCATAAAGGCATCATTCAAAATTCCGGCTCGTATCTTCGACCAACTACGCTCGAGGCGTAAGGCATGGCCGGTTCCGTACACCGAAGACGACCTGATCGCTCCTTGGCTGGGTTCGTATCGCCTGTTGCTGTTTACCCAGATCGCGGAGCCTGATGATTCCAGGGCTATCACGATGACGATCGACGGGAAGCCGGTTCAGGTGCAGAAGGCCTACAACAATATTTACGGCAACAACAGAAGGACTTTCCTCGGAAACTATGTTGATGTCTCTTCTCTTGATCCGGACAAGGAACACGTCATCGAAGTCACGCTGCCGCAATTGGCCCCGGGCCGGTTCCAGGGATTGTTCTTCGAAAACGTCGAGCCGGAATACACACGTACCGTTGTCAAATGACAACTCGGCTACGGATCATACAGGTCACAAGACCAGCAATGTCTCCCTTCAATACGCTGCTTTCAACGTGTCGGCGTCCACCTGAACGGTCGGCGCCTCTTCTGCGGCCTTGGCGTTGAAATCGGAAATTGGTGACAGGCACCTTTTTTCAGCGGCGCTTTGATCCATCCACCGAGATATCCGGAGCGAAAAAAGATGCCCATCATAGACTCAGAATGTCGCCCCACACGCGAGCTGGATGATCTGAGCTGCCTTTTTTAACGTAGTTGCGTTGACTATTCTGTGAGATGTGCCATATATTATGGTCAGAATTGTGACCAATTGTTGAGGTGATAGGATGAAAACCGTGCCATTAGCCGAGGCAAAGGCAAAACTCAGCCGATTGATCGACGAAATCGACGGCCGGGATGAGGAAGTGACGATAACGCGCAACGGCAAGATCGCCGCAGTAATGATCAGCCCCGATCAGTTCAACGGCTGGAAAGAGACGCTGGCGATACAATCCAATCCAGCTTTGATGGATGAAATTCGACGCGGTATAGCGCGGCTCCGCCGATCCAGGAGAACGTACACTCTCGAAGAACTGTTTGATAGCGAGGATTAGACGTGCCGCCTCCTATGAGAATCAAGCTGCCCGCGGAAGTGTCTGATCTGATACGGAGCCTTCATCCTCAGATCAAGCGGAAGATCCGATCAGCTTTCGATGCGATTCTCAAGGAGCCGGCGTTGGGGAAGCAGCTTCGCGGTGAACTTGCGGCATATCGGAGCTTTCGGGTTAGAAAGATGAGAATCATCTATCGAGAGAAGGACGGGATCATTGAGATTGTCACGATAGGACCCCGCGAAGTCATCTACTATGAGACCGCTCTGCTATTGCGGCAGCCACCCCGTAACCTATGAAAGTGCCTGTAAATCGCAGCTTTTCTCCCTTCCCCGGCTTGTTCGTCCTATCCCCCCGCCGGTCGCGGGCGCCCGATGTCCGCACGCATGACGGAGCAGGTCTCATCGCAGAGCGTGGTGCGGGGTAGTCATGCGAATCGATATAGATCTTGTCAAGGTGCCGATCGCACTCTCTCTGGGGATCGCCGGAGGGTTGCTCGTCCTCTCGGTGGCGGCGTCCTTGGTCTTTCCATGCAGGGGCTTGCCGTCGTCAACAACAAGAGCCACAATGACACCGCTGGCCGGCGTGGAATTCGAACCGCCATAGGAAAGCGTTCTTTTTGTGGTGAATCCATGAAGGCTCGCCTCGCATGCTTCAACGACGCGCGAGTCGATGTCCATTCCCGGGCGCGTGCCCCGCGGCGAACGGAGCCGAATGTACATGGACTGGTTGACCTTACTGGCACTTGCAGTTGCGTTGGCCATGGACGCCTTTGCCGTCGCCATTGCCACAGGGATTGCCGTAGAGCCCCTGACAAAGAGGCACGTGTTCCGCTTGGCTTTTCATTTTGGCTTGTTCCAGGCACTGATGCTGATGATAGGTTGGGCCGCGGGCAACGCGGTTCAACAGTACATTGCCGCGTTCGACCATTGGGTGGCGTTTGGCCTCCTGGCCTTCGTCGGCGGCAAGATGGTCTGGGGTGCGCTGCGCGGTGACCAGGAGAAACAATCCTCGAACGATCCTACTTCGGGTTGGGATCTTGTCCTGCTTTCGGTTGCGACGAGCATCGATGCACTGGCGGTTGGCCTCTCTCTGGCCTTGATCGGCGCGACGATAGTTGTTCCGGCACTGGTCATCGGACTCGTAGCGGCAAGCCTTACTGTCACGGGAATGGTTCTCGGCAGGCGGATCGGCTCTCTATGGGGCAAACGTGTCGAAGTCATGGGAGGCCTTATTCTTATCGCGATCGGCGTCAGGATTGTGTTGGAGCATGTGTTCGCATAACACCCCAAAGAAGGACTTTCCTCGGAAACTACGTAGATGTCTCTTCTCTCGATCCGGACAAGGAACACGTCATCGAAGTCACGTTGCCGCAGTTGGCTCCGGGCCGGTTCCAGGGATTGCTCTTCGAAAGCGTCGAGCCGGAATACACACGTACCGTTGTCAAATGACAACTCGGCTACGGATCCTGCAGGTCACAAGACCAGCAATGTCTCCCTTCAATACGCTGCCTTCAACGTGTCGATGTCCACTCGAACGGGCTGCGCCTCTTCTGGGGCTTTGGCGATGAACCCTTGATTCATCATCAGCTGGGTCAGATTGCGGGAACGGCCGATAATCCGCTTGGCATTCTCCAGCTCCTCTTCGAAGGACACTTTGAGGCGCGCCAAACCCTGTTCCTGCGCTTTCATCGCCACTGCAGCCGCTTCGTGCGGGAAGACCTCCCAGTCGTCCATCGTGGGCAGAATGTGATCTGCAGCGAGTTTGTCGCCCACGTGGTCAGCCAACGCTTTGGACGCGGCAAAGCACATCTCGTCGGTGATCGTGCGGGCACGCACGTCGAGCGTGCCGCGGAAGATACCGGGAAAGCCAAGGGAGTTGTTGACCTGATTGGGAAAGTCGGAACGGCCGGTGGCGAACACGGCCGCGCCGGCCTCCAGCGCCTCCCAGGGCCAGATCTCGGGCACTGGGTTGGCACAGGCGAACAGGATCGCGTCCTTTGCCATCTTTTTCACCCACTCGGGGAGAATCACGCCCGGCCCGGACTTGGAGAGCGCAATCACCACGTCCACACCCTTCATGGCTTCTGGGATATCGCCTTGGCGTCCTTCAGCATTGGTGATGTTGCACAGGCGCCACTTGTCCTTGAATTCATCTTTGCGCGTCTCGAGATCCTTGCGGTGCTTGCCGAGAATGCCTTTGGTGTCCACAATAAAACACTTGGCAGGATCCGCCCCCCACCCGAAAATCAATCGCGAGCAGGCTACGTTGGCGGCGCCGGAGCCGATGAACGCAATCTTGACCTCGCTCATCTTCTTGCCGACCACTCTGAGGGCATTGATCAGCCCTGCCAGGGTGACCGTCGCAGTTCCCTGCTGGTCATCATGCCAGATGGGGATTTCAGCCTTCTTGCGCAAGGTGTCGAGAATATAAAAACATTTCGGTTGGGAAATGTCCTCCAGATTGACGCCGCCAAACCCAGGTTGCAGCATCAGCACTGTGTTGATGATGGCGTCGGGGTCTTTGGTGTCCAGCATGATGGCGACAGCGTCCACCCCACCCAGGTACCTGTAGAGCAGTGCTTTGCCCTCCATCACCGGCAAACCCGCCTTGGGGCCAATGTCGCCCAGCCCAAGCACGCGGGTGCCGTCGCTAACCACGATAACGGTGTTCCACTTGTTGGTGTAGTCGTAAACCTTATCCGGATTGGCTGCAATCTCCCTGCAAGGCGCTGCAACGCCCGGGGTGTACCAAATGGCGAAATCGTTGAAGTCACGCACACAGCACTTGAGAACAGTCTCGACTTTGCCGCGATAAAAGGGGTGCAGCCTCATTGCGTCACTTGCAGGTTTGGCAGTCTTTGCCAAAAGTTCTTCTACGCTCATTTTCTTATCTATCATGGCCCTCTCCTTGAGTAGTGCCAGTCAACAGTGAAAGTTTTCAGTTGTCAATAGCTAATCCATAGAGGTATTCGCCTTTCAAAGGGCACAGAGATGCTCATGGATAGATTTGGCAGCCTTGCGGCCTGCTCCCATGGCGAGAATCACGGTTGCAGCTCCTGTCGCCACGTCCCCACCGGCCCAGACTCTGGCCTTGGAGGTTTTTCCGGTTGCGTCGTCAATGACGATGTTGCCCTTCTTCCCTACTTCCAGTCCCGGCGTGGTGGCGGCAATGAGCGGATTTGGGCTGTTGCCGATGGCACAAATCACGGCATCGACGGCGTAGATGGTCTCAGAGCCTTCAATGGGTATGGGTTTTCGTCTGCCGGAAGAATCTGGTTCACCCAGTCTCATCTTCAAGCACTCGATTTCCTTAACCCACCCGTTCTCATCGCCGATGTAGCGGATGGGCAGAGTGAGGAATTCGAAAACGACCCCTTCTTCCTCTGCGTTCTCAACCTCCTCCAAGCGTGCAGGAAGTTCCTGCCTGGATCTTCTATAAATGATCTTGCTTTCCGCCCCCAGCCTCAGCGCCGTTCTGGCGCAGTCCATTGCCACGTTGCCTCCCCCCAACACCGCGACCCGCTTATGGTTCTTTATCGGGGTGTGGTACTCGGGGAACAGGAACCCGGCCATCAGATTCATCCGTGTCAGGTATTCGTTTGCGGAATAGACGCCGTTCAGGTTTTCCCCTGGGATTTCCATAAACCAGGGAAGGCCGGCGCCGGAACCGACAAAGACGGCGTCATATTCCTCCAAGAGGTCATCGATCGTTCTGGTCTTGCCGACAACGTAGTCAGTCACTACCTCGACGCCCAGTCTTATGAGATAGTCAACCTCCCTCTTGACGGTGGCCTTGGGCAGGCGGAATTCGGGGATGCCGTATACCAGAACTCCTCCCGTCTTATGCAGCGCTTCAAAGATCGTCACCTGATGCCCGAGCTTGATGAGATCGCCGGCCACGGTGAGACCGGCAGGTCCAGCTCCGACCACCGCTACTTTTCTGCCTGTGTGCGCCGGGATCTCTGGCAAGTTTACATCCGCTTGAGCAGCCTCCCAATCTGCCAGGAAGCGCTCGAGACGTCCGACCGCGATCTGTCCCCTTTTCTTTACCAGAGAACAGCTCCCCTCGCACTGTTCCTCCTGCGGGCAGACCCTACCGCAGATTGCAGGAAGGCAGTTCTTCTCTTTCAGTATCCTGATGCCGCGGGCGAAATCACGCTCTGCTATGCACTTTACGAACCCAGGGATATCTATCTCCACGGGGCAACTTCGGACACAGTTTGCGCTGGGGCACTGCAGACAGCGATTGGCCTCCTCCACTGCAGTCTCGATCAGATATCCCAGTGCAACCTCGCTGAAATTGTGCCTGCGCACCTCAGGAGCCTGCTTGGGCATTTCCCTTCTGTTCAGATCTAGTTTCTTCTTTTCCGGCTTGGAAGACATAGCGACTGTCCTATGCTCTTGCAGCATGCTCTTCGCAGCGGCTTGTCCTGAGAGGAACTACTTCCTCCGGCTGATAGGCCTTGCGCCGCTGCAGTAACTCTTCCCAATTCACCTGGTGCCCATCGAAATCCGGCCCATGCACGCAGGCGAACTTTGTCGCCGATCCGACGGTAACTCGACATACGCCGCACATCCCTGTGCCGTCTATCATTATTGGATTCAGACTGACCACGGTTGGTATGCCCAGCGGGCGACTCGCATCGGATCCGGTCTTGAGCAAAAAAGTACAGCCGTTGATGACGATCCGGTTCACGGGCTCCTTCAGCGACTCGATGATCTCGGGCAGTCGCCCGACGTGTCCGCGATATCCCTTGGTTCCATCCCGCGTGATGCAAACCAGCCCATCGGCGATTTCCCCAAATCGGCTCTCCCAATACAGGAGGTAGGAACTTCTGCCTTCGAGAAGCGCTATCACCCGGTTGCCCTTCTCCTTCATGGCTCGTGCAACAGGGTATATGCTGCCAATCCCATAGCAGCCGCCGATGCACAGCACTGTGCCGTACTCTTCGATTTCCGTGGCATTGCCCAGCGGCCCGACCACGGTAGGAATGCTCATGCCCGACTCGAGCGCGGCGAATGTGCTGGTGCTTTTCCCTACATTCATCAGACAGACTGTGATCGTGCCCGCCGCGGCATTCCAGTCCGCGATGGACAAGGGGATTCTCTCCCCCACCTCGTCGGGACGCAGAATGACAAACTGGCCCGGCTTGACCTGGCGCGCGACAGCAGGGGCCTCTATCGTCAGCAGGTGGATATTCGGCACGATCATTGAGGCTTCGACGACTTTAAACATTTTTCTTCCGTATACTCACGCGGTGCGGGTTGGGGTTGATGGATTCGCCCTGCCGTAACACGACATGCAGAACTCCCTCGGGTTGGTCCGGAACCACCCTGGCAGGCCACACCTGCTCGATGTGATCCGAAGTGACCACGACTTGATCTCCTTCAGAGATGCCTGTTTCAGCGGCATCCTTCGGGCTTATGTCGACGATACCCTCTGCGAAGAGCTTTTTTGCTCCGCCGACCCAAGTAGAGAGCGGAAAGCCGTAATAGACGTGTTCCGCGGCAGAAGCACTGAGGATAAACGGCAATGCACTGCTCGCCTTATTCGCGGTTGCATCAGCGTTGGTCCTCACAAATACCGCTTCAGAAACAAGCGGACGAACTTCCCGAGATGGACTTTCGAAGCTTCCAAACCCGTCGACAAGTGAGGATATCTCCTGCCAGACCTCCGAAGCGCTTTGGTAGTCAAAGCCACTCTTTCCCATTCTCTGGGCAATCAGGCAGAGTATATGCCAGTTCGGCAAAGCCTCACCCGGAGGAGAGACCGCCTGCCTCATCCTATAAACGCGCCCCTCACCATTGATCGCAGTTCCGTCCATCTCCGTGAAGGCTGTCGAAGGAAGAACTAGATCGGCATTCAGGAACGAATCCGGCGGATAGATGTTTTGAAAGATCAAGAAATCACAGGCGGGTCGCGGATTCGGTGGAGCCTCGCCAATCAGATAAAGCAACTTTACTTTGCCACCAGCGGCAAGGACAGACGCATCCCAAGAGGGAGAAAACTCAGCGATCGTGGCGCCCCACTTCAGTCCCAGTTCGTCGAGTCTCCTGCGATCCATGGAAGAAAACCCGCCCGGCAAAAGCTCGGGATACACGCCCATCAGAATGGAGCCAAACAGGTTTCCTTGCGAGGGAAACAATAGGATTCCGGCACCCACGTTTTGTGCCAGGCATCCGACGGCTCTCAGAATCGCCGCGCTCTGGTTATATTGCAGGAATTCCGAGCCGACGAGCACGACCGGCATCGTTGCCCGCTTCAGAATTTCGGCGACTTCGACAAGCTCAGCGGCGAGGCTGCCGGCCTTGTTCCCGGTTCCGGGCCCCGGCCTCTCGCGGGCATTGCACCGCGTCAACTCAGCCAGAGCATTGAGGGTCTCAAGCTCGGCGCCCGGAACAGGTCGAATCCACTTGTTGCTGAGGACGCTAAGACTGTGATGCCGCGGGTGAATCGTGATGATCTTGGCCCCTGTTGTGGCCGCTTTGCGCAGCTCCACACCTACGACCGATCCGCCAAATCTCGTGTCCAGCCCGACACACAGGATGACGCTCGAATTCCGAAGCGCCGACAGAGGCAAGCGCATTTTCAGCAGGTCCAGATATGCTGGAAAACCGCCGCCGTAGAACACTCTCGCGGAAGTGTCAACGCGATGAGAGCCCATCACGACCCGGACGAACTTCTGGGCCACATACAGATCCTCGTTGCAGCAGCTCGCTGAAACCAACATCCCGAAGTCTTCGGGCGCACAGGAGGAGAGTTTTTCCGCGGCCAAGTCCACGGCATCCGCCCATCCAATCTGAGCCATGGTGGCGTTATGCCTTCGACGAGGCTGCAGCAGGCGCTGATGGCTGTTTACCAGCTCGGCAATGCAGAATCGCCCTTTGACGCAGAGCTGCCCGTTGTTGACCAGCGGGTCCTCTGCGGGAACGCTGCCGATCACTCGCTCTCCCTTGACCAGAAGGCGCAGCTGGCAGCCGACGCCGCAGAGAGGACATCTGGTAGTCTCCTCACGTTCGGGCTTACCATCCCATTTGCGCGCCTTTTCATACAGAGCACCCGTCGGACAGACAGAAACGCAAGCGCCGCAAAACTCGCACCCGGCGTCGAAGTGGTTGCGCTTGAAAGCCGGTCCAATGACCGTATGAGGCCCTCTATGGACGAACGCTAAAGTGCCGGCGGTGCGGATATCCTGGCACACCCGCACACAGCGTCCGCACAGGATACACAGGTTATAGTCGCGATCATAGAAGGGGTCTTCCTTTTCCACTCGGAGATTTCGATAGTAGATGGGATAACCGATATCTTTCAGCCCCAGCCGGTTCACGACTTCCTGCAGCTCACATTGGTTGTCATTAGGACAGAAGCGGCAGCCGGTAGTGACACCGGCTTTCCGAATCGTCGTCGAGTATCGCCGGCACTCCTCTTGCTCGTCGCAAATCAGGCAACTGGAAGTGTGCTCACTCAGGATCAGCCGCAGGATTTCCAGCCGCGTCGCATGAACTTGAGCAGTCTCGGTTCTGACCACCATGCCTTCCTCGACCGGAGTGGTGCAGGCCGTGGGAAGTCCTCGCATTTTTTCCACTTCGACGATGCACATGCGGCAGCCGCCGAAGGGAGCCAGATCCTTGTGGGCGCAGAGCGTAGGAATATAGATATTGTTGCGCTGCGCAACTTGGAGGATGGTCAGCCCTGTTTCAGCTTTCAGGGTCTGATTGTCAATAGTGATGTTTACCTCACGCCCGCTGTTCATCCGAAGCACTCCGTTTGGACCTGATGACGATCGCATCCCCGGCTATGGCGTCGAAGCGACAAATCTCATAACACGCTCTGCACTTGATGCACTTAGATGGGTCAAGGTTGTGTGGTTCGGCCCTGGGACCGACGATAGCGCCGGTCGGACACACGCTGACGCAACGCTGACATCCGGTACATTTATCAGGGATCACCCGATATTCGAGTAGTTCACGGCACACGGTCGCGGGACAGAACTTTTCAGCCACATGCACGAGATATTCGGGCCGGAAGTAGCGAAGCGTGGTCAAAACCGGATTAGGGGCCGTCTGGCCCAGGCCGCACAGCGCACCCCGCTTCACTGCTTCACCCAGACTCTGGAGCTTGGCCAGGTCTTCCGGCTCGCCTTGTCCCTTGGTAATCCTTTCAAGAATCTCCACCAGGTGCCTGGAGCCTACGCGGCAGGCTGAGCATTTGCCGCAGGATTCCTTCTGGGTGAAATCGAGAAAATATCGAGCCAGGTCGACAACGCAGGTGTCCTCATCCATTACGATAAGCCCACCCGATCCCATGATCGACCCGGCAGCGCCCAAAGACTCGTAGTCGACCGTCATGTCGAGGAACTCATCCGAGAGGCAACCGCCCGACGGTCCTCCCGTTTGGACTGCCTTGAACTTTTTGGCCGTGCCCCCTCCTACATCGAAAATGATTTTCCTGAGCGTCATGCCCAGAGGCACTTCGATTAGACCCGGGCGTCGGACTTTCCCGACCAGCGAGAAGGTCTTGGTGCCGTAGTTACCCTGGATACCAAACTGCCTGTACCATGCAGCGCCATTCCTCAGGATATTAGGCAAAGTCCCAAGGGTTTCTACATTGTTGATGATAGTAGGCATGCCGTGGAGGCCGGCGATCGCCGGAAATGGCGGCCGTGACTTGGGCATGCCCCTTTTCCCCTCGATCGATGAAATCAGAGCGGTCTCCTCACCGCAAACAAAAGCGCCCGCGCCTTCCTTGATCGTGATTTCGAAATCGAAGCCGGAGCCCTGAATGTTCTTGCCCAAAAGACCGTATTCCCGCATTTGGGTCAGGGCCTTCTTGAGGCGCACGATCGCCAGCGGATATTCGGCCCTTATGTAAATGTAGCCCTGGGAAGCGCCGATTGCGAAGGCCGCGATCAGCATCCCTTCAAGAACCGAGTACGGATCCCCCTCGAGCAGCGACCGGTTCATGAAGGCGCCCGGATCACCCTCGTCCGCATTGCAGATCAGATACTTGATTGCCCCGGGAGCATTCCGGCAGATCTCCCACTTCTTGTGAGTAGGGAATCCCGCCCCTCCCCTGCCCCTGAGTCCCGCTTCTTTGACCTCCTCGATTACGCCCTCCGGACCCTTGCTGAACGCGTTCATGAGCCCCAGGTACCCGTCGTTGGCGAGGTAATGGTCGATCTTCCCAGGATCTATGAGGCCGCAGTTCCTCAGCACCACCCTGACCTGCGGCTTCAGCATCGGAAGGTCAAAGAATCTGGGAACCTTCTGCGTGAACTCGCATCCGTCATCGCCGTAATGGCCGACTGCGAGTCCAACCGGAGGCTTGTCGCTGCCCAGATAGGCTTGGACCAGGTACCTGGCTTTTTCCGGCGTCACATTGGCGTGGCTCACCCTGGGACGGCCCGGCAGTTGAAAATCCACCAAAGGTTCCAGATAACAAGGCCCGATGCAACCCACCTGGACGACTCGTGCATCGAACTGCTTTTCTTCCAGGGTCTTCTGGATCGCGTCGAGCACTGCCAAAGCCCCGGCAGCCCTGCCACATGAAGCCGTGCCTATATAGATTATCGGAACCCGGTTGTTCTTCAACTGGTCCCACTGTTCTTGGGCTGCAACCCTGAGTGCCTGAAGACTATTCATATTCACCCAATGTCTCTTTCAGGCGAATGACCGTCATTCGGCTGTAGATGTTGTTGTTGACGGCTACGACCGGCGCCAGCGCACAGCAACCCAAACAAGCTACACGCTGCAAGTCGAACCGTCTGTCTTCGGTCGTTTGCCCGGACGAAATACCAAGTTCCCGCTCCAATGCCTGGCAGAGAATCTGCCCGCCCCCCACGTGGCAAGCAGTCCCGAGGCAGACTTTTATCGAATTCCTGCCGGGGGCGGTAAAACGGAATTGGGAATAGAAGGAGGCCACACCATAGACCTGATTCTCGGACACTCTCAAAAAGTGGGATATATGCCTGACGCCTTCTTCGGAGAGATACCCGAATCGTCCTTGAATCCGTTGCAGGATCGGGATCAGGTCTCCTTCCTCACCTTTGAACCCTGTAAGAATATGTACATAATCCTCTCTAACCACTGGTCAGCCTCCGCTATCGTGTTCCCTTACGCGCAAAAAGATGCAATCGTTAACACTCGCCTCGCCACGGACCAGATCTTCCGCAAAGGCCATGCATGTTGGTGCCCCGCACCAGCCGCAGTCGGTCTGTGGAAGTTTCTGAAGCACCCTCTCGCTCTCCTTCATCCTCTTTATCGATGTCTCCAGGTCGGTATCAAAGTATTTGGTGGGGCGTGGCAAAACGGGGCTTTCCAGAAGGTAGTACCCTTCCTCGATCTTGCGCTCAACGTCGGCCTCATCCACCTCTATTTCACTCTCGTACCTTTCTCTTTGTTTGATGCTGTTCGTCCGCGATACGTATGGATTCTCAATGTTAAACGGGCCGCCGACACAACCCAGCATGCACGCAAACGCTTCCACAAAGTCCACGTTTCGCAACCGCGAATTCTCGATATCGTTGAGGATCTTCATCACGTGATCCAACCCTGAGACAGCCAGCCAGTTTTGCCTTTTGACTGCACTTGTCAGGCCTCCGAGTACGGCCCAGGCCACGTTGAAGCGGAAATTCTTGGGCACCTGGCTGATGTCAAATCGTGACTTTAAGGCCACGACATGCGGCAGCAGCAAGGAATACATGTCCCTAACGCGGACGGCCCCGTCAAACCAGGACTTCGCCTTCTCGGCGGGTTGTTTGATGGACACAATCTTTGCCGGGCATGGGGAGACATAGACAACCCCGATGTCCTCAGGCTTGATTCCCAATTTCGCCGGAAGCTGCGTTCTGATTTCCCGAGCCGTCACCTCCCGGGGAACATCCAGGGGCGAAATGAGCTCCACCAACCCCGGATATTTCACCTGAATCAGCCTGATTATCGCAGGACAGTCAGAGGCAATCATGGGACGGGGCTTCGGGTTCTTTTCCATGTATTTGATGTATGCCCTGGCCACGACCGAACACGAGACACTGATATCGACAACCTCGTCAAAGCCGAGTTCCTTGAACGCGAGATGAACGACATAGGGGTGCATGCTGGATTCGAATTGGGAATACAGTACCGAGCTGGGCACCGCAACTTTGTACTTGCGGCCGGAAACCTCAGCAAGCGGATCTGAAATCGGCACAATCGCTCCTGAAGGGCAAACCGCCATGCAATCTCCGCAATCGACGCACAGATCTTCAAGTATCACCGCCTTGCCGCCCTTGACCCGGATAGCCTCAGTAGGACAACGGCGCATACACCTTCTGCGGCCGCGACATTTGGCATGATCGATCCTGTGTGCATGGTAGAACCGTTCCACCGTCTTGTTGTCCTCCTGCTCGCGCAGTTGAAGACCGACTCACTGGATATGAAACTTCATCAGCAACTGCGTCCCCTTGTTGACCTCGCTTTTGACGATCAATTCGTCTGCGTTCTTCTTGATATTGGGCAAGCCCATCCCTGAGCCGAAACCCATGGCCCGCATTTCCTCGGTGGCGGTTGTGAACCCCTCTTGCATCGCCAATTCAACATCCGGTATGCCTTGGCCTTCATCGTTGATTGCCACTTCAACGAGCTGGGGAGTCACGGTGAGATGTACGCGCGCCCGCCGGGCGTGCATGACTACGTTCATCTCGCCCTCGTAAGTAGAAATGGCGACCCTGCGAACGAGTTTCGGATTCAATCCAATCTTTTTCAAAATGGATTTCACTTCGGTGGATACCATCCCTGCATTCGCGAAGTCGTTTCCCAGCACACAAAGTTCATGGCTCAGCGACATCTCGGTCCCGTTGGGCGCGACCGAAACAGGCTCCAAAAGGAGGACTTTCCCCCTCATGACGCAATCGATCCTGACGCAAGCCTCATACATGTCGTAGCGGGTGGAGAGTAGGGCAAGGTGGTTGTCTCTTGCGAACCTGCCCAAACCATCCTTCAGCTTTTTCCCGCGGACGAAGACTACTCCCTTGAATTCAGCCATGTGCGCCGAGACAACGGCTTGTTGCGTTGCGAGACCCGTGAAGAGAATCGAATTGGGTTTGCCAAAAGCAAGGACATCGCTCATCAAGTCGGACGCATAGACATGCTCGACCACGACGTCGAGCAGGGCCTCTCCTTCAATTACGGAAGCGTCCAGTGCGTCCTTTATCGTCCTAATCTGCACGTTCCCTTCCCTGTTGCTGCAACCTGCGCGGGCCGTGCTGCGCGCGCATTTTGCCCCAGGAGTCTTCCCAAAATCGGTCCTGGATGTCGGAACGGATCATTAAGCACCCACGCCCAGCGCATAAAGCTTGCCCACAAGTTTGAAAGTGGGAAGTTCGCTCGACAGGATCGCAATGTCGTACTTGCTGGCAAGCTCGACAGTCTCCGCCGGGACCTCTTTGCCCCCCGTGATAACGATTGCCGAAACATCCACCAGATTCGCCGCTGGAACAATACTCTTGTGCGTCTGGATGGTGAGCCAGAGATCCCCCGACTTGGCGCCGGCCATGACGTCGCTGACCATGTCGGAAATGTAGACTCCCTCCACTACCCGGTTCTCGAATTTGCTCAACGGTTTCAGCCCTACCTTTTCGATCAGCTCTTGTGTTGTCATGCCAGTTCTCCTGCGCAGTTTCGTGAAGTCGGGTCACAAGGGAATCAGAATGGAGATCTCCGTGCGGTTATCGGCTCCTGGGAAAGCATGTCCACGTCATACAAGAACTCGCCTTTGCAGCGGCAAAAGCCGTCTTCCAAGTCGAACGGGACTATTTTGATCCTGGAGCGTGCTGTGTCTCTGCGCTGATTAAAATAGTTCGTGAGTTCCTCCAGCTTGTCGGGACGGACTTGCTTTGGCTTGAGTTCACTTTCTCCCAAAAAGCCGCATGCCATCAGCATGTGAATGCGTTCGGCTTCCAGCTCTCTTCTCAGGATTTCCAACCTGCAATCGGACAAGCATCCGGTGCAGTAGAGAAGGCCCATGAGATCGCCAAAACTCTCCAAATCGCCGCAAACGGAGCACTGAAGGTCAAATCTGAAAGACTGGGCGTTTTCTACCCGATGCCAGAAGTGATCTGCCTCTCGGTATTCGTCACCTAGAATGGCAACCATCTCCGTTGTGAAATAGGTTCTCACGCGATTGCAATGGAAACATTTTTCAAAAACCACGAAACCGAATTCAACATTTTTCATTTTCCATTTGTGTTGGCATCCAGACATTTTCATCCGCTCCGCGAGTATGATGACTTAGAGGATAGATTACCTCCCGACTGAACCCAACGCATTATGGGAGAGAGTTTCTTGCTGTTATGACGCGGCCAGCAAAGGTAAGCGGAACGAGAACTATTGAACTGCAACGAGTTAGCCGCGCTTAAGCAGTCAATGCCGGATTCCAAATCGTCAAGTGACCGCGTGGTTAGTGTCTTTTAGCCGCCGGCTGGGCGCTTTGAATCTCTTCTGCAGTTTGTCTGCATCAACGCATGGACGGCGGTTGATGCTTGTCCTCCTGCAGTGTTCCGCTGTGACTTGAAAAAGCCCGTTCACCTTGAACTTGATAGTCTCGTGTTCCCGCATCTGATGGCAGTTTGTCAGCAAAGTGCCGGCGGCGGCATTACCTCCTTCACTGCAGGTCCAATCTAAGTGTTCCGCCTCAGAAAGCCTTCGTTGCGCTCTCTTTGAGATACCCGTATCGTCTCATCTTTTGATCGATGTGACAAGTCTTTTTGCGACCTATTGGCCTGGATTCCAAGGGTGACTGGCTTACCAGACAGGGGATCAACCAGCCGAGCGCAACAAGAAAAGGGCTGCGGCACGTAGGTCGCAGCCCTTCTCGCATTGGCAGAACTGCCGACTACTTTGCCTCGGCAGCCTGCGTTACCGCGGGAACGGCTGGCAGTTGCGCACGGTTGGCGTAGTACTCGGTGCGCATGCGCACGACGATCCCGTTCACCGGCTCGTCAAGATACTTGGTGAAAAAGGTCGGGTAGACACCGATCCAGAAGGCGAGCACGATGAGCGGAACAAAAGTGGCCAGTTCGCGGAAATTGAGATCCGGCAGCACCTTGTTCAACGGATTCTCGATCTTGCCGAACATCACGCGCTGGTACAGCCACAGCATGTAGGCCGCTCCCAGGACAATGCCAAGGACCGCCAGAGCCGCGTAAACCCAAAGGCCCGGCGCCGCAAATGTCCCTTGCAAGATGAGGAATTCTCCGATGAACCCGTTCAATCCGGGCATACCGATCGAGCTGAGCGTCATGAGCAGGAAGACGGTGGCATAGACGGGCATGATGTGGCTCAGGCCCCCGTACTCCGTAATCATGCGCGTGTGGCGGCGCTCATAAATGATTCCGACGATCAAAAAAAGCGCGCCCGTGGAAATGCCATGATTGACCATCTGCAGGACCCCGCCCTGCAGCGCCACGGGGGTGGCGGCGAACACGCCCAGCATGACGAATCCGAGGTGGCTGACCGAAGAGTAGGCAACGAGCGACTTCATGTCCTTCTGCATCATCGCCACCAGTGCACCATAAATGATGCCGATCAGACAGAGAATCAGCATCGGCTTCAGGAAGTGCACCGTGGCCCACGGGAACATTGGAAGCGAGAAGCGCACAAAGCCGTAGGTCCCCATTTTCAGGAGCACGCCCGCCAGGATCACAGAGCCTGCGGTGGGCGCCTCGACGTGGGCATCCGGCAGCCAGGTGTGGAAAGGGAACATGGGAACCTTGATGGCGAACCCGATGAAGAATGCCAGGAACACCCAGAATTGCAGATCTGTCGGGAAGCCGAGCTTTTGATACTTCAGGATGTCGAAAGAGTACACGCCCGTGGTGTTGTACTGGTAGAAGTAGACGGCCAGAATGCCGACCAGCATGAGGACGGATCCGGCAAGAGTGTAGAGGAAGAACTTGATGGCCGCGTACAGCTTCCTTGGCCCTCCCCACACGCCGATGAGAAAGTACATCGGAACCAGCATCACTTCCCAAAAAACGTAAAAGACAAGGAAGTCGAGCGAGATGAAGACGCCGATCATGCCCGTCTGCAGCAAAAGCATGAAGGCGTAGTATTCCTTGACGCGCTCAGTGATCGCAGTCCAAGACGACAGTATGGCGATCGCGCCCAGAAGCGTGGTCAACAGCACAAGCAGCAAGCTGATGCCGTCGATCCCCAGCTTGTAGTTTGCACCGATCAGTGGAATCCACGGCCGCTCATAGACGAAGCGGAATCCTGAAGCCGCGTCGATGTACTGCGGGTTGTTGAATGCGGCCATGAGAGGGACAGAAACCAGAAAACCCAGGAAGCCCGCGATGTTGGCGGCCCATTTGATGGCTTTCACATTCTTCCGCGGGACGAACATAATCACTATCATCCCGACCAGCGGCAGGTAGCAGACTATGTTCAGAATGTTGCTCATGAATAAGCCCATCGATTCGTGCTCCTCAGCTGCAAAAGGCCGGTTGACCTCACAGACCTAAAACTTGAACAGCCCGTTGTAGTAAATCAAAACGAAGATCACTATGCCGACGATCGCTCCCAGGGCGTAGCGCTGCACCAGGCCTGTTTGAAGCGATGTAGCAAAACTGTTCAGGATCATGTTGACCCAACCCACAAAATTAACCAGTCCATCCACCACGTACTCGTCGAAGATCCGGGAGACGGTGGCCGTGCCTCGTGTCGTGGCAGCGGCGCCGTTGACCGCTCCATCCACGAAATTCGAGTCGATGAAACAGCACGCGTTGCCGAGATTCTTGGTTCGGTTCACAAACAGGGCATCGTAGATCTCGTCCACGTAGTACTTCCGATGGATCAGAGCGTACATGCCCCGGAACCGGTCCGCGATCCGCTCGGGGATTTTCGGGTTTGCCACATAAAAGCGGTACGCGACATAAATCCCAATTCCGGCGATAATCACAGAAAGGCAGGTGAAGAAAAACTCCTGGCCACGCGCATGGGACGCAATCTCGGACGCCGGTTCCGCCAGACGCAAGACGGGGTCAAAAAAGCGCTCAAAGCTGTTCGACACTCCTGTCCATCCGGGTGGGCCAACATAGCCGCCCACCACCGAGAGGACCGCCAGGGCAGCCAGAGGATAGACGATTCTCTTCGGCGACTCGCGAATGTGATGCTTGATGTGCTCATCCATCCGCTCTTCGCCCCAGAACGTCAGGAAAATGAGTCGGAACATATAGAAGGCGGTCAGTCCGGCACTGAGCCAGAGCAGCAGCCATACAAACGGGTGCCCATTGCTCCAGGCCCGCCACAGAATTTCATCTTTGCTGAAGAACCCAGCCAGACCCGGCACGCCGGCGATCGTCAGCGTCGCGATCAACATTGTCCAGTAAGTCCAGGGCAGATACCTGCGCAGGCCTCCCATCCTGCGCATGTCCTGCTCGTGGTGCATGGCCATGATGACGGAGCCCGAACCAAGGAACAACAGAGCCTTGAAAAAGGCATGCGTCATCAAATGAAAAATCCCCCCTGCGAAGGCGCCCACGCCCAGGGCTGCCATCATGTATCCGATCTGGCTGACGGTGGAGTAAGCCAGGACCCGCTTGATGTCGGTCTGCGCAACCCCGATGGTGGCGGCAAAAATCGCCGTCACAGCTCCCACGACGGCAACGATGGCCATCGTCTCAGGAGCCCGGCTGAACAAGGCGTTGCATCGTGCGATCATGTAAACGCCGGCAGTCACCATGGTAGCCGCATGGATAAGAGCGCTCACCGGGGTTGGGCCTTCCATGGCATCCGGCAACCATACGAAAAGCGGAATTTGCGCGCTCTTACCGACGGCTCCGATGAAAAGGCACAAAGTCGCCCAGAAAAGAAATCCCCGTCCGTCCTGCACCGGCAGCGTCGCGGCCCGATGGAATACCTCTTCGAAACGGAGGGAGCCGAAGTGAACAAATAGCAGCATCATGCCGAGTAGGAACCCGGCATCGCCGATGCGGTTCACGACGAAAGCCTTCTTGCCAGCGTCGCCTGCACTTTTCTTATCAAAATAAAACCCGATCAGGAGATACGAGCAGAGCCCCACTCCCTCCCAGCCAACGAACATCATCACGAAATTGTTCGCCAGCACCAGCGTGAGCATGGCAAACATGAAGAGGTTCATATAGGCAAAGAAGCGGTAGTAGCCCGTGTCCTCCCACATGTAGCCGGTTGAATAAATGTGGATCAGGAATCCGACTCCAGTCACAACCAGGATCATCACAGCCGACAAGGGGTCCAGTTGCATTCCCCAGGGAACCTCAAATTGTGCCAGGCCGCCGTTGGCAAGCGGCAGAGATCCGCTGCGAATCCAGGTGAAGAGATCGGCCGTAAAGACCTCTCCGCCCTGCGCAACGAAAAGCTGGTAAACGGCGATAAGCGAGACGAGGAATGCCAGGCCGACAGAAAGGAGAGCAATCAGAGAAATCAGGCGCTTGCCCGGTTTCTCACCTGTCATCCGCAACTTGATCAGGCCAGTCAGGCCGACGAGTGTGCTGCCGGCCAACGGCAGAACTGGGACTAGCCACAGATAGTGAAGCATAACAACCCTACACTATTCCGGAGACCCCATATTCCCACGATTCCTTGAGATTCAGGCTGAGCGCCTGGACGACGCTCGCTTCGCACGTCGTCCCGAATCAGGCGCCGGTGGCAGCCCGGTGTCCGCTCGATCCGGCCTCAAATCGCCATAAAGCAAATTGCCTCAGGCAATAAGGAGAGAGTAAGTAACATAGCTTACCGCCCATGTCAACGAAATTACCCCCAAGCCTCTCAAGAGCCCGATGCATGTTTGCGTGGGAACCGAAATGCAAGTTCTTATCAGGACTCTCGACGGAACTTCGCCGTCAGCCGCTCGGCGCTTCGGTTTCCGGGTGTCCGTGCAGATGGAGAATCAGGTCGCGATAGATCCGCTCAACCTGCTCCCTGGTACGATTGTAAGTCCCCGAAGTGTCAATCGTGTAGTGGGCCAGCTTGATTTTCTCTACCACAGGCATCTGCGAGGCGATACGGAGGCGAGCTTCCTCGTCGCTGAGTCCGCAGCGATTCACGACTCGCGCCAGCTGCAATGCCGGATCGCAAGTGACTACGATGAGCCGATCCTGCATTCTGTAAAAGCCCGACTCCACCATCAATGCGGCATCGACAACGACGATGCCGTCGAAACCCTGCTTGTCCAATTCGAACGTCCGCCGCATGACTTCCGCGAGCACATCCGGATGGACCAGGGCATTCAGGAGCAATCGCTGTTCCTTCTGGCGGAAAACGATATCGCCGAGAACCTTCCGGTCGATCGAGCCATCGGGAGCGAGAATGCGGCTCCCAAAAGCCTGCACGACCTTCATGTACGTGGAGCTTCCCGCCACAAACAAATCGTGGGCAATCACGTCGGCATCAATGATACGTGCTCCCAATTCGGCGAACACACTCGACACATGGCTCTTGCCAGAAGCGATATTTCCCGTCAGGCCGACTTGCAACATGGCGCGGAATGATAGCACAAGCCAACGGATGCCTGAATGGGGAAGTGATACCACATAGACTTCGTTCATTTTCTGGGACCTCTGAGATCCCAGCGGTGATATTTTGTAGTGATCATGCGGAGGGACCACATGCGGATTCTGATCACGGGGGGAGCCGGGTTCATTGCCTTTCATCTGGCCGCCAGGCTCCAGGATGAGGGTTTTGACGTCGCTCTCCTGGACAACTTCAACAGCTTCTACGATCCGGCACTCAAGCGGCAGAACGTTCGCGATCTGCAGGCACGCGGCCCTGCCAGGCTATACGAAGTCGACATCCTCGACGCCGGGCGCTTGCGGCAGGCGTTCGAGGAGATGCGTCCGCAGGCGGTCGTGCACCTTGCTGCCTGGGCCGGCGTGCGCCCGTCGCTGGAAAATCCCGGGATCTACACCAGCGTCAATGTCGCCGGTACAGTCAATCTGCTCGAGCTGGCTCGCGAGTTCCGAGCAGGGAGCTTCATCTTCGGCTCTTCCTCATCGGTCTACGGCGGAAGCGAGCGAGTCCCCTTCTCCGAAGACGATCCGGCCGACCGGCCGGTCTCGCCTTATGGGGCGAGCAAGCGCGCCGGCGAATTGTTGTGCTATACTTACGCACACAATTACTCCATGCACATAACCTGCCTGCGCTTCTTTACTGTCTACGGGCCGCGCCAGCGTCCCGAGATGGCCATTCACAAGTTTGCCCGGCTGATCCGGGAGGGGAAGGAAATACCTGTTTACGGCGACGGCGGATCGAGACGGGATTACACGTACGTCGACGACATCATTTCCGGTTTGGTTTCGGCACTGCGCGTCAACCCGCACTTCGAGATCATCAATCTTGGCGAGTCGAGCACCACCACTCTGCTCGAGCTGATCTCACAGCTGCAAACCGCCTTGGGACAAAAGGCCGTGCTGCGCTTTCTGCCGGATCAGCCCGGCGACATGCGCATCACCTATGCCGACATAGGCCGGGCCAGGCGAATCTTAGGCTACCAGCCCACGACTCCCATCGCGGAAGGGGTGCGCAAGTTCGCAGCCTGGTTCCTGCAAGAGCAGTAAAGCAGTCTTAGGTTTTAGATCCTGGATTTACTCGCCGCCGCTGACGACCTGCAGCTTTGTCGGAAAAAGCGTGAGGTGCTGAAATCCGAGATCCGGTCAGATGGCTTGCCCCACTGACAGAGAATTGCTCAGCTCGTTGACCACGACAAACGTTCGGTTGTCTGGCGCGACCTGAATTCCGACCGGGCCTCTCTCTACCGCGACGGTCGCTGCTTCCAGTGAGTGCAAATCCGTCGGGAGAATCGACACGGTTCGCGAATTTGTATTCACGACAAATACCCGCTTCCCGTCCGGACTGACCGCCACTCCAAACGGGCTCTTGCCCACTGGAACGGTCACCAGAACGGTCCCCTGACGCGTGTCGATCACTGAGATGTCGTTCGACCCGCTGTTGGCCACAAACAGACGATCACCATTGGGCGTAATGGCGATCCCGTCGGGCGCATCTCCGACCGGAATCTTGGCGGTTACGGTCTGCCGGTTCGAATCTACAGACCATACCTCACCGGAGCCGCCGTTGACCACATATACCACTTCAGTTGTGGGAGACACCACCAGAGCTATGGGAGATATCCCCATTTTCATGGTTGCCGTTACCTTGCGCTCCCGGGTATCGATAATGTTCAAGAGGCCTTCCTTGCTGCGGCCGTAGTTGGTGACAAACGCGTAATATCCTCTCGGTCCGATGGCAATTGCGTTCGGCGCACCGCCGACCTTAATGTCCGCTTCGACCCTGAACGAAACGAGATTCACCACTGCAACGGTGCCCGTATCCTTGCAGGCAATGTAGGCAGTCTTGCCGCCATCCCCAAGCGCGATGCCGAGGGGCGCCACGCCGACGACGAGCGAACGCGCAACGGCCCTCTTATTTAAATCCACCTCGATCAGTTCGCCCGTGCCCCACGACGTCACATACGCGTAGTTCCCGTCGGGACTAAGCACCACGAAGTTAGGAGACTCTCCGACTTTTCTTATGTGGACGGTCTTGCCGAATGCCAGCTCGCCAAAAGACAAGACGAAGAAAAGCAGAATGCAGTGTATTCTTTTCATATTCATCATTGCGTGTCCTTTGTCTTCTCCGAGCCGCCGCCCAGAGATGCTTCCAACCCGCCGCCGCTGGGGTCACTTTTCCCGGTCGCGGGGCATACGCCTATTTGGTAGCCGCCACCAAGCTGAAGACTCCCTGATGTCGTGAAGAAGGGCTCCTCAACCCTTGAATTACGACCTGGCGAAATCCCGTGTCAAGGAGCATCCGGATCAGCTCTTCCTGATCATAATAGACGCCCTCGGCTTCCGCCGGGTTTCTTTGGACGAACCTGAGGTGAAACTTTCGCCATGCTTGTGCGAGCCGGGTCCGAGAGGACGGTTGCGCCTCGATCATTTCACCGAGCAGAAGATATCCTTCGCTGGCCAGAATACGAAACGCCTCCTTGAGAAAGCACGGCGCCTGATGCCGGTGAAAATCGAATATCGACACGGCAATCTCTGCAAAGCAGTCGGGGACAGGCCATCCTGGCTCCTCAAACTGCTCGAACTCAACGACCTGCCCGAGATTCAGGTGCCGCGCCCTTTGGCGCGCGCGTTCCAGAAGAGTGATGTTGCTGTCAAAGGAATGAATCCGTCCGAAGAAGGCCTTACGCCCAGCCAGTCGCAAGGCGAAGGTTCCAGTGTCGCCCAACAGGTCCACGACCTTTGTCCGTCGAGTATTGACGATAAAGTCCACGATCTGATCAATCGTCGCGTAGTAGTCCAGCCCCGTTCGCCACTGAAACAAACGGGCCACCCCTTGTTCGTAAGTATCGATCTTCGCCGGCAGGCTCGCAAGAAACGGACGCGGACGTGGCGGTGAGAAATCGAACTTCTTTTGGATGCCGGCGCCGGTTTTCTCGGTTTTCACTGGTATTGCCTGGCAGGGATTTGAACATCCCGGCCATCGAGTCGATACATCACGTAATTTTCAGTTTGTACGGCAAGAGAATACCCATCAGCCCAATGAGGGTCAACCTGAAGCAGTCCCCAGACCTCATCCCCTTTCTCTGCACACAGCCAGCCGACCTGCTGGCGCGGGGCTGCGACAGCTCTTTCCCAGTCGCGCGTGTCTCCCTCATGGCAGACGAAATTTTTGAGCGGGAGCCCTGAATCGTACATCATGGGCGCCAGGCGCCCGATGTCGATCAGAATGCGGCTGCCGTCGTAATGTCGGCTCAGGTATCTGAGCACCTCCCGCTGCTCCGGCTCGATGTACTGGTGCTCAAGGGACTCCGCCATCATCGGGTGCGATTCGCCTTCCAGCAAGGGCGCCTGCATGCTCAAGACGGCAAGCGTCAGCAAGGCCCACCCATAGCGCCCGCAGGCTGCCGCCGCCAGCAGCAAGACGAGCGTCGCCGCAGGCAGCAGAAGAATGCCGCTGCTTGGATAGACAAAGTGATACTGCCACTCGCGCGGGAAAAACCACGAAACCCACGGAAGCATAAAAGCTGCCAGGCAACCAAGGACCATCGCGCGCATGGCCGCTCTTTCCTGTGAAAGAATCAGACTGCCGAAAACGGCAACCGCCGGCAGCAGGAGAGTCGAGTAGCGAACTCGATAAATCAATCCCCAATAAAGCGCCAGGATGTTCACCAGGGATGGAAGCCACAACAAAAAACACGGGAGACAGCGCCGCAGACGCTCCCGCTTGAGAAAGCAGTAAATCACGCCCGCAAGGCCTATGAGCAGAGGAATGACAGCCGCGGCCTGGGTCAGCTCTCCGAAGTGATAGAGAATGGAGAGAAGGGGACGTTTGTAGGTCTCAGACGGCACCGGGCTTCCCCGAGCCACCCGCTGGAAGATGCTGTCCCCCAGCTTCACATAAATGTAGCCGAAATGCATGATTATCGGCACGACGAACAAACCAAGATAAGTGCCCATCGCCTTGATCGCCTGAGTCCTGGAGATGTGGCGCGACCACAGGTCATACGCTATCAGCGCCATCACGCCGCAAACAAAAACCCACCCTTCGTAGCGGCACAACGCGCCGAGTGCCGCCCAGGTCGCCGGCAGCCAGGGAATCCCCAGTCCGCCGTTCGCCCGCCATCGCAACAGCGAATCCATTGCCAGGAGCGCCAAAGCCATATAGAGAGGTTCGGTCAGCGGCGCGCTTTGCAAAAACTGCAGGTTGGGATTTGCAAGCAGCATCGCGGCAGCAAAGAAGCCGGCCAGCGACGAAGCGGTCAGCCGAAGTGCGATGCGGTATGCGAGCCAGCCGGATACGGCAAAGGCGCAAACCGACATCAGGCTGGGGATCAACGCCGTACGGTATTGCCAATCGATCAATACAAATGGCAGATACAGCAAGTGGATCAGCGGCAGCCAATGGGCGCCCATCTGAGAGTAGCCTGGCGCCGTTGAGTCAACAATTCGCCGCGCCACCACAAGATGGGCTTTGGCATCGTAGTGCACGATCGAAAGCCCATGGAAATAGTAGTAAGCAAAACTGCTGAGGCCTATCACGGCGCCAAGCAGCAGTATGCCCCTGGAGGCGTAAACCTCAACGCGGTTCTTGGTGAGCGACTTCATAGATGCGCCCGCGTTTCGGGAAAAGGGAACCCGCCGCTCTTGCGGCCTTTTCATTCAAAATCACCAAACAGGAACTGGAAAAGCGTGCCGTCCTTCTTTTCGAGCACTTCTGTCCCGACATCAGGGATAAATCCTGTACAGCATGCGCGGAAAGGCAATAGTCTCGCGCAGGTGCTCCAACTTGCAAATCCATGCCACCACGCGCTCGATCCCCATGCCGAATCCGGCGTGGGGAACAGTTCCGTATTTGCGCAGGTCGAGATACCACTGAAAAGCCTCAAGCGGAAGGTTGTGCTCCCGAATCCGGCTGAGAAGCAAATCATGATCGTGGATGCGCTGGCCGCCCCCGATGATCTCGCCGTACCCTTCCGGCGCAAGCACGTCGACGCATAAAGCCACCTCCGGCCGCTTTGGATCGGGTTGCATATAGAAGGCCTTCACCTGTGTGGGGTAGCGATGCACCATCAGCGGCGCCTGGCACTGCTCTGATAGGATCGTTTCATCCGCTCCGCCGAAATCGCCGCCCCACTCGATTTCGGAGCCCGCAGCCCTTAGCTTCTCGACCGCATCGTCGTAGGAAAGCCTGGGGAATGGCCGGGAGATCGCTTCCAGGCGCGACGCATCGCGCTCGAGGCTATCCAGTTCGGCTTTGCGTCGCGACAGGACGCGCTCTACGATGAAGCAGATGAGTCCTTCCGCCAGCTCCATCGCATCCTCCAACTCTGCAAATGCCACTTCCGGCTCGACCATCCAAAACTCCATAAGGTGGCGGCGCGTCTTGGACTTTTCAGCGCGGAAAGTCGGCCCGAAGCAGTAGACCCTGCCGAAGGAGGCGGCTGTGGCTTCGTTGTACAGCTGGCCGCTCTGCGTCAAGTAAGCTTTCTCATCAAAATAATCGGTCTCAAACAGCGTCGTTGTTCCCTCGCACGCGTTCGGCGTGAAGATCGGGGTATCCACAAGCGTGAAGCCCTGGTCGTCGAAATAGTCCCGGGTGGCTTTGATGATCTCGTGGCGGACCTTAAGGGTGGCGTGCTGACGGGTGCTGCGCAGCCAAAGATGCCGGTGCTCCATCAGAAAAGCCGTCCCGTGCTCCTTGGGGGTAATCGGATAGGTGTCCGCAATCTGGTGGATTTCAAATCCGGCGAAATCGATCTCGTATCCGCCCGGCGCACGCTCGTCGCGGCGCACCCTGCCGCGAATCTCCAGGCTCGACTCCTGCGTGAGTTTATCGAGCGCCTCGAATTGCTCTGGCGAGAAGTTGCCCTTGGATGCAACGCACTGAATGATGCCCGTGCCGTCACGCAACAGGATGAACTGCAGTTTGCCGCTGCTGCGCTTGTTGTAGACCCATCCCCGCAGCGTGACCTCGCTGCCTTCATAGGCAGCTATGTTCTCGATATAAACGGCCTGCATTGTCGTTCCTTTCTCTAGCGCACGGCGCTGCCGCCTCCGCCTGGGGGGGAGAAAACCATGTGCCCGGGCTCTTCGCCACGCTGCCGGCAAAACTGCGCGAATAGCGAATAATAGCTCTCGCGGAGAAACTCGGACTCGCTAAACCCGAGCTTTCCCGCAACTTCTCGAATTCCCTCCTCCGAACCCTCCAATTCCGCGTAGTCCCCTATGGGCGTTGAGTCCAGAGCCAAGTGAAGCTCCCGCACCGGTCCCTGGTCCACCCGGATGGAGTATTCCTCGCGATATTTTTGGTACTGAAACCAGACCGTCATGCCTATCTCCTCGAATATCTTCAGCATGACGTCCGAACTCTCCACTTGCGTCTCCCATTCCTCACGACTCTTGAATAGCAACGAGGGATACGGTGGACCTTTAAATGTAACAGAATCTTTGCCTTTCGTCTTGCGCACACGCAAGAGACACGGCTGCGAGCGAAGCCGGCCATCCGGATAATCCAAAACGAAGTTTTCTTCAAAATGGCGCACCGAACGTAACAGCGGGTGCAGAAGTTTCAGCCTGTGCCGGAATTCCCGTATGTCGTGTAACCGCAGTTTGATTTCCGTTTCGACAGCCACGCATCCGCTCCGCCAAGAAACTAATTTCTTGCTGCCTGATATCGCAAGAGGAAAAATCCGTCTGACTCTCGCTGCTTTCAGCGCCAATATACATCATAGCAGGGATCGCAAGGCTGTTCAGAACGTTGTTCCAGCGGGAGCAAGCCACCGCACTCCCAAAACTTCGTCGCCAATTCATGGTTGGGTTTTCACTGTCGGCATAGCTGCAAGGCCGGGCCTCACGGACTACTTTCTGATAGCCCCTGAAAAATAGTTCGACTTTTTCATGCTCCTGTATGTCAAATGTTAGTAGATGGAAAGAGAACAGGCGAGGGAGCAGACAGAGCGGGTGAATGGAGAGCTGAGTTCTGTGTGGGCTCAGAACAGGTCCCTGTCCGCTTCCCCCGACCTCGGCCAGGAGACTGCCTGGGTGTCGGCAAGTCAGCGCGGCGACGCCCTAGCCTTCAACCGGTTGGTGTTGAAATGGGAGCGAACTGTCTACAACGTGGCCCTGAGGATGCTTCAGGATCGAGACGAAGCCGCGGAGGCTGCACAGGAGGTTTTTCTGTCGGCCTTCAAGAACATCCGGCGCTTCCGTCAGGATTCAAAGTTCTCAACCTGGCTTTACCGAATTGCCGTGAACCACTGCGTCTCGCGGGTCAGGCGACGGCCTCAGGGGATTCATTTCTCTCTGGACAGCGACAATCAGGGCGCCCCGCCGAGCGAGTTGAGCATCACAGAAGCTCAAGACGGCGAGTTGCTGCGCGCGGAAAACCGGAACCGCGTGCGCGCGGCGCTGGCGTTCCTGCCACCGGACCAGCGAGCGGTCATCGAGCTCAAGTTTTTCCAGGAACTGACCTTCGAGGATATCGCAGCCATTCTCCAGGTCCCTCTGAGCACCATCAAGTCACGGCTCTACTCAGGCTTGGATTCACTGAAAGTCAGGTTGGGCGCAGAAGCCTGACCGGCTGGAGGGCAAAAACATGATTTCAGAATGCAGCACGTGGCAGCAACAGATTCCCCGCTCTTTGCTTGGGGATCTGACTGCAGGGGAACAACGTGCGTTGGATGTGCACGTGGCCGCATGTCCGTCCTGTCAGCAGGAGCGTGAGCGTTACACGGAGACCTTGCGCCAGCTGCAGTCAGTAGACGATGAGCCGTTGCCGCGCCATTTCTTTGTCCATCCGCAGGAGCGCTCCGCCAAGCCCTGGCAGCTCTTCCGGCAGATGATGCCGATTTGGCAAGCTACCACCGTGGCTATCGCTGCGCTTGTCCTCTTGCTCGGCATCGCAACCGCTTCCGGCCTGCAGATTCGCTCTGACCCGGGTGCCTGGTCCATCAGTTTCGGTCGAAGCATCACGTCGCCAGCCATAGACCTCGCCGCCCTCAAAGCCGAAATTTTGCGGACCGCCGAAGAAAAGAATCGAGAGGCCGACTTGGCCTGGGTTCAAGACCTACGGTCCCAGATATCACAATCATGCGCGGATCTGACGCAACAGCAGCAAGCCCAGTTGGTGGCAGCGCTGACTGCCCTGCAATCGCACCTAAACAGCCGCATCGCCCTTGCCGCCGACGATATCAGGGCCGGCACGCAAAAATCGGTCGTCGACCTGTATCAGGCCGTGTCACTGCAGCGCCAGGAAGACCTGAACGGCCTGAACGCCCGGCTCGACGGCGCCGTCGCACGCAGTGAGATCCGGGCCAACCGGACAGACGCCATCCTGGATGCGCTGCTCCAGGTCCTCAATCTCAGCCCTAAACAAATCGGAGATGAAAAATGAAAAAATATCTCGCTACTTTTTTGATCGCCACATGCCTGGGCACGCTCTCCTGGGCCCAAGGAACCAAGTCGGAACTGTTCGACACGAAGAAATCCCAAGACGAGCTGTACGTCATGAAAGCGGTGCTCGCGACAACACTCGCCATTGCTGCGCAGAACTTTGAGAGTCAAGCCGCTGCCGCCGCGCAAGCACAGGCGTCTCCCTCCCCAAAACAAGTTCAGACGCCTTTCGGCCCTGTGCCATCAACTGCATCAAGGATAGGGGGCTCACTCACGTCTAGCTGGGGATATGCCAATATCAATGCCTTCTATCTCTATGGTCAGGGCGCAGTGTTCGTGATCCCAGCCTCAATGCTTCGCCTTAGTAGTAGCTATACCCGCACCACGACCGGCACAGGTGGTGGCGTCGGTAGAGGCGCCGGGCAAGGCGTAGTGGGAGGTGTAACAGGAGGTGCAGTAGGCGGAGTTCCGGCCGGCGTACCTGTTCCTCCGCCTCAGCCGCCAAGTGTACCCAAACCAGCAGTGCCTCCTGCCCCGCCAGCGCCGCCTCCCCCGGGTACTTCTACGAACCCGGACGAGGCCCGCAAGATCATGGAGGCGCAGCAGAAAGCGTACGAGGAGCAGCTGCGGAGGTATCAGGAGGTAATGCAGAAGTACCAGGAGGCAGTCCAAAAGGGCCGCGAGGCGCTCGAGAAGTCTCTCCAGGCGAACCTGGCACAGTTGCAGCAGCAGCTCGAGAGGCAATCAAGAGATCTGGTGGCCAGACGGGCGCAAAATACTGCGGCCCTGGGAGAGATCAAGAAGTATCTCATCGAGGCACTGGCGAATCATGGTGATTCCCTGACGACCGTCAAGCCTAATGAGTACGTCAGCATCGTGATCCTGCTTGACGAATCTGAAGGCCCCACAGTCATCTCGGCGCAGCGGTCGTGGATCACCGACTACAAGGCCGGCAGGCTGACGCTGGACGCCTTCAAGCAAAAGGTCCTCCAGTACAGCGAATGACTTCAAGTGACGAGTGACATCGAGTGACGAGTGACGAATGCCTTGAATTAGGTTTTTACTCGTCACTCTCCACTCGTCACTCGTCACTTCCTTTACGCCAACAGAACCGCGAGGATGCCGGTGAGGAAAATGCCGTCAAATGTCCCCGCGCCTCCGATTGAAGCAATGGGCGCGCCGAGTCCCGCAACTTTGCCAAGGTTTAAAAGATCAGCGCCGATCAGAGTTCCCAGGCTGCCGGCAATGTAGGCCAGCGACGGAGCAGACCGCCGGGACAGCAGCAATGCCGCTCCCGCAGCGACCAAAGGCGGAACCAGCCACGGTACCGCGATCCCCACGCCTCTGACCGGGTATGCAAGGGAATGGACCGCAATGGCGACGATCACGATCGCGACCAGAGCGCGCGCAGAAAAAGGAAGACGACCAGGAGAGGCAGCGCAAGCGGGAAAAAGTGATAGATGGACGTTCGCATCAGTCCCTCCTTGTACCTTCTAGAGCGGCGGCCTGCGTCTCTTCACAGCGGCATATCCCCCTTTTCATGACTCAGACGCGGTGTTTGCGGAGCTGGACCCCGCATTCGCGCAGCAGGGCCATGGCGCGGTCGTTAAGCGGATAATCCTGGTTGTAGACGACTTCGATGATACCGCTGTTGATGATCATTTTGGTGCACAGCAGACAGGGGGCATACGTCGTGTAGAGCGTGGCCCCTTTCAGGCTGGTGCCATGATAAGCAGCTTGTGTGATCGCGTTTTCCTCGCCGTGGCAGCACACACACTCCTCCAAGAAAGTGCCGCTCTGGGCCATGCTGCTGCAACGGGGACATCCGCCTTCGTTGCAGTTTTTGGCGCCGCGCGGCGTGCCGTTGTAACCGGTCGAAATCACGCGGCGGTCCTTTACGATGATGGCCGCCACCTTCCGCTTGATGCAGTTGCTGCGCGAAGCCACGACTTTGGCGATGTTCAGAAAGTACTCGTCCCACTCGGGGCGATCGAAGCTGCTCATCAGGGACGGCAGGATCTCGTTCAGCTGCCTGTGCAGGTCCTCTAACGATCCGTCGTTGTTGACCACTACGTCCGCCATGCGCCGGGTAGCCACGAGCTGCTGGTTTGCCGGATCATCGCTCTGCAACTCGCGCTTCTCCTCCTGAACAAACTGCTCGAGAGTCTGCGCCGCTCCCTCTCTGCCCCGCAGCATGCTTCGTTCAAATCGAACGACCTCGTTGGCGTCGACCGCCATCAAGATGAAGTCCTTGCGCTGCCTCAGGACTTCCACTTCCGTTGGATTGCGGATGGAATCGACGACGTAATTGCAATCATAACCGAGCCGAACCAGTACACGTTCCGCCAGCACACCAGCGCCGAACCGGCTGCGCAGTTCATTCCCCACCTCAGTGAGCACTTCCCGCGTAATCTCACCGCTCCGCTTCCTGATTTCTTGACGGATGTCATCTGAAAGCGACTGGTATTCGAATCCTCGGCTTACCAGATACTGGCAGACTGCCGTCTTGCCGGCACAATTCTTGCCCGTCAGACCAACGATCATACCCCCCCCCTTACACAAGTGACGAGTGACGGATGACGAGTGACGAATGACCATCGGCATTCTTCACGCGTCACTCGTCACGCGTCACTGATTCTGTGTGCCGCCGAGCCCGAGCACAGCAGCACTCTCCTCCATGGCCCGGATGCAGGAAGTAATGTGTTCATCCAGGTCGACGCCAAGCTCCTCAGCCCCGCGATAGATATCGTCGCGATTGACCGAACGCGCGAATGCTTTGTCTTTGAGCTTCTTACGGACTGATCTTACTTCCATGCCGATGATCGATTTTCCCGGACGCACTAGAGCGCTGGCGATAAGAAAACCCGCCAGCTCGTCGCACGCATAGATGGCCTTGCACAGCAGGTTGTGGCGGGGGAGATTCAATTCGCTGACGTGCGAAGAGATGGCATAAATGATGCCCTCGGGATAGCCGCGTTGCCGTAGGATCTCGGCCCCTTTGATCGGATGGTCGGGCATGGTCGGATACATCTCATAGTCGAAATCATGCAGCAATCCCACGATGCCCCAGACCTCGGGATCTTCCCCGTGTTTCTTGGCGTAAGCACGCATGAGCACTTCAACGGCGAGCGCATGCTTTCGCAGGCTGTCGCTTTTCGTGTACTCCGCGAGCAGTTCCCAGGACGATTCTCTGTTCACAGGCATCGGCTTCTCCTTAGAAATCCGCGGACAGGCTACGCGATCCCCAATCTCTATCCGAATAGCATCTCATGAACTGGGCGAGCCTGCCACCGATTTTGTACGTCCTATGAAATCGGGGATTGCGTAGCCTGTCCCCGAGTTTAATATCGCGACTTAATCGTACAGCAGGTAGGGTTTGCGGAGTGCCAGAAAACGCACCACATCGTCCTGCCAGCCTTGACGGATCTCTTCTACAGGCGTGCCCGCCTCGATTTGACGTGGAATCCGTCCTCCCCCGCACAGGATCTCAATAGGGATCCTTCGGAGCTCGTACTCATACGGAGGCTGGCGCCACTCAAATGAGTCCGGACAGAGCGCCTTAATAGCCGAAATGACGGCGATTCCGGTCAGAAACGGCTCGAAGAGATCACGATTTCGAACATGAACCTGGACGCCGCCACACGTCATCCGAGCGAACTTCTGAAACGTCGGCTCGAAGTGGACTGGGCGAAAGAAGACCCCCGGCAGCCGCATCTCGTTCAGGCGACTTGCCAAAGAGTGCGCTTTGATATACGGGGCGCCCACGAGTTCGAAAGGACGCGTCGTGCCGCGACCTTCCGATATCTTTGTCCCTTCAACTAGAACCATGCCCGGGTAGACAGTTGCGCTATCCAGCGTCGGGAGGTTGGGCGAAGGCATGACCCAAGGCAGACCCGTCTGATCGAACCACTGGTGGCGACGCCACCCTTGCACGGGCACCACGGACAGATGGCATCCGATGCCAAACTCCGTGTTGTACAGCAAGGCAAGTTCTCCCACGGTCATGCCATGGCGCATCGGCAGCGGGTAGAGGCCTACGAAGGAACTGAACTCCGGATCAAGCAAGTTGCCCTCGACCCGGTCTCCGTTAATCGGATTCGGCCGGTCCAGCACTACCATGGTCTTGCCGTGGTCGGCGCAGGCTTGCATGCAATACGCCATGGTATGGATAAACGTGTAGACGCGCGTTCCGACATCCTGCAGGTCGAAGATCAAAACATCCAAGTCACTCAACATTTCCTCGGTCGGCTGCCGCGTCTCACCATAGAGACTGTGAACCGGAAGGTTGACATCCGTGTCCAGATAGAAGTGCGACTCGACCATGTTGTCCTGCTTTTCTCCGCGCGCCCCGTGCTGCGGCCCAAAAAGTGAAACCAGGTGGATTGATTTTTCCGCCAGCAGCGCATCTGCGGTTTGCTGCAAGCTCGGAAGGACCGAAGCAGGATGAACCACAGCGCCAACCCGGGCGCCCGCTATCATCTGTTTTCGCTCCCTCAACAACACTTCAATCCCCGGCCAAACCGTCATCGATGGTAACCCCTCTGCAGCGGTGCTAAAAAACTACCCCATCCACTTGCACATTTGATAAACTAACGCAGGAATCCGGAGGAATCCAAGTCCTCAACACGAGTACGCAAGGATATCAGAAAGGAGACCGTCTCCGCCTTCACAACTCCAACCCTCTCCGTAGCGACGCGATTCCGGGCAGGAACCTGGCCGGCCGTTACCTGTATATTCACATCAAAAGTTCTTGACTGCTGGAATTGCTTGTACTTGAATAACAGTCACTTAGCGCTGAGCGCCTTGGGAATTGGATTAGCCCTCGGGTGTCGAGAGCTGGCGTTGCACCGTCCTTTTCTCTTCCTGCTCAGGCAGGACTGGGATTCTCTCGACGGCCCTCGATCCAACGACAGCGCCAGCGCTTTGTTAATAGACACAATTGATCGCCGGGAATGATCGATGGAACACACACTTGTCCTCAATGCCAGCTACGAGCCGATCAACATCGTGCCTTGGAAGCGCGCCATAACCCTCCTGTTCCAGGGCAAGGTGGAGGTGCTGGCTGAATATGACCGCGAAATCCACAGCATTAGCTTTACTATCAAAATGCCGAGTGTGCTCCGGCTGCTGAAATACGTCCGCATGCGGAAGCGTTTCCAACACGTCAAGTTTTGCAGGGCCAACATCCATGCCAGGGATTTGCACACCTGCCAGTATTGCGGAGCCAAATGCTCCACGGAAGACCTTACATTCGATCATGTCATCCCGGTCGTCAGGGGTGGGAGCAAGACGTGGGACAATATCGTCACGTGCTGCTTGGACTGCAACCATCGAAAAGGCGGGCGCACACCTGAAGAGGCCGGTATGCGCCTGATTCGGCATCCGAAGGAACCCGCTTGGGTTCCGAGCATGCTCCACATCACCATCGGATTTAGGAGCGCCCCAGAATCCTGGCGCGATTACTTGTATTGGAACATTGAGTTAGAATGAGAGATCTAAGGTAATACTTTAACTGTCTGTCCTTCATTCCAGGAGCATGTTCCGCGAGGCGGAACATGCTCCCCGGACCTCAGCGACTCATTCTTCCAGCCAAGAACCGAATCGGTATCAACTCTGTAATCAATCCCGCCTCGAAAGCAAGCCGGTAAAACCGATTCAAGCCCTCGTTGTGCTCCGGTCCCATGTCATGGTCCAGGTTGCGGCGCAGGTAGCTCTCGAGAAAAGCGACCGGCAGGTCTAGAGTGCGGGAGAAGCTGGCCGCGATTTCCTCAATCCTGGCCAATCCCCAGTTCTTCGCTTCCAGAAAGATTTCAGGCAGGTTCTCCGACGACAACGCCTCCGGCCGACAGGCCCAAAAAGCGAACACAAACGGCCTCTCTTGCCACTCATGCCACGCCGCGGCCAAGTCTGTAATTTGAAATTCCTCCGGCGAACATCGCAGAGCCACATCCCCAATGACGAGAGCCGCGTCGCATTTGCGCAACATGTCGGAAACATTCGGCTCGTGCGGCACGAACTCAGGCCGGAGGCCCATTCTGTGTTGAAGCAACAGCTTGACTAAAGCTACCGATGTGCGCGAGCTGGTATCCAGCGCAACCGATCGGATGACCCTGCTCTCGTGCGGGCGGACCAGCAGGACGCTGCGCACCTCATTCGTGGCCGCAACGCCTACGCCTGGAATCACCATGAGGTTGGGAATGCGCTGGTATTCGATCGTGGGAATCAAGCCGATGTCAACCTCGCCTCTGGCAAGCCGGGCAGCGCATTGGGCGGGAGTGTCACGGATAACCTGAAACTGGTGTCGCACGGGGCCGTGCAAAAAGAACCATCCAAGAGGTGCGGCGTTCAGGTAACTCACCAGTGATATTCGGAGGCCCAAGACCTTGTCCTCAGAGAAAAAATCGAAATAGTGCCCGCTCGCAGGAAACTATTACAGCGATCGATTATAGAGAGCCGAGCCCAGAATTGAAACGTTCTTCCACACGAAGACAGCAACAACTCAACGGTGAGGCAGCGCGAACCTGCAAGGCTGAACACAGCCGCGTGCGCAGCAAGCTTAAGTCGATTGCTGCGGCATGATTGATCGTCCGTTCCGGGCGGTTGCGGCTCAGCACAGGGTCCGGCTCCTGGCGCAGCGTTCCAGTGTTGTGGTCCATGCAAACATTGCGGCAACGGAACGGAGGATTAAAGGAGGTAAGCCGATGGAGGAATCGGAAGAGAGTCGGGCGCGTGCTGCCATCGAATTGTCACTGGTGCCGGGAGTGGGTACTCTGACTCAATCCAGCCTCTGGAAGGCATGTCCGCGGCTCACGGATCTGCTCCTCATGCACAGTAAGGAGCTCGAGTCGTTCGGCGTGCCGCCGGAGGCTGGCGCTGCCATCAGTTCGCGCCGTTATCGTCCCATGGCCGACGAAATCCTCGATTGGGCCAACCGGGAAAACTGCCGGTTCCTCGTCCGCGGCGGCAAAGGCTATCCTTCGATCCTCAACGAGATCTACGACCCGCCCCTGATCCTGTACTGTCGAGGCCAGATCGAAGTCCTGGATCTCCCGGCCCTGGCCATCGTGGGCACGCGCCGGCCGACTTTCTACGGCCTCCAGATGGCGCAGGGGCTGGCCTTCGATCTCGCCAAACGCGAGTTGGCGATCGTCAGCGGTTTGGCCCGTGGGATTGACGCCGCCGCCCATCGGGGATGCCTCGAGGCCGCAGGTCGGACCATCGCAGTCCTGGGGTGCGGCATTGATGTGGTCTACCCCCGCGAGCACCGTCAGTTGACGCAACAGATTGCCGAAAGCGGGCTGCTGCTATCAGAGTTTCCGCCCGGCACCTCGCCGGCGCCGCAAAACTTTCCGGTGCGAAATCGCATCATTAGTGGGTTGTCGTTAGGGACGGTGATTGTGGAGGCGAGTGAGTACAGCGGTTCTTTGATCACGGCTCGCCTGGCGATGGAGCAGAATCGCGAGGTTTTTGCGATCCCCGGGAATCTCACATCGCCCCAAAGCTTTGGACCGAACTACCTGATCAAGCAAGGAGCGAAACTCGTTCAGGTTTGGCGCGATATTGTCGAAGAGCTTCCAGCAGAGGTGCGCCACAGGATCCTCGCCAAGGAGGATACCCGGCCGCATCAGATTTCCGAGCTGGACTTTTCAACACCGGAAGAGAGTAAGATTCTTGAGATGCTGGCTTACGATCAGGCTACCCAGTTCGACAGGATCCTCCAAAAAAGCGGCATGACCGTGCCGTACCTGAGTGAGTCGCTACTGAACCTCGAGATGCGAGGCTGCATCCGTCAGGTGCCAGGGAACCTGTTCATCAGGGTTGTCCGGCACGAGGAATGATTTTGCTTGGAATTTTTGGAATCACTGTTATAGTCTGCGCGCTCTTATGGCAAATTCTCTGGTCATAGTCGAATCGCCCGCCAAAGCCAGGACGATAAAGAAGTACCTGGGCAGGGACTTTGACGTTAAGGCTTCCATCGGACACATCAAGGACCTGCCCAAGAACAAGCTCGGCGTCGATATCGACGACGATTTCACGCCCCACTACGGAATCATCCCCTCCAAGGAGAAGGTGGTCCGGGACCTTCGAGCTGCGGCGAAAACCTCCAAGGTGATCTATCTCGCCGCAGACCCAGACCGCGAGGGTGAGGCTATTTGCCAGCATCTCGCCGAGGAACTCGGAGACAAGAGCAAAGATATCTATCGCGTTCTATTCCATGAGATCACCAAGAATGCGATCCAGGAAGCATTTAGGCATCCCGGCCGGATCAACACTCACAAGGTTGAGGCCCAGTTGGCCAGACGCATCCTGGACCGCCTCGTAGGCTATAAGATCAGCCCTCTGCTTTGGGACAAAGTGCGGAGAGGATTGTCCGCAGGCCGCGTCCAGACGGTAGCCTCGCGCATGATCGTAGATCGCGAGCGGGAGATCAGGGCATTTCAGCCCGAGGAATACTGGAATCTCATCGCCCGCCTCGCCGGTCAGGCGCCCCCGGAATTCACCGCTAAGGCCTGCAGTCTCGACGGAGAGAAGTGGAAGGTCCGCAACGGCGATACGGCGCAGGCGATCGTGGAGGAGCTGCGCCAGGCACGGTTTCTGGTCACAAAGATTCACAGGCGCGAAAAGAGGCGCTACCCGGTGCCGCCCTTCATCACGAGCAACCTCCAGCAGGAAGCGGCGCGCAGGCTGAACTTCCCGGTCAAGAGAACAATGCTCCTGGCTCAACGCCTGTACGAGGGAGTCGTAATCGGCAAGGAAGGAGCAGTCGGGCTGATCACCTACATGCGCACGGATTCTACGCGCGTCTCCGAGATGGCTTTAAGCGAAGTGCGTAATCTGATCCGGACGCAATACGGGGATGGTTACCTTCCCCACCATCCGATCTATTACAAGTCAAAGAAGACTGCGCAGGAGGCGCACGAGGCGATCCGTCCGACGTCGGTCGCGCGCACCCCCGAAAGCTTGAAGCGTTTCCTCGAACCGGACCTCTGGAAGCTATACGATCTGATCTGGCACAGATTCGTTGCTTCCCAGATGAACCCTGCAGTCTTTGACCAGACCGACGTGCTGATCGACGCGGGACGCGTGCAGTTCAAGGCAACCGGGTCGGTGCTCAAGTTCGCCGGCTTCCTGGCCGTGTACCAGGAAATGAAATCCGAAGAGACCAAGCGCGATGCGGGGGGCGAAGAACAGGAAGGCCTGTTGCCCGAGTTGTCGGAAGGCGAGCAGCTGGACGTCAAATCACTCGAGCCCACTCAGCACTTCACCCAGCCGCCCCCCCGTTACAATGAAGCCAGTCTGGTAAGAGCCCTCGAAGCGCGCGGCATCGGACGTCCCAGCACTTACGCCACTATCCTGAGCACGATTCAGGATCGGGAATACGTCCTTAAGAGAGAAGGAAGGTTCTATCCGACCGAGACAGGCGAGCTGGTTGTCGAGCTGCTCGTCGAGAGCTTCCAGGAGATCTTCGACTACAAGTACACGGCGCGCATGGAGACTCATCTGGACCGGATCGAATCGGGCCGGGAGCGCTGGCAGGACACCATGCGGAGTTTCTGGCAGCGCTTCTCCGAGCGGCTTGCTGCTGCCGAGAAACATATGCGGGACATCAAGACCGAGGAAATCGAAACCGAGGAAGTCTGTGAAAAGTGCGGCAGCAAGATGGTGATCAAGTGGGGCAAGTTTGGCCGCTTCATGGCCTGCTCCGCCTACCCCGAATGCAAGAACACGCGCGAGATTCCAAAGAACGGGTCCGACGCCGGCACCGAAGTCCAGGCCTTCGAAGAGATCGCGTGCGAGAAATGCGGGCGGCCGATGGTCCTGAAGCGAGGACGCTTTGGCGAGTTTCTCGCCTGCTCCGGATATCCTGAGTGTCGTAACACCAGAAAAATCGTGAAGGGAGACAACTCGCTCGAGGTCAAGCAGGACATTCCGCTGGAGGAAACCTGTCCCGTCTGCGGAAAGAATCTAGCGCTCAAGCATGGCCGGTTCGGCGAATACACCGCGTGCAGCAACTACCCCGCCTGCAAGTACATCAAACTGAAATCCACGGGCGTTCCATGTCCTCAGGGCTGTGGCGGGGAGATTGTGGAGAGGAAGTCCCGGCGTGGAAAGATTTTTTACGGCTGCTCCAATTACCCGGACTGCGAGTTCATCCTTTGGAACAAGCCCCTCGCTGAGCCATGCCCGAAATGCGGTGCAGCTTTTACCCTGGTGAAAACCACCAAGCGCTCCGGCACCCTGAGATTCTGCCACGACAAGAAATGCAGCTTTAAGGAGCGCTACGAGCAACCCTAGCAAAGAAACCATTCGCGAGGAGCGCTCAGCGGCCCGCCAGCTTCCTTTCGATCCTCGGCAGCACGGCAAGCACCAGTTTTCCGACCTTCTCCATGCTCGTTGCGCTGATCTTGTCCAACGTGTCTCCCTCGGTGTGCCACCAGGGCAAATAGTCGAGATCGATGATGTCGACGGACGGAATGCCGGCGTCGATAAAGTGGATGTGATCGTCCTCGAAAAGTGAGGGCGTGGGCGACAGAATATCGCGAAAGCCCTCTTCCATAGCGGTGGCCCAAACGAGATCCATCAGCCAGACGGTTGAGTTGCTGTCTCTCTGCAAGTCGAGATTGTTATCGCCGATCATATCCAGCAGGATCAACGCGCGTATCTTTCCGGCCGTCCCGTCTTCCTGCCAGCGTTTTGCCAGATGCCGGCTCCCATAAGTGCTGTCGCCCGCCAGGCTCCAATCAATGAAAGCCTCTTCACCATCCAAAAACACGAACCAATAATCGAAGGTGTCCTTGCGTGCGGCCAGAACCCGCGCCAACTCCAACAGCAATCCCGTGCTGCTGCCGCCGTCGTTGGCGCCAACAAACTTTATCTTTTGGAAGTATTTCGTGTCGTAGTGACTGGCAATTGCAACGACATTGGTTCCCCCTGGGCGCCTGCGCGCGATCAGGTTCACTATCGGCTTCGGGCCGTACGGCGTCGTGGCTGTGAACGAATCCTTCTCCACCTGGTAACCAAAGCCTTCCAGCTGCTTGATCAGGTACTCGCGGCACTTCTCGAGTGCTTCAGAGCCCGGCGGGCGTGGGCCGAAAGCAACTTGGGCGCGAACGTGTTCCATCGCCTTTTCCCCGCTGAGAGGCGGAACGGATGAGCTGGGAGATTGGGCACAAGCCGCAGAAACAAACAAAACGAGTATCAGATAAATGCCGGTTGCATATCGCATGATTCCTCCAGGATTGGTCGCCCTGCCGCGGCAAGTATATCACTCAAAGCACGCCCGCAAAGCAGCGGGAGATGCAAATTCGGTGACAGGCGCCGAATTCGCGAGAACGCATGTCCACGGCTCACTTGGCATCGTTGCGAGCTGTCAGTCCCTGTGATAGTATTCAAACTTTTGAACTCATACCTATCACTACTCCTGAAAGGAGCCTCCTATGAGGGTTTACGAAAGTGAATCCATTCGGAATGTCGGCATCATCGGACACGGCACTGCAGGCAAGACGTCCCTGACTTCCGCCATGTTGTTCGATGCCGGCGCCGTCAACCGGCTTGCCCGCGTTGAGGACGGAAACACGGTTACCGACTACGAAGAGGAGGAAATCGAACGCAGGATCTCCATCGGCAGCGCGCTTGCCCATTGCGAGTGGAGCAAGAAGAAGGTCAACATCCTCGACACGCCCGGGTATCGTCCCTTCTTAACGGATACCAAGCTGGTCCTGCGTGCCGCCGACGCGGCGGTTGTCGTGCTCGATTCCGTGTCAGGAGTGGAGGTTCAAACCGAAAAGGTGTGGGAGTACGCATCTGAGTTTAACCTGCCGCGCATCCTGGTCGTCAACAAGATGGATCGCGACAACGCCAGCTTTGAGCGGGCGATCTCCTCAGTCGAGGAGACGTTCGGCCGGTCCGGCGTGCCGATTCAGATCCCGATGGGCTCCGAACGCAACTTTACGGGCGTGATCGACATTCTTACCAACAAGGCCTACCGCTACGAGAGGGACGGATCCGGGAAATTCCAGATCGTAGACATTCCGCCGGAGCATCGGGACGCCGTGCAACAGGCACGCGATAAGCTGATCGAGATGGTTGCTGAAAGCAGCGATGAGCTGATGGAGAAGTTTTTCGCGGAGGGCACGTTGACGGCATCCGAACTCCTGGAGGGATTGCAGAAGAGCGTCCGTGCCCGCACTATCTTTCCCATCCTTTGCGCCAGCGCCACTCTCAACATCGGCGTGCCGCAGGTTCTCGATGCCATCGTGGAACTGCTCCCGCCGCCGGGCATCGAGAAGGTGCACGGCATCAATCCCAAAACCAATGAACCGGTCGAACGCGCCGTCAATAGCAAAGGCCCCTTGGCAGCTTACGTGGTCAAAACGGTGGCCGATCCGTTCACAGGCCGCATAAGCATCATCCGCCTTTACTCCGGCACGATGCGGTCGGATACGGCCTACTTCAACCAGACTAAAGGGAAGAACGAGAAGTTCGGACCTCTCCAGGCCTTGCAGGGCAAGACAATGACCCCGGTGGGGGAAGTTCACGCGGGCGACTTTTTCGCAGTGACCAAACTAAAGGAAACCACCACGGGTGACACCCTTTGCGATCCTTCGCAGCCCATCGTCTTCCCGGCCGTGGAGATTCCCGAACCCTCCATCACCTTCGCGATCGAGCCGAAGGCGAGGGGCGACGAAGACAAGATCAGCAATGCTCTGGCACGCATTGCGGAGGAAGACGCAGCAATCAAATACAATCGCGACCCCCAGACCAAGCAGCTCCTGCTGTCGGGTTCCGGGCAACTCCACGTCGAAGTTACCGTTGCCAAGCTGCGCAAGCGCTATGGGGTCGAGGTGATTCTCAAAACCCCCAGGGTTCCCTATCGCGAGACGATCAGGGGAACCGCCGATGCCCAGGGAAGGTACAAGAAGCAGACCGGCGGCCATGGACAGTTCGGCGACTGCAAGATCAAGCTGGAACCGCTCGCGCGCGGCAGCGGTTTCGAGTTCATCGATGAGATCTTTGGCGGCGCCATCCCCCGAAACTTCATCCCCGCCGTGGAAAAAGGAATCATCGAGGCAGCTGCCAAAGGCTTCCTCGCCGGCTACCCGGTGGTGGATTTCAAAGTCACTCTCCACGACGGAAGTTACCATCAAGTCGATTCCTCGGAACTCGCTTTCAAAGTCGCCGGCAGTCTAGCATTCAAGAAGGGGATGGAACAGGCCCACCCCGTCATGCTCGAGCCCATCATGAATGTCGAGATTCTCGCGCCGCAGGAATACGCCGGTGATCTGATGGGCGACCTGACGAGCAGGCGCGGCAAGCTGCAGGGAATAGACATCAAACGGGACATGCAGGTTATCAAAGCGCAGGTGCCGATGGCAGAGATGGTCAGCTACGCCCCGGTCCTCACCTCGATGACCGGCGGCCGGGGAACCTACCACATGGAGTTCTCCCACTACGATGAGGTTCCGGTACACATCGCTCAGAAGATTGTCGAAGAAGCCAACAAAGAAAGAAAAGCAGAGGAAGAATAAGACACTTTATGTATCCCAAAATCCTGGACCTGGGTCCGCTCACAATTCACACCTACGGCCTCCTCCTGGCCTTGGCATTCATTGCAGGAATATGGCTGGCAAGCCGTAACGCGGCTAAGGCGGGACTGAACCCGGATTCCATCTGGAACCTCGGGTTGATTATCATTTTTTCCGCCCTGGTCGGCGCCAAGCTCCTGCTCTTCCTATCGGATTACTCCTATTATTCGGAGAATCCCCGTGAGATATTCTCACTCTCCACGCTACGTTCGAGCGGCGTCTATTACGGCGGCCTGCTGCTGGCTCTGATAGCATCGGCCTGGTATCTGCAGAAAGCGAAGCTGCCTGCTTGGAAGGTCGCCGATATCACCGCTCCAGGGATTGCGCTGGGCCAATCAATCGGCCGCATAGGATGCCTTTCGGCGGGATGTTGCTACGGCAAGCCCACCGACCTTCCCTGGGGAATCACGTTCACCAATCAATACGCCTATGACAACGTCGGCGTCCCGCTCAACGTCCGGCTGCATCCGACTCAGATTTATGAATCCGTAGGAACGTTCCTCTTGTTCCTCTTTTTAGTGTGGCGCCTCAGGCGGAAGCGCTTTACCGGGCAGGTCATACTGCAGTACCTGATGTTGTATGCGGGCCTCCGCTTCGTCATCGAGTTTTTTCGCGGCGACGAAGACCGCGGATTTGTGCTGCACGGCCTGCTGTCCACATCCCAATTTATCGGGATCCTGACGATTCTGGGATCGGCCGTGACTTTCGCCTATCTGCGGCGCCGCCAGCGTGAGGCGCCTAAGGTGTGATCGATCATAGCGAATGCTTCCAGGTTCCTCCTAACGTAACTCGCGTCCGGCTGGACCGCTATCTGCCCGAGATTTACCCGGAGCAGAGCCGGTCTCAGATTCAGGGATGGATCCGTAGCGGAAGCATTCTGGTTAACAACTGCCGGGTCAAGACAGGCTACCTGCTGCGGCCCGGGGACACCATTTCCCTCCAGGTGAAAGCCGCAGCCCCGGAAGCGCAGCTTCAGCCGGAGAATATCCCGCTCCATGTGATCTATGAGGATGAGGACCTGGCAGTAATTGAAAAACCCGCCGGCCTGGTCTGCCACGCAGGCGCCGGTGTGCGCTCCGGCACGCTGGTCAACGCGTTGCTGTACCATCTGGGACCGCTTCAGACCGGCGACGCAACGCGTCCCGGCATTGTTCACCGTCTAGACAAGCTGACAAGCGGCCTGCTGGTTGTGGCAAAGAATATCGAGTCTCATCGCGGGCTTGCGCGCCAGTTCAAGAGCCGGCAGGTCAGAAAAGAGTACTTGGCGCTGGTATATGGGCATCCGATCCCCGCTGCCGGAACCATCGACCTGCCGCTGGGCCGCGACCGCAGAGACCGAAAGAAGATCTCCGTACGTGCCCGGCGGCGGCGAGAAGCGGTGACTCACTACCGCAAGGAAAGGGTGTGCGGGCCCTTCTCCTTGCTGCGCGTGCGGCTCGAAACCGGCCGGACGCATCAAATTCGGGTGCACTTGGCCCAAATGGGACACCCGGTTGTCGGAGACGTTCTCTATGGCGGCAACCGTTCCCGAAACCTGGATGCCCATCCCTTGCGATCGGCGGTCCAGGAATTGGGAAGACATTTCCTGCACGCACATCGACTGGAGTTTTGTCACCCACGGACCGGTGAGAAGCTCGTTTTCGAATCGCCATTGCCGCCCGAGCTGGCCCGCTTTCTTGCCTTCGCTGCCTGAAGCACGATACCGCCGATGAACACAGATCAGGATCTCTTCCCATCGGCACTTATCGCCAGGCTCGATTTTATTTGCGCTGCAAGGGTCCTTGACTCGCGGCCGGGCGAAACCTATAATCCAGTAGCTAAGTATACTGTTGCTTGGAGATACGGGGAATATGATGCTTTCGCTTTTTCGTTACAGCACTGCGGCAGTGTTCGCCCTTGTCCTGATATGCCAGCCCTCCGCCCAGCCTAGCCAGGACGCCGGACGCACTTCCCCCCAGTCGGGCAAGCAGCAGCTTCCCGGACGCATCTCGGACCAGACCTACCGAGTCAGCGTCGATCTGATCAACGTTTTTTGCTCCGCGTGGAACAAGGACACAAAGTCTTTTGCCACCAGCCTGTCTCGTGAGGACTTCACCATTCTTGAGGACGGGCAGAAGCAGGAGATTAAGAACTTCGCCCGCGAAACCAACCTCCCTCTGACCATTGCCTTGCTCGTAGATACAAGCCAGAGCGTGGCTCCAAAGCTCAAGTTCGAACAGGAGGCCGCAACCAACTTTTTCTATACCGTGCTCAAGGAAGGCGATCGCGCCATGCTGGTCCAGTTTGATTCGGCCGTATCGTTGGTCCAGGATTTTACCGGCGATCAGAATAAGCTTGAGAAAAAGATTCGGACTTTGCAGGCCGCCGGCAACACCGCGCTTTACGATGCAATCATCAGGACGTGTGATGAGAAGCTGATTCGCGAGACAGGCAGGAAAACCATCGTAATTCTGTCCGACGGCGACGATTCAGCCAGCAGCGAGACCCTTGAGCGAGCGTCGAAGATGGCTCAGCTAGCCGAGGCAACCATCTTCTCGATCAGCATCAACCGGGGGGGCTTATTCGGCGTTGGCGGCGATACCAGGAGTGGAGACAAGGTTCTGGAGCAGCTTGCCTCCGCGACCGGCGGTAAACCGCTGTTCCCCGTTCAGGTTGAGGACCTCGACGCCGCTTTTCGGGAAATCAGCCAGGAGCTACGCAGTCAGTACAGCCTGGGATATATTTCCAGCAACCCGGCACACGACGGCAGCTATCGCAAGATCGAGATTAAGGTGGCAGAGAAGGATTTAAAGCTCAACTACCGCAAGGGATATTTCGCACCCACACGCTGAGGCGAAAGACCGGGAGTAAGTGTCAGGCTACCTGGTGTTCCTCCCCCGGTTTGAGCAGGTTGGTCAGCCCGCCAAGTTGTTCGGGGGCTATAAGCTCGTTCTCCAGAACGCATTCGATCAACTTCTCCGGCCTCCCATCGAAAAAGCGCAACACTACGTCGCGAATCTGGTTCCTAGTCGCCTGCTCCCGCGACAACAGGGGCCTATAGCAATAAGCTCGCCCGCGACGCTGATGAGCCAATACACCCTTGTCCTCCAAAATCCCCATCAACGTGAGGACTGTCGTATACGCTGTGCGTTTCCGTTGTGAGATGGCACTACAGACATCTTTGACCGTCGCCGAACCCAGCTCCCAGACCACCTTCATGATTTGCAGCTCTTGGCGCGTGAGGAGTATTGACTCCAGGTCCCTTTTCATTGGCCCTCCGAACGTGAACGTAACTCTTCAGGGTAACTGCCCACACCGAACGTGAGCGGCTTCTCGTGACTAATTACGTCTCATGATCCCGGTCATTTCTCCTAAAAAAGCAGTAAACAGCCGGCAGCGTGAAATAGGCAGTTGGCAATGAGCAACAGGCCGGAGCCAGTCTGCATCTGGCAGAAGGAGCTAGCAAGGATCCGGCTAATGCCTGCTGCGGCTTACTGCCTACTGTTTCACCGCCTTGGGGGGCTCCTGAATGATCGCCTCGATTTGAGATGCAAGCCCGCTGCCGGGCAGGTCCGCGGTGAGGAAGCGAATCTCATCGGCATTTGTCGCCCCGAGTTTCAGCTCGGCGGCGCGCTTGATCTGAGCCTGCTCATAGACGGTGGGCACACTCAGCGGTTGATCCGGTCCTTGGCCGTGAAGACGAAGCAGCACCACTCCGGCCGCATCGATGGCGACGCGATCCGCGGAGGCGAGAACAACCTGCGGTGAGGCCAGTCTGCCAGTTTCGGGACCCCCTGCGGTAAAAACCTGCATCGCGTCCATGATTATGAGCTTCGGCTCGTAGAAAACGTTCAACTCCGCGATCATGGCGCCTTGCTGCGGCGAGGAGTGAAGCTCTTTCATGTAATTGTAGCCAGCGTTCAGTTGGCCGTATTTCGCCACCAGCCCGACGGAGTTCTTCAAACTGGCGCTGAATACTCCGCCGAACCGATGCGTCTTCAGATTGCAGATTTGGACCAGATAGGTGTCGCGGTCAAGGAACTTGGGAACTTCCACTCCAGCCTTCCAATTCGAGCCGGGCAGCTCCTCTTTGCGCCATTGTTCGGCGGGAAGTTCATCCAGCGCAACCAGCTGCACATCAAGCCGTTGCGCCAGAATCGTGACTCCCAGCCTCTCCCATATATCCCGTGTGGATCCCATGCCGCTGCGCTCAACAAGCGTAATCTTGCCGCAGTTGCACTCTCGGAGAAGGTCCACGACGGCGCCGAGCATGTCCGGATGAGTGGTCGCGGGAAACGGATCCGGACTGTTGAAGTTCGCCTTGAGATAGAGGCCCTTCCCGCCGAAGTTGATTTTCCCAAGCAAGCCGACCGCAGCCTTCAGCGCACTACTGCGATCAGGACTTCGGGCCAAGGCGAGTTCGGAGCGCGGCTCTTCTTGCGCCAGGCCGCCTGCGCGGATCAGGGCAAGGCCTGTGATGCCCAAGCCGGCCTGCCAGGCAAACTCCCGGCGCGTCACTGGGCCGCGAGCGGCGCACAATTTCCTGGATCGATTCATGCAATCCATGTTATCCAAGTCAGGGAGGCCAAATGCAAGAGAAAGTATTGATATTCGGCAAGGACACGTGACCCTACACCTCTCAGGCCCGTGAGGACTACAAGCGGAAGGGAGCGATCTTCGCGTACCTCGATGTGACCAAGGATAAAGAGGCGATGGATCGGATGCTACGTTATACTAAAGGCCAGCGGCTGGTTCCGGTCGTCGTCGAAGCCAGTCGTGTCCAGATCGGCTACGCCGGCGGATCCTGACACGTTTAGGCCCCGCAGTTGTGGGGAAGGAGGCCAGTTCTCATTTCAGGCCGGGAAGCGTCTACCGGCCTCTTTGTTTTGGGTCGCCTGTGAATCAAGTCGTTCTTGCGCATTATCACGAGATCAACCTTAAGAGAAACAATCGGGGTTGGTTTGAAAACCGGCTCCGCAGGCACGTGGAGTCGCTGCTTCATGGTCTTGCGCACGGTGCGGTAAGGCAATCCTCGGGGCGATTGCTGATTGCGCTCGGGCCGGATTCGCCCGTCGCGGAGATCGAACGACGCCTCCGGTGGGTGACGGGCATCGCTAACTTCTCGTTCGCTTGGGAAGTGGCGGCCGATCTGCAGACGATCCGCGCGGCACTCGCGGATATCGTTCACCCCATGACTTTCGCTTCCTTCAAGATCGATGCGCGCCGTGGGACTAAGGACTTCCCTCTCAATTCGCAGCAGCTCAACGAGGAATTAGGGCAGTTCGTCCAGGGCCTGACCGGTGCCGCAGTGCGGATGGAAAATCCCGACCTCACTTGCTATGTCGAGATCGTAGGCCGGCAGGCTTTTCTCTATTTCACCAAGATCCCGGGCGGGGGCGGCCTTCCCGCGCGAACTGGAGGGAAGGTTCTCTGCCTTCTTTCGGGAGGAATTGACTCGCCGGTGGCCGCATTCCGTCTGCTCCGCCGGGGCTGCTGCGTTCAGTTTGTCCACTACCACAGCTTTCCTCACACCACGATAGAATCACAAGAAAAGGTGAGGAAAATCATTCAGGTCCTTTCACGCTACCAGCTGCAGGGAAAACTTCACCTGGTTCCCTTCGCCGAAGTGCAGCGCGAGATCGTGGCCTACGCGCCTCCGCCGCTACGTGTCGTCCTCTACCGCCGCTTCATGGTGCGAATCGCGGAAGCACTGGCCCTCAACGAAGGCGCCAGCGCGCTGGTAACCGGAGACAGCCTCGGGCAGGTCGCCAGCCAAACGCTCGAGAACCTGCGCGTCGTTTCGGCCGCAGCAACCAAGCTTCCCATCTTCCGCCCCCTCGTAGGTGACGACAAGGAAGACATTATCAGGATCGCGCGCGCGATCGAAACCTACGAAATCAGCATCTTGCCGGACCAGGACTGCTGCACTCTGTTTGTCCCGCGCCACCCCGAGACCATGGCAAGCCTGGAACAGGTCGCCAAGGCCGAGAGCCTGCTCGACCTGCAACGTCTGACGGCCGCAGCCCTCGCGGCAGCAGCCAGCGAGATCGTCCTCCCTGACTTTGCCGGCGTTACGGCAAGCGTTTCCTGAGCGCGCTATGATTGTCCAACGACGGAGGTGCCTCGATGCAGGATGTGCTGACCAGGATTAAGATCACCCAAGGCGACATCACTCAACAGCGTGTCGACGCCATCGTAAACGCCGCCAATACCTCACTTCTTGGAGGCGGAGGCGTCGATGGAGCCATTCACCGGGCTGCCGGGCCGGGATTGCCGGAAGAATGCCGCAAACTCAAGGGCTGCGCCACCGGAGGCGCCAAAATCACGCACGGCTATAACCTCCCGGCGAAATGGATAATCCACACCGTCGGACCCATCTGGAAAGGCGGCGGGCACCACGAAGACCAACTCCTCGCCCAGTGCTATCGCAACAGCTTGCAGCTGGCCCACGATCATGCGCTGCAGACCATTGCATTCCCTTCGATCAGCACCGGCGCCTACGGTTTTCCGGTCGAGCGCGCATGCACAATCGCACTCGGCGAAATCAAGAGTTTCCTTGGAGCCAATAGCACACCCGAGCGGGTCACCGTCGTCTGTTTCGACACATACACCTACGAAACTTACTGCCAGGCGCTTGCGCTTCTCTGAGTCTCATGGACGTCTGGGCGTCGCAAGGGAGGCCGCCGCCAGCCGATAGAGCGATACAGGCTTTGCCCTGCGCACTTCGCTTGACGGACTGGCGGAAGCCCGTCGGCACTGAGCACTCCCTGACTTTTGCCCAGGCTTGAGAACCCTGATACACTGGAGAATGTGAGCGTGCCCAATGCAGTTACAGCGGACGATGGGAATCCCCTGCGCCATGGCTTTCGCATGAGCCGCAGCGCGGAGCCCTGCGTCATGGTCATTTTCGGCGGCTCCGGCGATCTTACCCGGCGCAAGCTGGTTCCCGCTCTCTACAACCTCTCCCGGAGGCGATCCATTCCAGGCGGCTTCACGATCCTGGCCCTCTCTCGTTCACCACTCTCCGACGGGCAGTACCGCGAGAGGCTGCGGCAGACGTTCGAAGAGACGCATGGGCCCCTGGAAGCATCCACGTGGGAGGCCTTCGCGCGCGGCATCCATTACTTCTCGGCCGATTACCACGTCTCGGAAACCTACCAGCGGATCAAGAAATCGCTCGCAGAGTTCGACGCGCAGCGCGGCACGGACGGTAATCGGATCTACTACCTCGCCACGGCACCCGGTGACTATGCCGACATCATTCAAAACCTAGGCGCTGCCGGGCTGGTGCGAGAACGGGTAGATGGCGCAGGATGGGCACGCATCATCATCGAGAAGCCTTTCGGTCGCGATCTCCAGTCGGCGCGTGAGCTCAATAAAGTGGTAGGCGCCCGTTTTCAGGAAGACCAGGTGTATCGCATCGACCACTACCTGGGCAAGGAAACCGTCCAGAACATCCTCGTGTTCCGCTTCGCCAACGGCATCTTCGAACCCATCTGGAACCGCCAGTACATCGACAGCGTCCAAATCACGGCCGCCGAGGATATCGGTGTGGGCACAAGGGGAGCCTATTATGAGGATGCAGGCGCCGTGCGCGACATGATTCAGAATCACACCATGCAGCTGCTGGCGCTTGTGGCCATGGAGCCGCCTCCCGACTTCGTGCCCAATTCGGTTCGCGACGAAAAGATCAAGGTGCTGCGGTCCATTCGTCCAACACCGCAAGGCGAGGTGGAGAAGGTCGCCGTGCGCGGACAGTACGGCCCCGGCTTTATTGCGGGCAAGCCCGTGCACGGGTATCGCGAGGAAACCGGCGTGGCGTTGCAGTCGAACACTGAAACCTATGCAGCGATTCGCTTCACCATCGACAACTGGCGCTGGGCGCACGTCCCCTTTTATGTCAGGACGGGAAAGAACCTCGCCCGGCACGTCACCGAAATCGCGGTCCTGTTCCGGCAGACGCCCCACTTCATTTTCCGGCAATCCCGGGTCGAGGAGTTGGGCGCGAATGTGCTTGTCCTGCGCATCCAGCCCGACGAAGGGATTGCTCTCAAGTTTGTCGCCAAGCTGCCGGGGCAATCGATGAGCATTCACCCTGTAAACATGGATTTTCGGTACGGCAGCACTTTCGGCATGCATATGGCGAGCGCCTATGAGCGGCTGCTGCTCGATTGCATGCTGGGAGATCCCACTCTCTTCAATCGCGTCGATGCGGTCGAGGCGGCCTGGACGCTGGTCCAGCCCTTTCTTGATGTCTGGTCGTCGCCTGCCGCCGCCCCCATCGCGATCTATGCGTCGGGTTCCTGGGGACCGGCGGAAGCCGACATGCTGCTGGAGCAAGAGCACCGGCACTGGCGGCTCCTGTAAGAGCCGCGCCGGAAACCCGGAGCTGCGAAATGGATGACTCCAAGAGTGTTGCCAATCTCGGCACTCCTTTAGGCGGCGATCTGGGCGCGATTGAGCGCGAGCTGGCCGCTTTTTGGAAAGCTGCAACCCAGCACCCCGATGAAGCGGTGCTCATCCGAGCCGTCTCCTGCAACCTCATTGTCATCGCGCGCGACCAAAGCGAGGCGGAGTCTCTGCCTCCGGTGCTTGGCAGAGTGGCCGAATGGCATCCCTGCCGTTCCCTGGTCGCCTTCCAGCAGTCGGAGAAAGCAGGCGCCGACCTCCCGCCCATACAGGGATGGATTCGCGTTCAGTGCACGCCGCAGCTCGGTGGGAGACAGCAAGTGTGTAGCGAAATGATCACCGTCGGCGTAAACCCGGCAGCGGCGGAAAGTCTGTCCAATACCCTGGTTTCGCTCCTCGTGCCGGACCTGCCGGTCTTTCTCTACTGGCGATCTCCGGGAGCGGCTGAGCGGAATCTGGTGAAGAGTCTGGCGCGCTTCGCGCATCTTTTGGTCGTAGACTCCCAGGCTTTGTTCCGTGACCCCGTGAATCGCGAGCATCTATCGGCATCGCTCGCCCATGTCCCGGAAGGAGCCGAGGTCCGCGACCTCAACTGGCCGCGTCTGACGCCGTGGCGTGATCTCATCGCTCAGTTCTTCGACACGCGGGCCGCGCGAACCCACCTCAAGGAATTGGCCAAGGTAGAGATCCGCTGCGCCTTCTCTCATGAAAGCGCAACGCCGCTCGCTCTGCTGCTCGCCGGCTGGCTGGCCTCGAGGCTGGGATGGCAATGGGTCTCGGCCGAGAAGGGACGCGGTCAGTGGATCTCGCGCTGGCGCGGCGCCGCCGGCGAAGTCTCGGTCCTCTTCATCTCTGCGTCCGCAGACTCTGCCCGGACCGGAATCAAGGCTGTCAGGCTCACAACCCGCAGCGGCTGTTCATTCTCTGTGTTTGAGAACGAGGAGACGGACTGCATGACCGCGGTTGCAGACGGGTGTACGTCAAATCCGGTGGTACACACGGTTGCGCGAGCATCCGCAAACGAAGCGGACCTGCTGATCAGTGAGTTGTCGCAGTTAGAGGAAGATACAGGATTTCAGGCTGCCCGCGCCGCCGCCCTAGAACTGGAAAAAGGCTTCCGGTGATCGAGGCTCACAATCTGCTCGGCGGCTGGTAGCGAGGCTGATCATGGATCGACCCGATATTCACATCCATCGCGATGCCGGGACACTATTTCAGGCGTCAGCGGAACTGATTGCAGCCGAGCTGAAAACCGCTCTCCTTTCGCTGCCTGCCCCGAGTTATCCCCCGATTTCCTTCCTTACCTCACTGATTCCCCTTTGTGCTCCCAGATAGAAACGCTTATAAGGAAACTGCACGGGAATTCATAGGCCAAGGATTGTCCGCACTCGCGATTCTGAAATGGGAACGGGCGCTGGAGAAAAGACTGCAACTATAGCATGAGATCTCGGTCAGAGCTCTGGTCGCAGAGCAATTGGACCTGTCCCTGCATGGGAGGTTCCCAGTTCTTAAGGGAAAGTCGGATACTCCGAAGCGCCTGCTCGTGCGCGGAGAGCAGGGCAACGAAGCACAAGAGCGTCTTGATCATGGCCGAAAGGCTGCCGCCCTCGCGGGGAGAAAGTCAATAGTTCCAGTCAGGACGCGATTTTGGCACACGACAGGCTCTGATCCTGAAACGCATTGTACTACTCATGAACCCTGGTTATCCTAGCGCTATCTAACGAAGTGGATTCAGTGCGTGGTGGTTTGTTCAATCGGCCCTCAGACAAGGAGTGGCACCATGGCAAGAAAGCTCATTTTTCTGCTTCTGTTCGCCCTCTTTTTCAGCTGCATCTTGATGGCGCAGCAGTGGTGGGAACGGAAACCACATGCGGATTGGTCGGAGGAGCAGGCAGATCAGATCCTGAACAATTCCCCCTGGGTAGGTCTCAGTGTGGCGCAATTAAATAGAGCAGAACATGAAAGTCTGACAGCAGTTGGCCTGCAACCCAACTGGCCCGTGAATTACCGTATTCGCCTGCTGACGGCTCGACCCGTGAGGGAAGCTCTGCTGACAGTGATCTCCTTTGCCGGCGGTACAGCGTACGAGCCTGGTGCTGAAGCAACGATCAAGGTTGGGGAGAGAAAGCCTGGCGATGTGGAAGTGAAAAGGCAAGCCCGGTTGAAGGAGTTGATGGATGAAAACCCGGACGACATACTGGTCAAGGGGGACGATGAGAACATCATAGTCACGATCACTCTGACGCAGTTTTTGCAGGGCTGGCTGCCCGGTCAGTATGAGGTTCAGCAACATTCAGGTGTGGGCAGCGACAGGAATCCCCAGATGATCGGCATAGAACCCTCGCGCCGGAAACCCGGCTGGCAGGAGGCGGCCCGGCCCGAAATCTTGATGCGCCTCCGGTCCTCAGATCTGACGGGTTGTACTTTTCTATCAACAAAGAACGGAAAGCGCGTTCCGGTCATTCGCTATGATCCCCCCGCCATGGACGCGCTTGGGGGCAGGTTCCAGTTTTCCCGGAAGCTGCCTGATGGAACTCCTTTCGTCACGCCTGGGGACAAGGAACTCCAGTTTGAAACCTGCATCAATGGCAAGCAGGTCAAGGTGAAATTCGATCTCAGGAAGATGATATATAAGGGAAAGCTGGAGATTTGAGGCGTCCCGGTGCCGCTCCGACGCGGGATTTCGGGGACAGGCGCCTGTCCCCGAAATTCATACTCCGCTTCGAGGACAGGATTCTCATTCAGCCTCCGAGGCATTACCTTAGTGTTACACCCGGGGGTTGTACAGAAAAAAGATGCTGCAGCGGCGCATGTGCCGGAGCATAATTCTGAGATATTGCAGTCCTGGGCCATGGTATTCTCCCTGCATTAGCAGAGAGCAATTTAGATCTGGCCTTGATTCGTCCGGAAAACTCCGGCTTTCCGAAAGGAGACGAGCAACTGTGTTCACTACCGGTCGAAAGATCGCCCAAATCGCCATTCTGGCGCTGGTCTGCTGTGCTGCGGTCCAGAGGCCACCGGCGGGCGGTTCGGGTGCCGGGTCCGACGCGATTCGGATCCCGTTTGAAAGTTACACACTTCCCAATGGCCTGACGGTGATCCTGTCGGCCGATCACACCACTCCGACGGTCGCGGTTAATGTCTGGTATCACGTTGGATCCAAAAACGAGCTGCCGGGACGCACCGGCTTTGCGCACCTGTTCGAGCACATCATGTTTACCGGGTCAGGCCACGTGCCCTACGGCCTGCACGACAAACTCACCGAGGGCATCGGCGGAAGCAACAACGGCACGACCTCCAACGATCGCACCACCTACTTTGAGATTGTGCCCTCCAACTACCTGGAGTCGGCGCTCTGGATCGAGTCGGACCGGATGGGATTCCTGCTCGACAAGCTCGACATCGTCAAGCTCAATGCGCAGCGGGATATCGTGAAAAACGAGCGGCGCCAGGGCGTTGACAACCAGCCTTATGGCCGAGTAAACGAAATCCTGTCACAAACGACCTATCCGGCTTCCCACCCCTATTCCTGGGACGTGATCGGCAGCATGGCGGATCTCTCGGCGGCGTCCGAAGAGGATACCAAGAATTTCTTCCGGCTCTTCTACGCCCCGAACAACGCTATTCTGGCAATCGCCGGCGACTTCGATGCCGCCCAGGTGAAGGCGTGGGTCACGGAGTATTTCGCCGACGTCCCGCGGGGCAAGCCGGTTGTGCGCCCTTCGGTGGCTCCTGTCACCCTGACCGCCGAGCAGCGGCTGGTCTATGAGGACCGGGTGCAGGTACCGCGCCTCTACATCCAGTGGCCGACGGTAGGCGAGAAAAACGACGATCAATATGCCCTCTCGGTCCTGGGCGCGATCCTCGCCGGTCCGCGCACGGCCCGGCTCACCAAGGCGCTGGTTTATGATCAGCAGGCTGCGGCATCGGTGTCCGCGTATCAAGGCTCGAAGGAGAATGTCGGCGAGTTCCGCATTATGATCATCCCCCGGCCCGACCGTTCGCTCACCGGTCTCGAAGCGGCGGCTGACACTGTCATCGACAAGCTGAAGAGCGAAGGTCCGACGGCCGAGGAAATCAAGAAAGCCCTGGCGGGCGAGGAACTGGGATTTTTGCGCGGCCTCGAGTCCAACCTCGGCAAGGCCATGCAGCTTTGCGATGGCGCCGGTTACCACGGGGATGCCGGGTATTTCCGGACGGATTATCAGAAGTCGCAGGCGGTCACCGCCGACGACGTTAAGCGGGTGGCCAACAAGTATCTGGCGCGCGGCCGTGTCATCTTGAGCGTCGTTCCCACCGGGAAGGTCGATCAGGCATCCAAGCCGGCACAAAGCAAGAATGTCACTGGTATCAAAATGCCACGCCCGGAGGTGCAGCCATGAAACAGAAAAACCTATATTCCAGATCTATCGGTGTGTTGCTCTGCATCTGCGTCGTCTTGGCTCTCGTGTCTCTTCCGCTGCTCGCGCAGCAGGCGCTCGATCGCAACAAGATCCCGCCGCCGGGCAAAACCCCGGCCTTGCGTGTCCCGGCCTGGACCAGAACCACGCTTGCCAACGGCGCCGAGCTGGTCGTCTCGGAAAAGCACGATCTGCCGCTGGTGTCGTTTTCACTGACGATACTGGGTGGGTTGTGTCAATTTGAGCCGGCCGACCGCCGCGGACTGGCGAGTATTACGGCGTCCATGATGAGCGAGGGGACGAAGTCGCGGAACGGCGAGGAGCTGTCGAACGCACTGCAGTTGCTGGGCACCAGCGTGGGCGTCGGCATCAGCACGGAATCCGGATCGATCAGCTTCGTGTCAACGGCAGGCAAGTTCGGAGCCACGCTCGACATACTCGCCGACATGCTGCTGAACTCGACCTTCCCTGCCGATGCGCTCGATCGGATCCGCGCGCAGAGGCTGGTAGCATTGACCCAGGCCAAGGCTCAGCCGGGCTCGATCGCCGCGCGTGTGTTTCCCAGGATTCTCTACGGCACCTCACATCCGTATGGTCAAAATGTGACTGAGGAGTCGTATAAGGCAATCACGCGCGACGATATTGTCGCTTTCCACAAGACGTATTTCCAGCCCGGGCGGGCCCTGATCGTCGTGACCGGGGATATAAACCCGGCTGCGGTGAAAACGACGATCGAAAAGGCGCTGGCGGCCTGGCCGGCAAGCGGCAGCAAGCCGTCCTTCTCTTATCCGGCATTGCCCGCACGCCCGCCGGCGACGATCTACATCGTCGACAAGCCCGGCGCCGCGCAGTCGACCTTTGCCATCGGCAATCCCGGTCCGCCGCGCAATACCCCTGACTTCTACGCGATCCAGGTAATGAACACCATGCTTGGAGGGCTGTTCCAGTCGCGGCTCAATGCCAACATCCGCGAGGAGAAAGGATACAGCTACGGCGTGAACTCGGGATTTTCGTTTGGCTGGGGTCCTGGTCCTTTCCGGGCGGGGGGTGACGTTCAGTCGGCGAAAACCGACGCGTCGCTCATCGAGTTCATGAAGGAGTTCCGCGGCATCGCCGGCAGCCGCCCGGTCACAGACGAGGAACTGACGACAGCCAAGGACGCACTCGTGCAGCGGCTTCCTGGCATGTTCGCCTCGGTGACAGCCATCAACGGGGCAATTGCCTCGTTGTGGCAGCAGGGTCTGCCGGACAACTATTACCAGCGGTATGGCGCGGCGGTCGCTGCCGTCACCAAAGAGGATGTGATGCGGGTCGCGAAGCAGTACATCGACCTCAATCACATCTCCATCATTATCGTCGGCGACCGCGCCACCATCGAAGCTCCACTGAAGGCGACCGGTTTCGGGCCGATTGTGATCCTGGACATCGAGGGAAATCCCAAGACCAGCCCATAATTCGCCTGGGGGACGGTCCCGCCTGGGACTGTCCCCCGGGACCAGATCGCGTGACAACATGCCCGGTGCCATCACGGGCAGGTTGGGCTACACTGCTGCATCCCGAATGCCGGGGTGGCCTAACTGGCAGACGCACAGGACTTAAAATCCTGGGTTCCGTAAGGAGCGTGCGGGTTCGATTCCCGCCCTCGGCACCATGTTTTCAATGATTTAGCAGAGCGCTTAGTCGCTGACATGGTCGGAAAACTGGTCGGAATCGACCTTTTGCCTATTTTTTGCCTATTTGAATTAACAAGGCTTTATGGATTTTAACCGTCGTCGACGATAACAATCACAGAGGAAAATGGCGTTTGAATAACTAGCTGTCGATTTGCGACAACAAATGTGAACGTCCCCAAAGAGGGCCTGACTTCATCATGGCAGTAGCAAATTCGC
>Ga0315280_10000481_pt1 | contig 74320 bp, 45 predicted proteins | sample YL17G06_40_MG_FD_203697 | JGI IMG/M metagenome (GOLD analysis project Ga0315280, IMG submission 203697) | Sediment microbial communities from Yellowstone Lake, YNP, Wyoming, USA - YL17G06_40 | ecosystem: Environmental > Aquatic > Freshwater > Lake > Sediment | place: USA: Wyoming | collected... | reverse complement strand
GTCGAGGGCGTCCCGCCCTCGAATCGCGGGCAGGATGCCCGCGACACGACCATCCCCAAGCTGCGCTTGAGGCTGCCACCCGATCTCACCACGCCTGGTTTTAGCCTTCGAGCGGATCATTGAAAAATAATGAAGGATACCCGGTGCTGGGCGTCCGCCTGCGTCATTCCCGCGTTCGCCGGAGGGACAGGGCTGGGGGTTCTGCGGCTGGTTGGCGGTTGGGATCCGGTCGGGGTCGGGGATTCTCTTGACGGTGGGCGCTGGCGGGGGTAGGGTGGGCGTGTGGACGAAAAGCGGATTGGGTCCTTCCTTCAAGGAGTGCGGCATGCAAGGTTGCCTGGTGACTCTGGTGAACCTCCTGAGTGTTTGCATGTGGGCTACGAATGCGCCCGCTACGAGTGCGGGGCCGGCGGGGGAGGGGGCGTCCTACCCGGTGCTGGAGCCGGGGGTTTTCATGACCCGATGGCTGGTTTGCGGGCCTTTTCCGGTGTCCGAGGCAAAGGAGGGGGCGGTCGAGGAGAAGGCCCAGCGAGAGGCGTTTTACCGCGACTATCTCGTCCAGCACGGCGGGGAGGAGAAGATCGAGCCGAACGCGCTGACGGTCCATCAGTACAACGGCAAGGAATACAAGTGGCAGAAGCTGGCCGGCGAAGGGCCCGCCCTCGATCTGGCGGAGATTTACGGGTCGAAGGAGTATGTCATCGCCTATGCCTGGGCCCAGTTTGACATGCCGGCCACGAAACGCGGCCTGCTCGGGGTCGCCACCAACGGCGCGGTGAAGGTCTGGCTCAATGGGGAGCAGATTCACGAGAACTGGGTGTCCCGTCAACTCCGGCCCGATGACGATCTGCTGTTCGTGCGTTTCAAGGCCGGCAAGAACCAGCTCCTGCTGAAACTGCAAGTCAAGCGGGAGCCGTGGGCTTTCGCGTGCCGGCTGCTCGATGGCAACACCCTCGGCGAGAAGCTGCTGACCGCCGTGGGGCAGGGCGAGTGGGGCTTGGTGCAGATGTGCCTGGCCCAGGGCGCCGACGCGAATACGAAGGACAAGTACGGCTTCACCGCGTTGCACATCGCCCGGATGCGGGGGCAGAAGGACATTGCGGAGCTGCTCCTGCAAAAGGGGGCCGACGCGAATCTCCCCATGCCTTCGGGTGGGACGCCGGTAGCGTTCCTGGACGCGCTGTGGGGCGCCCTCAAAGAGAACTACCCGATGATGGAATACGCCGGAGCGTTCGATGAAAGCTGGTACGAGCAGTGCAAGAACCAAATCAAGGAGATGAAGGGCCTGGACGAGGCGCTGCCCATCATGGACGCTATGCTCGTCCGGCGGCTGAATGACTACCACACGGGCCTCTCCTGGGGCGTCCGGCCGGACCGCGCGGCGCCGCCCCTGGACGTCGCACTGGTGGAGGAACAGATCGTGGTGACGCAGTGTCCCCCCGACCTGGGCATTGCCCGCGGCGACATCGTGCAGGAGATTGACGGCGTTCCCGCCAAGGAGCGTTTCGACCGCGAGCTGCCGCGGGCGTTCGGCGCCACGCGCTACGCCCGGGCCGACTCGGCCTGCCGGACGCTACTCGAAGGCAAGCAGGGCTCGGAGATCAAGTTGAGACTGCAGAACGCGCAGGGACAGGTCTACGAGAAGACGATGACCCGCGGCGGCGGGGGGGGGACTGGTTCCGGGCCGCAGCCTGTGATTTCCAGCCGGGTCGTCAACGACCGGATCGGCTACATCCGCATCCGTGGTTGGGGCCGCTTCGCGCCCGACGAATTCGACAAGCTCCTGGAGCCCCTGCGGGAGAAGCCCGGCCTGATTATCGACGTGCGCGACAACGGCGGCGGCTCGGACAAGCTGGCGGAAACGGTTATTGCCCGGTTCATCACGCAGCCGGTGCTCGCCAGCGTCAGCTTCCAGCGGCGGCCCGGAACCAACCTCTACGAGAAGATCGTCTTCACCGTCTCCCCGCGTGGCCCCTGGCGCTACCCGGGCCGGGTAGCGGTCCTGACCAACGAGGGCTGCGCCAGCGCCTGCGAGCACTTCGTCTCCGGCATGTTCGAAGCCGGCGCCCTTCTCGTCGGCACACCCACGATCGGCGCCTGCGGCTGGTCCAAGGAGATCCTCCTGCCGGGCGGCGTGAGCCTGCGCTGCGCCCTGACGTTCCCGCTGCACGGCAAGGTCCCCTCCCCCCTGAACGGCATCGAGCCGCATTATCTCGTGACGCCCACCCTCGCCGACCTCCGCGCCGGCCGGGACACCGTCCTGGAGAAAGCGATCGCCTTACTGACCGCCCCGCCCATGCCGCCGCCCGCGCCACGGGCCGCCGGGCACAAAGAATGAGCGTCATATTAAGGATTAGCCATTCGTCACAAAGGAGACCCTGGAATACCGGAAACGAATAATGAATAATTAAGACGCGACCCTGCTCTTTCCCCGAGATTGAGAAACAGACGGCCGGGTGGGGACTTCGAGAGCTTTGCCGTGAACAAATACGGAAGAACTATAGCACAGCGATTCCTGTTGAACTACTCACAGAAGCTCTGGGGCATCCCGTGCCACGAGCTGTCTCCCGAGGCTGCCGCCAAACGGCTGAAAGGACTTGACCTGAGGACATTCCTCGCCGAGGCCGTTCTCGGAAAGAACGTCAAGAAGAAGCATTTGGATGGCGCTTTCCATTACCCCAGAATGGGAATTGGAACCATCGCGGAAAAACTCGCGGAGCATTGCGGCCCAGAGAACATTCTGATCGATTCGGCGATCACCAGGATCCTCCACGATCATACTCGCATTCGAGCCGTGGAGGTCAATGCAAAGAGCAGAATCGACGTGCAAGAAGTGGTCAGCACGCTACCACTTCATCACTTCCTGGAAATGATGGAGCCATCGCCACCGGCAGATATCCTTGCCTTGGCCAGGAGTCTTCGCTTCCGTAACCTGATCCTGGTGGCTCTTTTTCTCGATCGGGAATCCGTCACCGACGCGGCAACGGTCTACCTGCCGAGCGCTGGCTTTCCCTTTACCCGAGTCTATGAGCCACGAAACAGAAGCGTCTGGATGTCTCCCCCCGGCAGAACGTCTCTCGTTGCTGAGATCCCCTGTGACGAGGAGGACACGCTCTGGCGGAGTGCAGAGGATGCAGAATTGGTCGAGCTGGTTGGCTCGCGATTCATCCAGATCGGTTGGATAAGGAAATACGAGATTATGGATTCGACCGTGGTGCGGATGAAGAACGCCTATCCCGTGCTGGAATTGGGCACGCGAGCCACCATCAGAAGGATCGAAGCTTTTCTCCGTCGCTTCGTCAATCTAACGGTTTCCGGCAGGAACGGCAGATTCCTGCACGCGTCCATGCACGAAATCATCGGGCTCGGCGAGCAGGTCGTTAATGAGCTGATTTCCCGGACGTAGGGGTCATCCATATAGGGTTCCTGTCAAGTAAGAAAATATTTTCTCCGGACCGAAAGAGTTCACGCCAATGAAAAAGTCCACGGCCTTGCGGTTTCCTTCTGCTGCCTACTGGGGGGAAGGGGGGAAGAGCGGGGGGAAGAGCGGGGTCGCGTCTTAAATATTCATTATTTCTCTTTCCTGTCAGGATAACTCCGGGGGACGACTCGCTTTTTTCAGACCGGACGGGTGCAGGAGACACAGGGGAGAACGGCCGCCGCAGGCGTTTCTTCTCGCGAGGGGTCGCGCGGTCCGCGCCGCGCGTGGGAGTGCCGGGTGTTGCTTGCCTTGCTCATCTCCGGCCTTGTTTGCCGGTCCGCTTGTCCTTGGCTTTGCTGAGTTCGGTCTCGATGTCGCGTGGGGTGGGCAAGGCGTCCTTGAGGTTGGCGGGCAGCTTCTCGACCAGGCGGGTAACGTGACGCGTGACGCCGACAGGCTTGGCCATGTCCCGCAGGGCGTACTCGGCGACAACCTTGTTGCGCGTCTTGCACAGGATCAGGCCGATGGAGGGTTTGTCGTCCGGGTGGCGGATCAGGTCGTCCACGGCCGAGAGATAGAAATTCATCTTGCCGGCGTATTCCGGCTTGAAGGGCCTGGCCTTGAGGTCGATCGTCTGTTTGTCGCGCAGCTTGCGCGACATTTGTAGGGGGCCGTGGCCGCGACAGGGCACGCGTGGGTTAAGAACCCACCCTACGAGACCGGTGCCGCCCAAGTGGCTATTCGAGGATGATGTCCACTTCGGCCGCGGAGGCGAAGGGTTGGCCGCGAACCTCACTGAGGGCGACCAGCTTGACGAAGCGGGCGTCCTGGGCCTTCTCAAAACGCACAGTCTTCAACGTCGCATCGTTGGGCCATGTCCCTGTTGCGATTGCCTGTCCCCACTGGTTCCCATCCTGGCTGACGTAGATCTCGTAGCGGGCGATCCGGCCGTTCGTCAGGTCCTGACGCGGCAGGTACGTCAGGCCCCGCAGGTGCACGGGCTTCTTCAGATCCAGGATCAGCTCGTGGGGCGGTTGGGCCATCGGCTGCCAACTTGTGTGCCAGATCGTGGCCGGATTGCCGTCGATGGCCAGGTCGGGGGCATAGCCCGGATGATGGTTGCTCGCGGACGCTGTGGCTCCCAGTTTTTCGAGCGGACTTGGCTCTTTCAGAAGATCGGTCAGTTGTTGGGTGGTCATGGCATACTGGGGGTCGAACCATGAGCCGGCCATGTAGGTCAGCAGGCTGTGACGCATCTGGCGGGCGACCGGACGCTTATCGAGATCGCTGGTCAGGTCGCAACTGCATGCCAGGAGCTTGCCGCTGCCGACACGGGCCTCAAAGACCAGAGCGAGCTTGCGGGCGGTGACCCAATCATCCACGACTTGGACGATCGGCTGGAGCTTACGGTGGGTGGTGAGGATGAAAGGCGCCGCTTGATGGATCAACTCCCACCATTGCCAATTGGAATGGTACTCGGTCGGGAACCGCTCCAACGCCGGATGAGTCGGATCGCACAGGATTCCCAGCGTGTGCGGCGGCTGCCAACTGGTCCAGACGGTGTTCCAAAAAATGCTGGAAAAGCCCATCGTGAGCGGGTGCTGCTCGTTGTTGCGGATCGTCTGGGCGGGGGGCAGGAACAGCACTTTGCCACCCTGGTTCAGACGTTCGATGGCCGCTTCGTTCAACTCCCGCGTGACGAGGATGTCGCCGGTCGGTGTGGCGAGGGCATCTTGCCCTTGTCCCTCGACCCCAGTGGGTGTGACGGAGGCAAGGCCAAGATGGCCTCGCGACGCAAGGGCGGGACGCCCTCGCCACGATACGGCCTTCGGGAAGACCCAGAGATCCCAATCGTTGGCGGCCTCGGTGCCGTGAATGGTGACTTCGAGCTTGAGTTTCTGGGCTTTTTCGCTGTCGGGCAGCTTGGCCCGAATCTCGCCCAGCGTGCTCAGGGTGCCGACTTTGATCGTCTGTTTCGCCAGGGCTCCCTGGGCGATGATGCCGCCGGAACCGCGGATTGTCCACAGGGGTCTGACATCTTCCAGGTCCGCCGGGCCGAACTGGGCCAACTCGATCCGGGCCTGTACCGTGTCGCCGGCCTCGAAGATCCGCCGGGGCAGGCGGGCCAGGGGCACCATCGGCCCGGCGAAGCGGCGGTACTGGTCGGATGTGATGTAGCCCTTCGGACCCCAGAACGGGTCCAGCACGCCGACGAGGGCTGTGCCCTGGCCGGGGAAGTCGTGTAAATCCAGCAACTGGAACCCGCCGAAGCCCGGCGTGCGCAGGGCAGACTCGATGTCCTCCTTGTACAGCAGGGCTTGCAGTTTGCCCGAGGCCATGAGGAACGCGTGGGCCTGGTGCAGCATGCCGTTGCGTTCGAGCTGGTCCTGGAAGATCTCGAAGTTCCGCGCCTTGAGCAGCCCCGTGTACCTTGCCATCTCATCGAGGTTCGGATACACGCACCACTGTCCGATCTCGTGGCTGACCACCGGGGCGTTCTTATGCTGCTCCACGAAGTCGCGATAATCCGTCATCGTCTCGGGGGGCTTGGCGTTGACCCGGCTCTGCACGCCCTGGCCCCATTGCTGGATGCGCGGCGCCGGCGTGCTGTAGTAGTCATTCTCCGGCAGCAGCGGCCAGCCTGCCCCGGAGGTGTACAGCCGGCGCGGGTCCCGCTGCTTCCAATAGCTGACGAAATCGCCCAGGAAGCGGTTCTGGTTCTTGCCGCCGGGTTCGTTGCCGTAGGCCATGAACGTGAAGGATGGGTGATTCCCGTACGCCTTGATCATGGCCTCACTCTCCTGGTAGAGCCACTTATCGAAGGGGCCGCCGTCGCCGACGGTCGCCCAGGCGGAACATTCAACGTGGTAGTAGAAGCCCATCTCGTCGGCCGCGAGGAACGCCGCTTCCGGCGGGCACCAGGAGTGGAAGCGGATGTGGTTTAGGCCGTGGGCCTTGCAGACGCGAATGATCCACTTCCAGGAGTCCACGTCGGTCGGTGGGTGCCCGGTGATCGGGAAGATGCAGCATTCGAGCGTGCCCCGCAGAAAGATCGGGGTGCCGTTGAGGGCGATCCGCGTCCCCTGCGTGCCGAGTTGGCGCATGCCGAACTGGATGCTTGCTCGATCCTGGCAATTCGGGCCTTTCAATTCCACGGTCATTGCATAGAGGTTGGGGCGGAACTCGTCCCACAGTTGGCAATCGTTGCCCATCGGGTAGGTGCACTCGACTGCGCCGCCCTGCGGCGTCCACGAAACCGGGACCGACAAAGACCGGCTGGCCTGGGGCACTCCTGCCGTGGCGAGGGCGTCCCGCCCTTGCATTTCGGATCCGGTCGGTGCATCGGAATTTGGTGAGGCAAGGCCAAGATGGCCTCGCGACGCAAGGGCGGGACGCCCTCGCCACACTTGGGCCACGCGAACCGTCAACTCGCCGTTGCTGGACGCGCCCGTGAGATTGCCGAGGCTGACCTTCACCTTGACCGTCTTATCATCAATATTCGGATACACGCGGACATCATCGATCCATACGGGGTCGGTCGCCTGCAGCTCGATACGTCCGACGATGCCGTTCCAGTTGCCTTGAGTATGGTCCGAGATGCTGTGGGCGTTGTTACCGACATCCACGATCATGCGGTTATCGACGCGGATCGTCAGCCGGTGCTTGCCGGGAGTCACCTCAGCGCCGAGTTCGTACACGTGGGCGGTGCCGAGGCTGTCCTTCGAGCCGAGGCTGCGGCCGTCCAGCCAAACGGTGGTTTTCCAGTGCGGCCGCTCCAGGAAGAGCGTGACGCGTTTGCCCTTCCACTCCGGTGGCACTTCGATCTGCCGCTGGTACCACGCGGCCCCGACGTAGTGCCGGTCCGGCTGGAGCCAGAAGGGCATCTTGAAATTGCCGGGCGTCTGATACTGCTTATAGTAAGGATCGCTTTGCCAGATTTGGTTGATGTTCCCCATCCACTTGGTCTGCAGGGACACGGCGTCTCCGTACCCTTGGGCGGTCAGCACGCCGGGCAGGGTGAGCGCGTCGGAAAGCTCGCGCGTGAACCATTGCTCTGCCGCGCCGCGATCCTCGCGATCCAACTGGAACGACCATATGCCCGCGAGCTTGGCAGGCTCGTAGTGACGCCGTGAGGCGTTCTCTTCCGATGCCCTTACGGGCACACTACAAACCGCCAACAACAACAGCTTAGCAACCATACCCTTGGTCATCAGTGACTCCTTGACGGGCAACGCATTTCGATCCACGGGCGAACACCTGACCCTATTTTCCCCATCGACCCACCTTCTTTCAATGCCCCTTGGGACGGGAAATGCGAAGAAAAGGAAGAATTGGGGAACTGTAGTACACGACGAACGTAGTGATTTGCCTAGTCGCTGTGCGTATTGACACTGCCTCATGTCGGAATATGATGTGGCGCAGATGTGACTGTGGTGGCGGCTGGTACGGACCGCCCGATCGCAATTCGTGACCTTATGGAAAGGAGTCTCGTATGAAAAGCGTGAAATGGATGTGCCTGTTTGTAGCGGCCGGCGCGCTACTGCTGGCCGGGTGCTCGACCACGCCCCAGACCGCCGAGAAACAAGGCCAATTGACCGCCAAGAGCACGGACGTGGTCCAACTGGCCAAGAAGGCCGACCCCGGGTTGCAGAAGTTCTTCGACACTGCGGTGGGCTACGCCGTGTTCCCCTCTGTGGGCAAGGGGGCCGTCGGGGTGGGCGGGGCGTATGGCCGGGGCGAGCTGTACGAAGGTGGGAAGCTGACCGGTTACTGCACCCTGACGCAGGCCAGCATCGGGTTTGCCCTGGGCGGCCAGAAGTACACCGAGCTGATTTTCTTCGAGACCAAAGCGGCCCTGGATCGCTTCAAGTCCGGCAACTTCGCCTTTGCGGCCCAGGCTTCCGCGGTGGCGCTCAAGTCGGGTGCCTCCACGAACGCCAAGTACGCCGAGGGCGTGGCGGTCTTCACGATGGGAGAAACCGGCCTGATGTACGAGGCCTCGGTCGGCGGGCAGAAATTCAGCTTCGAACCGGTGCAGACGCAGTGACGCGCGACAAACCGCGGATAGGCTCTTGTCGTTCCTGGTCTGATGAAAATGCCGAGGCCCGCGCCGCACGGGCACGGGCCTCAGGTTTTGGCTCTGATCCGCGATTCACTGCTTACGATTTGCCGCTCGGAGGGCGACACCCCAGCGCAAGTCGTCAATCGCAAGACGTAAATGCTCAGGGCTTGCTCACGCAGATATCATCGATGTAGATGCGGCCGGCGCCATCCGCCACCGGACTCTTCCGGTCACCGACACCGACGTACAGCTTCTTGACCTTGGCCAGATTCACCCCGGTCAAACTGCTCAGGGGGATCTTCCACTGGGTCCAGGCCGCTGCGTTCACCAACGTAGGATCGGAGGCGATCGCCACCTTGCCGGCGCTGTCTTCGACAGCCACATACAGATTCGCCGCCCCGTTGTATCGCGCGCTGGCAATCTGTGCGCCTTGCCACTGACCGGTGACGCTGCCCGTCGTAGTGATGCTGTCGAACTGGAAGGTCCGCTGCTCACCACTGGCGTGCGAGGTCACGCACAGGCCGATGTAGGCCGGCGCCGTCATGACGATGGCTTGGGGCAGACCAAGCTGGCCCCAGGCTTTGCCATCGGCGGAGATATAGCCCGTGAGCGAATCGCCGGAGCGCTCGATCTTCACCCAGTAGGGTGCCGCCACCACCTTGGTCGAATCCGCGTTGGACGAGGCCCCGTTGGCGGCGGGCCGCCACTGGAAGCTGGCGCCGTTGCCGGCCGTTCCGTCGCTGTTGGCGGTGATGACTGCCATAGCGTGCGTGGAGCCGCCGTCGAGGCTGTCGCGGATCATCACACCGGCCTTGGCCCACGTATTGGACCCGGGGCCGATGCTGACGACGCGAGCGACGATGGCGCCATCACCATTGAGAGTCTTGTAGGCAAAGGTGAAGTCATCGGAGTTGTTCCAGATGTCGGTACCATCGCCGGTGAGGCTCATCTTGCCGGCGGTCTCGGCGACGGCGACGCTCGCCACCGCCGGGTAACCGCGGACCCACAGGCTCAGGTCGGTCAGGCCATTGATGGTCCAGTTCTGGACGGACGCGAGGTCCAACTCGGCTTCGCTGTAGAAAGGCGCCTTGGAGTTGTCAAAGTCCATCGGCATGGCCTGCTTGCCGCCGTGAACGATCGTTCGCTCGGCGAACGGGGCCGTCAGGTTACCAACCACGGAGCCGGTGTTGTTGGTCCAGCCGTCGATCCAGATCTCATAGATGCGGTTGCCTTCCTCATCGGAGTAGCCTTCCATGTCCTCGACCGGGAGGAAGTTGGCGGTGGTGAAGCTCCAGACGGAGCCGGTGCTGATCGCGCCAGCCGCATCGATCTCATCGACGCGCCAGAAATAGGTCTTGCCCCACTCCAGGTCCCCGGCCTCAAAGGCAGCACTGGACTGCTGGCCCTTGTACAGCGGGCTCTTGGTGTCCGCCGCGGCCACGGCCGCCTTGTCGTCCCCGAAGTAGACATCGTGTTTCGCGGCCTTGTCGCCGGCACTCCAGCTCAACGCACCACTTTGTGCGGCATCGGCTTGGCCGTTGGCCGGATTCGGCGAGAACGCGGTCAGAGGCGGCAGGGCGAAGGTGTCCACATACTGCGAGCTGATGACCGTGGTGGCCGCAATACCCGGACCTTGCCAGGCCACGGCGACGTGGTCCCGCCCGGTGCTGTCCTTCTGCAGGGCCATGATGTAGTACTTCTGGCCGGCCTGCAGGGTGATGGACGCCGACTTTTGCGAGGTGGCGCCGTCCCACTGGCGGGGATCGCCGCCGCTGCCATTGGGAACGCTGCAAATCACCTTGGCGTTGGCCGGATTGGCATCGGTGCTCAGCCAGCATTCGCCGGCGTCATTGGCGGCAATCCAGAAGGTGTAGTCGCCGGACTGCGGCGGGGTCAGCCAGCCGTAGACGCGCATGCCGTAGTAGTCATACTGGTTCTCGCCGTACCCCTGGAAATCATCGCGCAGCTCCGTCCCGGTCGGATTATCCGGATAGTTCGGATTGTTCGTCAGATTGGCGACCGTCCCACCCGCGATGTTGAACCACCACTGGGAGACGATCTTCTTCGCGATGCCGGCAGCGGTCGTGAAGCTCCACACGGGACCCTTGTTCACCGTGCCGGTGGTCGTGATCTCATCCACGCGCCAATAGTAGGTCGTCGAGGACCGCAGCGCACCCGGATTGAGCTTGGTGTCGGTCGTCTTACCCTTGTCCGCGGCGGGCTTGCCGTCGGTGACATCGCCCAGACTGCTGCTGAAGAAGACCTGGTGCTGGAGGGCGAGCTTGCCCGGTGACCAACTCAGGGTCGCTGCCGGGAAGAGATCTGCGGCGCCGTCGGCCGGCTTGGGGGCATAGGCCGCGATGGGCTCGGACATGAAGCTCCAAACCGCACCCGTGGTAAGTTTGCCCGTCCCATCGATTTCATCCACGCGCCAGTAGTATTTCGTGGCTACCTCGAGTCCCGGGACATGGAAATACATCGCGAACGGCTGATTCTTCGCGACCAGATTCGCTTCCGTCAGATCGGGGGTCTTGCTGAAGTAGACATTGTGGAAGATCGCCCCGTCGCCTTTGGTCCAGCCCAACAGAGGCATGGTGACGCCCATCGCGCCGTCCGCCGGGCTGGGCGACGAGGCCGCAGGATTGAAGATCTCGACGTGCAGCAGCGGGGCCGTGGATGCCCCGTCCTCATACGCGTCGGCGCAGCGAATGCCCTTCGAAGGGCTGCTCTTGTCATCACTGAGGATCAGGACCAAGGCATTGCCGCCGACCCAGCCGGGCTGGTCGATAATCTCCTGGATAATGGCGGAGATGTCCGAGGTCTTGGACAACTGTCCCGTCGTCGTCCAGTTTTCCGCGGCCCACTTGACTTGCGCCTTCGTCGGAGTCCGGCTCGTGACGTCGGCATCACCCCCGGTGAACGCTTGGGCGTTCGCCGCGAGTTGCCCCTTGATAATGAGATTCACCGCGTCGGTGCCGCTTTTGGTCTCATCGCAGGTGAACTGCACGTAAGCCTTGGTGATCTTGGCGCCCTTGGGAATCGGGACGACGAATCGCAGGCCGATGACCTGCTCATCGCCCGCTACAATGCTGTCCTCATAGGGCATTTCCAGGTCGCTGCTATCGACGTACATGCTGTGATCAGCGACGTACTCCTCGACATCGTCGTTGCCCGAGGCGACCCGAATGTCGTACCCGGCAGCGAGCGCGGCCGCCGAGGACAGCGCGATCACGCCCAACCCGACACACAAGAGAGAGGTGAACTTCTTACCCATGATGATCCTCCTTCAAAGAAATCATGAACAACCTTTTCTATGCCACACTCCTGGATTGGGACTGAGTCCCTGACTTGACTGTTGGGTCGCCCACTCAAGACCGTATGAACGCCTCCCCTTTTCTCGGTCCTACTGTGGCTTCCCGGACACACGGACAAAACACCAGCGCGGGACAGTCAGACGATGGAAACGATCCCGTACCTCGTGCCTGTTCCTCCTTGCGTGATAGTGAATTGTCGACAGAGCGAGTTTTCGAGAATGATACCCCACAGGTCTGAACACAGTCTACCATAGTCTATCGGCTGGCGCCAACCCCCAATTCACTGTTCGCGCGCCATTTCCATCCGTCTGTTGTGATATCGTCCCCATAAAGGGCGCGGCGCGGAAAAAAGGGCTGCGAGCCCTGTTGCGCCCGCAGCCCTTGGTGACTTCGATGGTCCCCTGAGGGAGCCCACACTTGGATGGTCTTACGGCAGCAGCATGTCCACGACGTTGAGGAACACCGCTTTGCCGCTATCCGTGAGGTTGAACATCCCACGTCCGCTCGCCGGTGCGGTGGCCGTGGCGGCCGCCTCTTGCGTACCGCCGGCAAAGAAGACCCGCGGACCGCCGGCTATCTGGCCTGCTCCCGTGTAGAACTCCGCGCCCGCTTCCCACGCGGCGATCCAGACGTCGCCGGTGTCCGCCCGAGTGGCGATCACCGTGCCGTTGCCGGCCGTCTTGAGCCCGGGGAAGGAGACCAACCCCTGGGTGGCGTCAACCGCCGCGATCTGGCCCTTCGCATCGAGGGTCACGCCCGCGAAAGCCGCGGATTGGGGATCGACCGGCTGCATCAGAGGTGTGGCGTTGGTCAGGGACGTGGTGTTGAACCACTTCCAGTGACTGCTCCTCGTAACATGCGGGGACATCAGGATCAACGGAGTCTTGACCGAGTTCCATTGCGTCGGCTCGGTTCCGTTGACGTACTCGCCGCTGTTCATGTTCCGGCTGACAATCACGAGATCGGCGGCGTTCAGGGCCGCAATCTTGGCATCGTCGAGGGTCCGCCAGTAGCCATTGCAGAAGGCGGCACCCATCCGGTAATCGAGGTTGTACCCCTGGGCCGTCAGGAAGTCGATCCAGGGCTGGTCGTCCCGGACGTTGTCCTTGAGGTCGTCACAGGCTTCCGAGACCCACACGATGTTGGGGCCGCCCTTAATCAGCTCGACCTCGGCGATCTGCATGCTGTTGGCAGCCTTGGGATCGCGCACGGCCGTGAACATGACCTGGTAGAACTTGTAGGCTACCTTGTTCGCGAACGTGATCGGCGTCGCGTTCTTCGTAAAGCGCGGCCAGGCGGTCGCGCCGGCGAAATCCACGATGTCGCCCTTGGCGATCAGCGTCCAGGGGCCCTGGAAGCCATCGTTCGAGCCGGACAGCTCGAAGGCCACCGGGTCACGCTCCACGGCGTCATTGGCCGTTGTGAAGGTCAGCCCGGTCACGATGGTCGGACCGGCCAGGACCTGCACTTGGAACCCGACGGGGTCAGTCTTGCCGTTGAAGTGCAGGAACTTCGTGCTGCTCTTGTCATCGATCGCCAGCCACGGCGTCTCTGCGGCCGGCCAGTTGCCGTTGTTGGGAACGCCGAGGACATTGTCGCCCGGCATGGTGACGTCGGCACCCTGGACGAGGACGACCGGCCGAACCACACGGACGCTATTGAACGTAACCGCGCCGCTGCCACCCGCCGCCGGACTGAGCAGATCGCCGGCGCCCAGGTACAGCTTCGCAACGTTCTTGAGGTCCACGCCGACAAAGGAGGTCAGCGGGATCTTCCAGGTCCACGGCTGGGCGATCTGCGTGGCCGCCGGATCGCCGAAGCTGACCGCGGCGATCTTACCCGCGTTGTCCTCGACCGCCGCATAGATCGGCTGAGGATCGTTGCTGGCAAGGCCAATGTCGTCCCAGGCGGAGAGGAGACCGGCGGGGGCGATGGAGCCCGTCGTCGTGCAGAAGGCGACGTTGTCGAACTTGATGGTTCTCTGCGTCGCCGCATCGTGCGAGGTCACCGCCAAGCCAATGTAGACCGGGTCCGTCATGGCGATGGTCTGCGCCGTGCCCAACTGGGTCCAGGTTTGCCCATCCGGGGAAATGTAACCGGAGAAGGCGTTGCCCTTGCGCTCGATCTTCACCCAGTACGGCGGGGCGACCTTCGTACCGGAATCGCTGTTCGACGATCCGCCATCGGTGGTCAGCCGCCGCTGGAAGCTGGCGCCGTTGCCCGCCGTCCCATCGCTATTGGCCGTGATGGGCATGTAGGCATGGGTCGAGCCGGCCGCCAGGCTTTGGCGGATCATGACGCCGCCCTTGGCCCAGGTGTTGGTGCCGGCCCCGATGCTGACGACCCGGGCGACCATCGAGCCGTCGCCGCTCAGGGTCTTATACGCATAGTGGAATTGGTCGCCGTTGTTCCAGATGTCCGTGCCCGAACCGGTCAAGGCGTAGGTCTGGTTCGGCTCGCTGTAAGTCAGACCGCCCTTGGGACCCGCCCGGCCTGTGAACTGCACGACCAGGTCGGAAAGGCCGTAGGCCGTCCAATCCGGTTCGCCGGTCAACGTCACCTGGGAGGTGAACGGGGCGGCACTGTTGTTGTAGTTCAGGGTGACGGCGGCGTCCGCCATCGACAGATAGCTGATGGTGCTGAAGCTCCAGACCGGACCGGGAACGATTTGGCCGGTGCCGCCGATCTCATCGACGCGCCAGTAATAGGTGGTGAAGGGCTTGAGCCCGGTGAAATCGTATTTCACCTCGGGTCCGGCGCTCACCTGGGCGGTCGGGGCGCCTGTCTCGACCGCGGCCTTATCCGTGCTCAGGTACACCATGTGGCCCATGGCCGACTGGCCGGCCGCCCACTTCAACTGGCCGGCAACCTTGACGTCCGTGGCCTGGTCGGCCGGGGACGGGGAATGCGCCGTCAGGGGCATCGCGGTGAAGCTCCAGACCGGACCCACGGTGACCGTGCCGTCGGCGGCGGTCTCATCGACGCGCCAGTAGTACTTCACGCCCGGCGTGAGGCCCGGGATGTGGAAGTACATGGTCATGGGAATGGGACCGCCGGCCATGTCGGCCGTCCCCAGCTCCGGGGTCGTGCCCATATAGACCTGGTGCAGCATCGCGCCGTCGCCCGCCGTCCACTGGAACAGCGGCGAGGTCACTTCCTGGGTGCCGTCCGCCGGATCGGGACTCTTGGCCTCGGGGCTGAAGACCTCGATGTGCAGCACCGGGCAAGTGGTCGTACTGTCTTCATAGGCGTCGGCACAACGGATACCGGTCGAAGGGCTGGCGGGATCGTCCCGGAAAGCCAAGACCAGAGCGTTGCCACTGGCCCAGCCGGCTTGGTTGAGGATCTCCTGAAGAATCGCTGAGAGGTCCGGTGTCCTGGACTTCTGGCCTACCGTCGTCCAGTTCTCCACGGCCCACTTGACCTGCGCTTGGGTCCAAGGGGCCCGGCTGGTCAGGTCCTTGGCATTGGTCGTGAAGGCCGGCGGGTTGACCGCCAACTGGCCCTCGATGATGAGGTTCACCGGCCTCGTGCCGCCCTTGGTCTCATCGCAGGTGAACTCCACATAGGCCTTGCTGATTTTGGCGCCCTTGAGGACCGCCACGTTGTACCGCAGACAGGTGAGCTGCGGGTCCGTGGCGCTGGGTGTCCCATCGTCTTCATAGGGCATTTCCAGGTCGGTGCTGCCGACGTCCATGCCGGCGTTGAGGTGCTCTTCGGCATCGTTGGTACCGGCAGTGATCTTGAGGTCGAGGGCTGCACCGAACGCGGCCGTGGAGCCCACCAGGCTCACGGCCAGCGTCAGACACAGCAGAAACGCAAGCTTCTTAACCATAACAATCCTCCTTCAGAGATGCAAAAACGACCGTGTTTTGGCCACACACCAATCCACTGGTTGAGATCAGCCCTTGGGCTGAGCTTAGTGCATGCGGGTGATCTGCACGAGACAATGAGACGATCAAGACGAGTTCGTACCCGTGCCTGTTCCTCCTCGTGGGACGCTGAACGTCCACCAACCGCGTTTTCGGAAATGAAAACCTACAGGTCTGTAAAGTCTAACATAAAAGATCAACCTGTGCCAAGCCTGAATTTACCGTTTGCCTGGTTTTTGCCCCATTTTTTTGCCCGCACATCGGTAATGATGTCAAAAGGAACGGGGGGGGGCTGCGGGCTGCACGCACAGACCGTCTACCCTCCCAATCCCCAGGCCGCTCACGGGTCGTGAAACACGCGGGGCCCGGACGAGCGGATCATCCGGGCCCCGATGTTCTACACTTCGGTTGGGCTCGTCACCATCGTGACGCCCATTCAACGCCGAATCTACTGAGCCCAAGGCACGAGGACCTCGAGGTGCAGCACGGGCGCGTTGGCCGCGCTGTGATCCTCGAATGCGTCGGCGCCGCGAATGCCGGTAGAGGCATTGCTCTTGTCGTCGCTGACGAACAGGGCGATCGCGTTGCCGCTGGCCCAGCCGTCCTGGTCGATGATCTCCTGGAGGAGCGCCGCGAGGTCCGCGGTCTGGGACTTCTGGCCCACCGTGGTCCAATTCTCTACCGCCCACGGGACCTGCGCTTTGGTGCGCGTGGTCCGGCTGCTGAGGTCGAAGGCGGTGGTGGTGAACGCCGGGGCGTCGGCAATCAACTGGCCGTCGATGATGAGGTTGACGGGCTTGTCGCCGCTCTTGGTCTCATCGCACGTGAACTCCACATAAGCCTTCGTGATCTGGGCACCCTTGGGGACTGCCAGGGCCCAACGCAAGCCGACGATCTGGAGGTCGGTGGCATCACCCACGACGTCCTCGTAGGGCATCTCCAAGTCCGAGCTGGTCGGTGACATGCCGCCGTTGCCCACGTACTCCTCGGTATCGTCGCCGCCGGCGGCGATCTTGATAGCGAGAGTCACGGCCTCCGGCCCGCCTTCGAGGAACCGGGCCGCGTTCGCCGCAATCTCGGCGTCGGAAAGGGCCCGGTCGTAGATCGCCACGCCAAAGATACTGCCGTCGAAGTTGTCAAATGCTCCAGTGCCGTCTGCGCCCTGGGCGCCGTAGCCAATACCGACCTTGCCGGACAGGCTAATGGCGGTGGCGACACTGCCCTTGAGCACGCCGTTGACATACAGATCCGTCTTGCCGGCCGCTTTGCTGGAGACGAAGACCAGATGGGTGTACTCGCCGGGGGCGTTGGGGACGCCATAGTCATAGTCCATCACGCCGAAGACGGTGGCGCCGTACGTCTTGGTGTTGTTCCACTGCTCGTACTTGAGCCCCATCTGGGTGTCGCCGAACTGCCGCCGGCCGATCAGGCACATGCTGGCCTCTTGCTCATCCGGATTGCTGCGCACGATGAACTCATAGGTCTGCTCGCCGCCGAAGGCGCCGATGTCATAGAGGCCATCGGCTACATACGTAGCGAGGAAGCCTGGCTTGGCATCTGCCGCCGCTGTCCTCCAGCTCCCGGTGTTCGCGCCGACTACGTTGATGGTCCAGACCGGACCCGGGACCACCCCACCCACGGGATCCGCCTCGTCGACTCTCCAATAATAGACGGTCAACGGCGCCAGGTTACCCAGGGTAAAGGAAGTTTCCGCCTGCGTGCCCAGGAGGACACTCGGATCGCCGGCGGCGACGGTGGCCTTATCGGCGCCGCCGTACACCTTGTGGGAAACCGCCCCTGAGCCCGCCTTCCAACGGATCGTGGTGTCGTTCCTCTGCCACACGCCGCCATCGGCCGGACTTGGGGAATATGCCGCCACCGGCATCGCCAGGAAGCTCCAAACGGGGCCTGTGGTGACCGTGCCATCGGCAGCGGTCTCATCGACGCGCCAGTAGTAGGTCGTGCCGGGGATCAAGCCCGGGACATGGAAGTACATGGTCATGGGGATGGGGCCGCCGGCCATATCGGCCGGGCCCAGCGTTGGCTTGGTCCCAATATACACCTGGTGGAAGATGGCCCCATCGCCCGCCGTCCACTGGAACAGCGGGGACGTCACATTCTGAGCGCCGCTCGCCGGATCGGGGTTCTTGGCCACGGGGTCGAAGATCTCCACGTGCAGGATGGGGCAAGTTGTAGCGCTGTCTTCAAAAGCGTCGGCGCAACGAATGCCGGTTGACGGGCTGCTCTTGTCATCCCGGAAGGCCAAAACTAGGGCATTGCCGCTGGCCCAGCCCTCTTGAGCCATAATCTCCAGGAGGATGGCTGTGAGGTCCGGCGTGTTCGACTTCTGGCCTACCGTCGTCCAATTCTCCACCGCCCACTTGACCTGCGTTGTGGTCCACGGGGCCCGGCCGGTCAGGTTCTTGGCGGCGGTGGTGAAGGCTGGCGGGTTGACCGCCAACTGCCCTTCGATGATGAGATTCACCGGCTTCGTGCCGTCTTTGGTCTCATCGCAGGTGAACTCCACATAGGCCTTGGCGATCTTGGCGCCCTTGGCCAGCGGGACGATGTACCGCAGGCAGGTGACCTGCTCGTCCGTGGCGCTGGGCGTGCCGGAATCCTCATAGGGCATCTCCAGATCGGAGCTGCCGACGTCCATGCCGGCGTTGAGGTGCTCTTCAGCATCGTTGGTGCCGTCGGCGATCTTGAGGTCGAGGGTTGCACCCACTGCGACCGTTGAGCCCATCAGGCTCAGCGTCAACGCCAGACCTACCCAAAACGCGAGTTTCTTAGCCATAATAATCCTCCTTCAAAGTGGTAGAAAATGGTTGTGCTACGGTTTCGTTACGCGAATGTCATCGATGTACATGCGGCCGGCGCCACCCGCGGTCGGGTTCTTCCGGTCGCCCACGCCGAGGTACAGCCCCTTGACCTTCGCCAGGTTGGCGCCGGTGAAGCTGCTCAGCGGAATGTTCCACTCGGTCCAGGTCGTCGTGGTGACCGCCGCCGCGTTGGGGTGGGTCACGACAGCGCTCTTGCCGCTGCTGTCCTGGATGGCAACATAGAATGAACCGGCGCCGTTGCCGCTTCTGCCGCGGAAGGCGAGCTTCAGGTTCGCGAGACCATTGGCCGTCCAGTTCTGCACGGTTGCGAATTCCAGCTCGACCTCGCTGTAGAAGGGCGTCTTGACGTTGTTGTAGTCCATGGGCATGGACTGCTTGCCGGCGTGGACAATCGTCTGCTCGGCAAAGGGGGCGGTCGTGTTGCCGACCGTCGAGCCGGTGTTGTTGGTCCAGCCGTCGATCCAGATTTCATAGATCCGGCTGCCCTCGTCGTCCGTGTAGCTTTCGAAGTCATCCACGGGCAGGAACGTGGTGAAGCTCCAGACCGGACCGGCCTTGACGGCATCGCCCAGCCCGACTTCATCCACCCGCCAGTAGTAGGTCGTCACGCTGTCGAGGCCGGTCGGCGTAAACGTCGTGTCCAGAGTCACCCCTTTATCCGTGCCCGCCGCACCCTGCGTCACCGCGTCACGAGTGCTCCCAAAGTACACATGGTGCTTCATAGAGGCCAGGCCCGGCTGCCACGTCAGGGCGCCCGTCGGCGAGACATCGACGGAGGCATCGACGGGAACAGGGTAGTAGGCCGTCTCCGCTTGGGCGACGAAGCTCCAGACCGGGCCGGTGATGACCTTGCCGGCGAGATCCGCCTCATCCACGCGCCAGTAGTACTGGGCGCCGGGCTCCAAGCCCGCGACGTGATAGTACATGGGGAAGACCAGACTCGGTGCGACCAGGTTCGCTTCGGTCAGGTCCGGGGTCTTGCCCAGGTAAACGTTGTGGAAGACTCCCCCGTCGCCTTTGACCCAGGTCAGCAGGGGCATGGCGACGCCCAGGGCACCGTCCGCCGGGCTCGGCGTGTTCGCGGCGGGATTGAAGACCTCGATGTGCAGCAGCGGCCCCAGGGTGGCCCCGTCCTCAATGGCATCGGCGCAGCGAATTCCCTTGGAGGGATTGCCCTTGTCGTCGCTGAAGCTCAGGACCAGGGCGTTGCCGCCTACCCAGCCGGGTTGGTCGATGATCTCCTGGATAATCGCGGAGATATCCGCCGTCTTGGACAACTGGCCCGTCGTCGTCCAGTTCTCCACGGCCCACTTGACCTGCGCGTTCGTCGGGGTTCGGCTCGTGACATCCGAAGCGGCCGAGGTGAACACCGGGGCGTTCGGCGCGAGCTGCCCCTGAATGATGAGATTCACCGGGAGCGTGCCGCTCTTGGTCTCATCGCAACTGAACTGGACATAGGCCTTGGTGACTTTGGCGCCCTTGGGGACCGGGACCACAAAACGCAGACCGATGACCTGCTGGTCGTCGGCGCTAATGCTGTTCTCATAAGGCATTTCCAGGTCGCTGCTGTCTACGTACATGTGGTGATCGCCCGTGTACTCCTCGACATCGTCACCGCCCACGGCGATGCGGATGTCGTAGCTGGAAGCGAGCGCCGCCGTGGCGGTCAAGGCCACAATCCCCGGCGCCAAGCATAGTAGGAAAACCAACTTCTTGCTCATGACAATCCTCCTTCAATGACGTGAGTGATGTCTGCTTTTCGTGGTGGAGACCAACGAAGGGGCGGGTGATTCGGTGACCGCCGTCTCACCCGCCCCATTTCTGTCGACATCTTCAGTTGTCAACCGTTGGTCATGAACCCCTACGGCCTGGTCAAGCGGATGTCATCGATGTAAAGGCGACCGGCACCGCCCGTAACCGGGTTCTTGCGGTCACCCACACCGACGTACAGTGCCTTGACCTTGCCTAGATTGATCCCGGTGAGACTGCTCAGCGGGACCTTCCACTCGGTCCAGGTAGCCGTGGTCAGGGCCGCCGGGTCGGTGTTCTTGACAACGGCGACCTTGCCGGCGCTGTCGCCCACGGCCAGGTACAGCGTATCCGGCGTGTTGGCCGGCTCAGGATCGTCGCCAATCGCGGCGACCGTCCACGCTCCCGTGACACCACCCGTGGTGGCCGCGCCGGAGAACTGCGCCGTCGTGGTCAGTGCCGCGTCGTGGCTGGTGACGCACAGACCGATGTAGATGCTGGCGCCCATCGTGATGTTGGTGGAGACCACGGCGCCGGTGGTGGCGTCCTTGATGTCCGTCCAGGTCTTGCCGTCCGCGGAATACTGGGCGGTGAAGGCATTGCCCGTCCGGGTCAGCTTCACCCATTGCGGGGCCACAATGCCGGCCACGGTGGAGCTGCCGCAGGTGGCGCCGGCGTTCTGCCGCCAGCCAAAGGACACGCCGCTGGAGTAGCTCTGAATCATGTACGCCATCTGGGAGCCGCCGTCGAGATTGTCGCGGATCATGACACCGGCCTTGGCCCAGACGTTCGTATTGGCCAGGCTCTCCACCTTGACCGCGATCGAGCCGTTGCCGCTGAGCTTCTTATAGACGAAGCGGAAGTCATCGGCATTGTCCCAAATATCGTGGCCCGAGCCGCTGACGGTGAAGGCGCCGTTGCCCTTATCGACGTAGGCGACCGCCCGGCCGCGGAACCACACGCTCAGATCGGTCACGTTGTTGGCGGTCCAGTTCTGGACGGGAGCGAAGTCCAACTCGGCCTCGCTGTAGAACGGGGTCTTGGTGTTGTTGTAGTCCATGGGCATGGACTGCAGGCCGCCATGGATGATCGTGTGCTCGGCGAAGGGGGACGTCAGATTGCCCACGACGGAACCGGTGTTGTTGGTCCAGCCGTCAATCCAGATCTCATAGATGCGGCTGCCTTCGTCATCCGTATAGCTTTCCATGTCGTCCACGATGAGGAAGTTGGCCACGGTGAAGCTCCAGACGGCGCCCGCCGTGACGGTTCCATTGGCCTGAACCTCGTCAATACGCCAGTAATGGGGCCCGGTGCCCCAAGCGAGTTCCTCGGTCGGCGTATAGCTGGCCTGGGCTTGACGGCCGCGATAGATGCCGGTCTTGTCGGAAACGGTGGCACTCTCGACCGCGGCTTTATCCGTGCCGAAATAGACGTCGTGCTGCGTGGCATCATTGCCCGCTGCCCAGGACAAACCCTGCGCGATCTTGACCACGTCTACGGTGGCCTTGTCGTCCGGACTCGGTTTCCAGGCCAGAGCCGGGTCGCCGCGCATCAGCTCCTTGACCTCGGCTGCCGTCAGGGACTTGTTGTAGATGCGGACATCGTCCACCGAGCCGTTGAAGAAGTCGCTCGGGCTGGGCGGGTCCCACTCCATGCCGATAGACCACAGCGTTACCGTGCTCAGACTAAAGGTCGACGAATAGGTGGCGGTCTGCACGCCATCGAGGTAGACGTAGCCGGTGCCGCCGCTGCGGACGTACGTGATCATGTGCCACTGATTGTCATTGACGGCCGGCGGATATGTCGTACCCGTGGCATCGTCGTACACATAGATACCCCCGCTCGCGATGCCGAACAGGAGCGGATGACCGCCGGAACTATCGTTGCCGCCAAACACGTAGCCCGTACCCGACTGGGTGGTCTTGATCCAGGCGCTGAGCGAAAGGTTGGTGCTCTTGATATCGTTGGCGACCGCGTCAATGATGACATAGCCGTTAGCCAATTGGAGAGCCCCGCCTACAACCCCGTCGATCCGTGTCACGCCACCGCCCAGCGTGCCATCGTTGCCATGGCCGGAGAAGTCGATGGCTGTTTTGCCGGCGCCTTCGTCGAACGTCCACCAGCCGACCAGGTCAGGATTGGTGATTTTGATGTCCGGCATCGTGGTGAAGCTCCAGACATCGCCTTGGTACACGGTCTTGCCCGTGGCATCCGACTCATCGACCCGCCAATAGTACATCGTGCCCTTGGCGAGGGGGCCGGCCGGGGTGTACGTGGCGTCGGCCTGGGGTTTTCCGCCGCTGGCATTGTTGACGTCGTCGAAGCTGGTCCCGAAGTAGACGCTGTGGAATTGGCCGCCGTACCCGGCCGTCCAGGTCAGCTTCGCATCCGTGGCGACGTACTTGGCGCCGCTCTTTGGCTGCGGATCATAGGCTTTTTGGGAGGCCGCCGTGAAGCTCCAGACGGTGCCCGTGGTGACCTTGCCGGCCACGTCGATCTCATCGACGCGCCAATAATAAGTGACGCCGGGCACGATTCCCGGGACGTGGAAGTACATGGCGAACGGCTGATTCTTCGCGGCCAGATCCGTGTCCGTCAGGTCCTTGCTGGTGCCGAAGTAGACGTTGTGGAGAACGGCGCCATCGCCGGCGCTCCAGCTAAACAGAGCCATGGAAACTCCCGTGGCGCCGTTCGCCGGGCTGGGCGAGGTGGCGTCCGGCGTGGAGATCTCGATATGCAGCAGCGCGCACGTGGTGGTGCTGTCTTCATAGGCATCGGCGCAGCGAATGCCCGTGGAGGGCTTGCTTTTGTCGTCTCGGAAAGCCAGGACCAGGGCATTGCCGCTGGCCCAGCCATTTTGATTGGTGATCTCCTGGATGATGGCCGTGAGACTCGGTGTTTGGGACTTCTGGCCTACCGTCGTCCAATTCTCCACGCTCCAGGCGACCTTCGCGGCGGTCCAGGGAGCGCGGCCGGTGAGGTCGTTGGCATTGGTCGTGAAGGCCGGCGGGTTGACGGCCAACTGGCCCTCGATGATGAGGTTCACGGGCCGGGTGCCGCCCTTGGTCTCGTCGCACGTGAACTCCACATAGGCCTTGTTGATCTTCGCGCCCTTGGGGATGGGGACGATGAAGCGCAGGCAGGCAAGCTGCTCGTCCGTGGCGCTGGGTGTCCCATCGTCCTCGTACGGGAGTTCGGTGTCGGTGCTCGTGACGTCCATGCCGGCGGTGAGATGCTGTTCCGCATCATCGCTGCCGCTGGCGATGCGGATATTGTAGCTCAGACCGAGAGCCTGGCCCGGGCTGAACCCAATCACCGCCAGTCCCAAACACAACAGAAAAACAAGCCTCTTACACATGATGGTCCTCCTGCAAAGAAGTGCATTGGATTGGGTCACACACGTGCGTGTGCAGTTCGTGATATTGAAAGCGCTGGACAACCACAACCACCAGATTGGCCCCTGTGTTGCGACTATTGCTGTCGATCGATGTCGGCGGCAGAGCTGCTGGTGAAGAGAACGGGTATCGGCATCTGCGGATCGCCGGTACGGAACGGACCTGCCTTTTTCTCAATCGGCTGTATCTGCCATCCACTTTACGCGCACATGCCTAGCGCGGAACAGTCCATCAGGGAAAACGACCACATTCCTCCTGCCTGTTCCTCCTTCACATGACAACAACACGTCACCCGACCGTGTTGCCAGAGATGAAAACCACAGGTCAACCGACACTCTACCATGAGAGACGGGCCTGCGTCAACGAAAATTGCAGACTGGCGGGTGGATTTGGCGAATTTTTATCGCCCCTACCGGAAAAACAGACAAGACCTACCGCGAATAGCACAATTCGGATGTGCCGGACCGTCCCGACGCCGCGTTATCGGGCTCCCGGTGTCTGCCGCGACGCGCGCGGGACTTGTCCGTCGCCTCTCTGGGACCACTGCTGTTGCCTCTGGAGGTTCTCCTGCTCCAGCCGCAGGTTCTGGGCCCGCAGCTCTTCGATTCTGGCCTGGAGCTGCGCGATTTCGAGCCGAAGTTGCTCTCCTTGCTGCTGTTGCGCCAACTGCTGCCTCTGGAGCTCGAGCCAGTTGTCCCGGAATTCCTGGTCTTTGGCGATGACCTGCTTGGAGTACTGGAGCCACTGTTCGGCGAGTTGGTTTCGTTTTTCCGGATTGTCAATGGCCCCGAGGATCTCGCCGACCCGGCTGATAATCTCCGGCGTGGCCAGGGAACTCGGGTAATCATACGCGGCGGCGACAGGCTGGATCGCCGCCGGGCGCCCCAGGTCGGTAGGCCGGGTCGGGGGGCTCCGATCGGCATAGCTATCCCTGACCCGTGTCGGCCCAGACTCCGCGTGCGCCAGGGCGGGAATCAATACTGCTACCGCCGCAAACGCCATCCATGATCGAAACTGTCTCATCTTCGTTCTCCTCGAAACACAATGCCTTTATCGATTCTATCACGGACGAAGACGCAGTGTTCCCCGGCAGCCCTAAGGGAAATACCTGTTGTGTCGTAGGGAAACAGGTCTTTCATTCCCCCGGACACCGCACCCGCCGGAGGCCACAAGAGATTTTTTTTTGCGGAACAGAATGGGCGCGACAATACTCTTGTTTGTGTGGCAAAAGCCCGATATACTGGTACGGTGGTGGCAGTTGGCCTTGACGCCTACGGGCGACAGTCTGCCGAGCTTGGTCATCATCGCCTACAGTGGTTCGCTGGAGGACGGCAACTTGTACCGCATACGGGCATCCGCACAAGAGCATCTTAGAGAGCAGGAGAAAGCAACCATGCGCAAACCAAGAGGTTTCACCCTGATCGAATTGCTGGTCGTCATCGCGATCATCGCCATCCTGATGGCGGTCCTCGTCCCCGCACTGAACAAGTCCAGGGAAAAGGTCAAAGATATTTCGTGCCGAAGCAATCTCAAGAACATCGGCGTAGCGGTGTTGATGTATCTGGACGCCAACGAGCGGAAACTGCCGCCGGCGAATCCCGCCAACGGGTTCCTCTGGTACAATGCCGGCGGGGTTCAGTATACGCCGCAGACCGCCAACGGCGACACGTATTGGGGGATCTACTACTACGACTACGTCAAGACCCTGAAGATCTTCGGATGCCCCAGCCTCACGCACGTCCCGGAGGGATTGATCTACAACAACGGCGGCCAGGACCCGGCCAAGGTGATTCAGAAGTCAGGGTTTGCCCTGAATTATCACTCGAGGATGCGGGGCCGCAACACCAATACCATCTACAAACAGGACGAAGCCATCTTCTGCTACGATATGTCCGAACCCCGGCCGGAGGGCGGCACGGACGACAGCCTGCACAACAACGACGTCCCCGGCGCCATGAACCTGACGCAGTATCGCAAGGGCGGCAGCCGCTTCTTCACCTATCGACAGATCTTCCGACACAACGTTCGCTACGCCGACGCCGACCGGACGGGCGGAAGACTCAATATGCTCTGGCTGGATGGGCACGTCAGCACTCTCAATGAGACCACCGGCGACGATGTGGAGCTCCGGTGGTACACAGGGGATAAGCCCAAGGGTCGCTAAGCGATCTCTTCCGCCGGCAGGACCTCTGCCGGCCTACCAGGATTCTCCAGAGGGCCGTTGCCTTGTGAGCGACGGCCCTTTGTCGTTCCACCACTCGCTGGCTTGGAGAGATCGTCGTGAAGAGTGAACCCAAGTCCATACTGATTCTGATCGTGGCGTTTTGGACGACTAGCTCTGGTGCATTGTTGGCAGAGGAGGACGCGAAGACCGGGCCTGGCACCCGGATCGATCGGTTCGCGTTGGTGACGCGGCACAATGTCACCTTGACCAAGGCCGATCCGCTGACGCCGCTGAGTGTCGGCAATGGCGAGCTCGCGTTCACCGCTGATGTCACGGGGTTGCAGACATTTCCCGCGTACTATGAGAAAGGAATGCCGCTGGGCACGCTGTCCCAGTGGGGCTGGCATAGTCTGCCGAATCCCCAGAACTACCGGATAGCCGATGTCCTGGAGGAGTACATGGTCGCAGGGCGGAAGGTGCCTTACGCGTCCGGCCGGGGGCCCTCCGGCGGGTACTCGCCTGCCGCCGACTGGTTGCGGGCCAACCCGCACCGGCTCGACCTCGGGAGGATCGGCTTGCGTTTGACCAAGAGCGATGGGTCTGCCGCGGTGATTGAGGACTTGGCGAATACGTCGCAGACCCTGGACTTGTGGACCGGACTTCTGAGCAGCCGGTTCGAAGTGGAGGGACAGCCCGTCCGCGTTCTGACCGTCTGCCACCCGACGCGCGATCTTCTGGCGCTTCGCATCGAATCGCCTCTGCTCGCGCGCGGGCAGTTGGCCGTGTCACTCGCCTTCCCGTATGGCAGCGCCGAATGGAGAGTGGCGGGGGACTGGAATCACCCGGACCGGCACGTGACGCAGACGAAAGTCGAGGGTCATCAGGCGGACTTCACGCGCATCCTCGACGCGGACGGCTATCACGTTCGCGCGGTTTGGTCGGAGGGAGCGCGGATCAGAACCAAGTCACAGCATGAATTTGAGATGGGGCGGCGCGGGTTCGTGTCGCGGGCTTCCAGCCCGCGATTCGAGGGCGGGACACCCTCGACACAGCGCGGCCAAGATGGCCGCGACACGGAGGACCAGCCGATGGAGGTGGTGTTCGCCTTCTCCGCCAAAGAGATGACCGAGTCTCTACCCGCATTTGAGGCGGTCCGCACGGCGGCTGCCGAGCACGGGAAACGATTCTGGATGAGTGGGGGAGCCATTGATTTCTCCGCATGTACGGACCCGCGCGCCGCGGAGTTGGAGCGGCGGGTCGTGCTGTCGCAGTATCTGACGGCCATTCATTGCGCGGGGTCGCGCCCGCCCCAGGAGACGGGCCTGGTCCACAATAGCTGGTACGGCAAGTTCCACCTGGAGATGCACTGGTGGCACGCGGCGCATTTTGCCTTGTGGGGCCGGGAGTCGCTGCTGGAGCGGAGCCTGCCGTGGTACCAGTCGATCCTCCCGCAGGCCCAGGCCACCGCCGAGTCGCAGGGCTACCGGGGCGTCCGCTGGCCGAAGATGACCGCACGCGACGGCCGGGAGAGTCCCAGCGAGGTCGGCGTCTTTTTGATTTGGCAGCAGCCGCACCCGATCTACTACGCGGAGCTGTGCTACCGGGCTCATGAGGACAGGCAAACGCTGGAGCGGTATCGGCAAATCGTCTTTGAGACCGCCGACTTTTTGGCTTCCTATCCCGCGTGGGATCAGGCGGGCGCGCGGTACGTGCTGGGGCCCGCGCTCATCCCGGCCCAGGAGAGCTACGGCTCGACCCGCGCTCGCAATCTCAATCCGACCTTTGAGCTGGCCTATTGGCACTGGGCCCTGGAGATCGCGCAGCAGTGGCGGCAGCGGCTGGCTCTGGAGCGTGAGCCGGCCTGGGATCGAGTGATTCAGAAGCTGTCCCGGCCGGCAATCCGGGAGGGCGTGTATACCGCCATTGAGACGCCCCCGTACACTGTCACGCGCGATCATCCCTCGATGCTCGCGGCCTACGGCTTCGTTCCGGCGATGCCGCTGATCGATCCCAACGTGATGAAGCGAACGCTCGATCAGGTCCTGCGAACCTGGGACTGGCCGAGCACCTGGGGCTGGGACTATCTCGTACTGGCGATGACTGCGGCCCGGCTGGGCGAGCCCGAGAAGGCGGTCGATGCCCTGTTTCTGGACTCGCCGAAGAATCGGTACCTGGCCAACGGTCACAACTACCAGTCGGCCCGGCTCCCCCTCTATCTGCCCGGCAACGGCGGCTTGCTGGCAGCGGTGGCGATGATGGCCGCCGGGTGGGACGGCGGCCCCGAGCGTCCAACCCCCGGCTTTCCCGACAACGGCAAGTGGAAAGTGCGCTGGGAAGGCCTCCGCCGGATGCCCTGATTTCCCCAGTAGGGGCGACCCCCCGTGGTTGCCCTCTGTGGATGGGCAGGCACGGGGGCCTGCCCCTACGCATGCCCTTACGGGCGCACTACGAACGGCACTTGGCGGTTCTACGTGGTGACGCCGTCTGACCACGCATTGGTCTGCACAGATCCGATAATCTCCTTCTCTGCAAGCAGATATTGTGGTATACTCATTAGAGCATTTTGACACCGCGCTTGGTGACGTCGGTATCGGTCTGGCGTGAGCACGTCGGCCCCGTACCGGCGTGGAAAGAGGCTGTTGAGGTAGGAGGAATGGCGATATGTCGAGACAACTGATCCCTTGGGGTGTTGCGGTCATGCTGCTGGGTTTCGCGGGAAGTCCCCTGACCGCAGCCACGCCGTTCAACGTGACGGCGACGTTCGATTGCGAGATTGGCAATGACCCGCAGATCGGGCCGACCAGTGCCAGCAACACCGGCACGGGCATGGGGGCGCGAAATATCGCCACGAGACGGCGGGTGTCCTACTGCACCTACAACGTCGCGGGTCTGCGCGGGCCGGGGCAGGTGTTTCTCAACGTGAGTCTCAATCTCCTGGGGTACGACCCAGGCGCCGTGAACGTGTACGGGGTTTTGGAGCCCGTCGAGCATCTCGTGGGCCCAGGCATCAACTGGACCAACGCCCCCGGTGTCCAGAACGACCCCATGCCGGCCGTGGATACGGACCTCAAGCTCGATCCGAAGGACCTGACCCCGATTCTTCTGACCTTCAACGCGCCGGCCCGGGACGTCCGGCTCACCACGGACACCAGCCAGGCATTGGCCGATTTCCTCAACAGCGACACCGATGGGTTCGTGGTCCTGATGTTCGCTCCGGAGGGCGCCAGCAAGGCGATCATTCGCACGATCGACTATGGAGCGACGGGCGGCATCAAGATTCTGGGCGAAATCGGGGGCCAACCGGTTGCGGCACGCGATTCGAGTCCCGCCGACAAGGCCGCCGATGTCTATGTCGGAGCAGTGTTGACTTGGACGCCGGGTGTATTTGCCACGACGCACGATGTCTATCTGGGGACGGCTTTTGCCGATGTGAACACCGCCAGCGCAGACCAGCCCGGGAACGTGTCGGTCAGCCCGGGCCAGGAGGCCAGTACCTATCGCTCCGTCGGCGGGCTCCAATACGGCCAAACCTATTTCTGGCGTGTTGATGAAGTCAACGGGGCGGATGGGACGGTCTACCGCGGAAACGTCTGGAGTTTCTCCACCGAGCCTCTCCTCTACGTCGTGAAGGGGATCGTTGCCACGGCCTCCGGGGCCGAGGCCATCGCCGGACCGGAGCGGACGGTCGACGGCTCCGGCTTGACCGGCGACCTGCACGCGACCGGCGACACGACCATGTGGGTCAGCAGCAAGACCGGGCCACAGCCGGTCTGGATTCGGTACGAGTTCGACAGGGCCTACAGGTTGCGCGAAATGTGGGTCTGGAACTATAACGGTCTGTTCGAGTCGATCCTCGGCTTCGGGTTCAAAGACGTCACGGTCGAGTACTCCACCAACGGCGCCGACTGGACCTTGCTCAAGGACACTCAATTCGCTCAAGCTCCGGCCCAAGACAGCTACGCTCATAATACGACGGTGGATTTCGGCGGCAGCGCCGCCAAGTTCGTCCGGCTGACCGCCAAGAGCAATTGGGGTGGCGTCGCGCGGCAATGCGGCCTGAGCGAAGTGCGGTTCCTGTATACCCCGACGTACGCGAGCAACCCGGCGCCAAGTGCGGCACAGGCGGGCGCCAGCCCGGATCTGGAGCTTCAGTGGCGGCCCGGCCGGGAGGCGGCCACACACCAGGTCTACTTCAGCAAGGACAAGCAAGCGGTGGTCGATAACAAGGCCCTGCTGGGCACGACGGCCCAAGCCAGTCTCGACCCCGGTCCTCTGGACTTGGCGACGACCTATTACTGGAAGGTCGGCGAGGTCAACGAGGCCATGACTCCGAGCACCTGGCAAAGCGACGTCTGGAGCTTCACCACGAGCGGATATCTCGTCGTCGAGGACTTCGAGGGCTATACGGACGACGAGGGTAGCCGCATCTACGAGGCGTGGATCGACGGCTGGGACGATCCGGCCAATGGCTCGCAGGTCGGTTATGCCCAGGCCCCCTTTGCCGAGCGAACGACCGTGCACGGCGGCAAGCAGGCGATGCCGCTGACCTATGACAATTCCACGGCGGCCTATTCCCAGGCCCAGCGCACCTTGGACGCCGCGCAGGATTGGACCGCTCATGGGGCCAAGGTCCTTTCGCTGTATTTCTACGGTCCGGCGACGAACAAGGGTGGCCAGTTGTACCTGAAGGTCAACGGCAAGAAGGTGGCGTACGCCGGGGCGGCCGACGATCTGAAGAAAGCCCAGTGGGTGCAGTGGACGGTCGATCTGACGCCGCTGGGCGTGGATCTGACGAAGGTCACGTCGGTCGTCGTCGGGGTCGAGGGTGCCGCCGCCTCGGGAATTCTGTACCTCGACGACCTACAATTGCTGCCGACGAAGCCGTAGGGCCGTAGTCCAACGATCTTATTGATCGTCGGGTATCTGATGTGAATATCCGGGTGGCAGCCTCAAGCGCAGCTTGGGGATGGCTGCAACTATCCCGGCTTGCCATCCCCAAGGCCTTCGGCCTTGAGGCTGCCACCCGGAATAGTGTCTGCCAAGCCGGACGCGTGTGCCCGAGTGGCAACAATTCTGAGGTTCGTGCGGTGGCAGGGGAGAGTAGTCTTTGAGTGGGACGCGCAGAGTCTTCTTGCTGATTGAAACCTCCCGGGAATACGGGCGCGGGCTGCTGCGCGGGATCTATCGGTACCACGCCCGGCACAAGGGGTGGCAGATCGAGCAGCAGGCCCCGTTCTATCTGGAGACGCGGGAGCGGAGCCGGGAGGGCACGGGGCGTCTCGGGCCTCTGTCTTCCATGCTCCGCGCTACGTCCGCTCGTCACGGCGACGGGCCACCCGAACCACGCGAGGCCGACGGTATTATCATGCGCGACTACAAGGGTTCGCCGCGTCTGCTCCGACGGGGAATCCCCATCGTCTTTGCCAGCTACTTGCACCGCGAGATTCACGACAGCCACCGGATTGTACCGGAGGATCCGGCTGTCGGCCGCATGGCCGCCGTTCACCTGCTGCAGCGCGGATTTCGCCGTTTCGCGTTCGTCGGCTACGACAGCATGTACTGGTCGCAAGGCCGCAAGGATGGCTTCACCCGCACGGTCGCGGCGGCCGGCCACGCGTGCATCGCGTTCACCCAGGCCCGCGAGGCGAAGCTGCGGCGCTGGCGCGAAGAGCAAAAGCGGTTGGCACAGTGGCTGCGGGAACTCCCCAAACCGATCGGTCTGCTCGCGTGCAATGACGATCGGGCCCGGCAGGTGGTGGATGCCTGTGCACTGGCGGGCGTGGGCGTGCCGGAGGAAGTGGCCATTGTGGGGGCGGACAACGACGAGTTCGTGTGCAACCTGTCCAACCCGCCGATTTCGAGCGTGGCGCTCGGCGTGGAGGAGGCCGGGTACCAGGCCGCCGAGCTGCTGGACCAACTGATGAAGGGCCAGAAGATCAAGCCCCGGAGCATCCTGGTGCAGCCGGTGACCGTCGTGACGCGGCAGTCGAGTGACATCACCGCCGTGGAGGACGCGGTCGTGGCCGAAGCGGTGCGGTTCATTCGCGCCAATTGCCGCCGGCCTCTCCAGGTCCACGACGTGCTCGACGAGCTGGCGGCCTCCCGCCGGGGGCTGTATGACCGGTTCCTCCACACCTTGGGTTGCAGCGTGCACCAGTACATCAAGAAGGTCCGCGTGGCCCAGATCGAGGCGATGCTTCTCGAAACCTCGCATTCCGTCGGCGAGATCGCCGAAATCCTCGGGTTCCCCAGTTCCGAGCACATCGCCCTATACTTCCGATCCGTCAAAGGCATGAACCCGCACGCCTTTCGGGAGCGATGTGGCCGCGGATAAGGCAGGAGGGCTTCTGCCCATCTTTGCGGTTTTTTTGCACAAGAATGCGTATGCGCCATGGCCGGTTTTCCGGTAGGATAAACAGAGTCCGAGGAGTGTGCCTCATGGTCTCGGCGGCCTTGGTGTGCACGAACGACCATTCATCTTGGGTTTGCGGGAGGACGGCTATGTGTGGGAAGCTTCTATCTACCTGGGTGCTCGTCGCGGTGGCATTGTCGATGGTGGCGGACAACGTCCGGGCTGACAGTCTGGTCGGCTGGTGGAAGCTCGACGATGGGACGGGCACGACCGCCTTGGATTCGAGCGGCAACAAACACGATGGGACACTCATGAAGAATCCTGTTTGGACCACCGGCATGGTCGGCGGGGCTCTGGAGTTCAATGGGACGGACAACTTCGTGCGGATTCCCGATGACCCGGCGCTGACCTTCGCGGTTTCCAAGAGCTACACGCTGGCCGCCTGGGTGTACGTGTCGCAGGTGACCGCTGGTTGGCATGGGATCGTCTGCAAAGGCCGGCAGTCGGGCGGCGGCGCCATGTACTATGGCATTTGGATCGGGGATAACGGCGGCGTGCCCACCTGGTACTATGGCACGTGGCCGACGTGGGGGAGCCCGGTGGCCGCGCCCGGGTGGTACTACATCGTTGTGACCCAGGACGCCGGGGCCAATACCAAGATGCTCTACCTCAACGGGGAATTCGACAGCAAGACCTCGGCCCAGGCGGGTGATGCGGCCGGCGCCTTGTTGTTTGGTTCCGATCAGGAGCCGGGGGACAGTTTCGCCGGAAAAGTCGATGAGGTACGGCTCTACAACCGTGCCGTCACGGCCCAGCAGGTGCTCGATTTGATGAAGGGCGTGGCCCCGGACTGGTCGCAAGCCCAGAAGCCGAGCCCAGCGGACGGCGCGGTGGGCACGAATATGCCGCTGTTTCAGTGGACCGCGGGCGACAAGGCCGTTTTCCACAACGTCTACGTCGGAACCAGCCCGACCCTGACGGAGGCGGACCTGAAGGGGGCCCGTCAGCCGTTGACCATGTTCTACTATATGCAGGGCCTCCAGCCCGGCGTCACCTACTATTGGCGGGTCGATGAGGTCGAGGCGGACGGCGCCACGATTCACACGGGCAACGTCTGGAGCTTCGTGACGCAGGCCCTGACGGCTTACTACCCCACCCCGGTGGATAAGGCCAACGATGTCCCGCCTGCCGGGACGCTCACGTGGATGTCGCCCGCCGGGACGACACAGCACCATCTGTATCTCGGCGATAGCCTCGATGCGGTCACCCAGGCAGCGGCCGCGGCGGATAGGGGCCTGTTGACGGAAGCGACCTTTGCCCCGACGGACCTGGAGGGCCTGAAGACCTACTACTGGCGTGTGGACGAGGTCCTGGCCGGCGGCACCGTCAAGACCGGTCCAGTCTGGAGCTTCTCCACGACGTTACCCGTAGACGACTTCGAGAGCTACACGGATGACGAGGGCAGCCGGATCTACGAGACTTGGATCGACGGCTGGACCAATAGCACGGGTTCGACGGTCGGGTACACCAACGCCCCCTTTGCCGAGCAGAAGATCGTCCACGGCGGCAAGCAGTCCATGCCGCTGGACTACAATAACGTCGCGACGCCGTTCTACAGCGAGGCCGAGCGGGAATTTGCCCCGACCCAGGACTGGACCGCCGCCGGCGCCGACACGCTGATCCTCTACGTTCGCGGCAAGACTGCGAACGCCCAGGTCCCACTGTACGTGAGGCTGGAAGACGCCGCCAAGCACGCGGCTACCATTATCCATCCTGATGCTGCGATTGTGACGGCGGCCAAATGGACCCAGTGGAGAATCCCCCTGAGCGGTTTCACCGGCGTGAATCTGGCCAAGGTCAAGAAACTGTCGCTCGGCGTAGGTGACAAAGCCAATCCGAAGACTGACGGCGCCGGTCTGATCTGCATCGACGACATCAGTCTCGCCAAGCCTTGAGAATCTCCGATTTTCGGGGAAGGAGGACGATCATGTACAGGAAGCGAATTTGTTTGATTGTTATTCTCCTGGGGTTGGGCTCGGTCGCGGAGGCGGCGACGCTCCACTGGACCGCTGGCGGTACCGACCGGCTGTGGAGCAGTGCGAACAACTGGGAGGGCAAGAAGGTCCCCACCAGCATGGATGAGGCCTATGTCGATGTGCCGGCCGCGGCGGCGCCCAACGGTCCCATCATTCAGGCCGGGATCGAGGCGAAGGTGCTCGGCCTGGCCTGCGAGGTGGCTGGCGAAGCCACCATGACAATGACGGGCGGGACGCTGGAGATCGCCGACTGGATCTGGTGGGGTGATGGAGACGCCTGCCACGGCACGTTCACGATGAGCGGCGGCGCGATCACCGTCGTGAACGAGCACGAGCTCGGCTGGGGCGGCGGCTCCGGAACTTGGACCATGACCGGCGGCACGGTCAGCGCCGGCAAGCTGGTCATCCCGACGGCTACCGGGGCGGCCGGGCAACTCTACCTCCACGGCGGCACGTACACGGTCGGGACCGGCGGGCTGAGCATGACGGCCGTCGGCCTGATCGACATCACGGCGGGCACGCTGCTACTCAAAGACGACAAGACGTCGGAAGTTCGCGGGTTCATCGGCAGCGGCCGGATCACCGCCTATGGCGGCCAGGGCTGGTTGGAGATGGACTACGACGAGAGAAATCCTGGCATGACCACGCTGACGGCGGTCGCCCTCGGGGCCAAAGCCAACCGGCCGGACCCCGCCGACGGTGCCCGCGCCGTGAGCTTTCCGCTGCTCAAATGGAGCCCCGGGAAGGGGGCGGCTTTCCACGAGGTCTATCTGGGCACTTCCCCGGACGCTCTGGAACTGAGAGGCCGCCAGCCTCTGACCCTCTACTATCACGCCCCGGGCCTGCAGCCCGGCACCGTTTACTACTGGCGGGTGGACGAGGTGGAGCAGGACGGCGTCACCATTCACACCGGCGATGTCTGGCAATTCATGACGCAGGCCCTGACGGCCTATTATCCCACGCCCGCCGACAAAGCAAACGACGCCTCACTCGCCCCGGTGCTCTCCTGGCTGCCGGGAGTGGGAGCCGCGGATCACCACCTGTACGTCGGCGACGATCTTAGCGCGGTCACCCAGGCCGCGGCGGGGGTCGACAAGGGCTTGTTGACGAAGACGACGTTTGCCCTGACGGCCCTGGAAGGCCTGAGAACCTACTACTGGCGTGTGGACGAGGTCCTGGCCGGCGGTGCCGTCAAGACCGGGCCGGTCTGGAGCTTCTCCACCACGTTGTCTGTGGACGATTTCGAGAGCTACACGGATGACGAGGGCGGCCGGATCTACGAGACTTGGATCGACGGCTGGACCAATAACACCGGCTCGACCGTCGGGTACACCAACGCCCCCTTTGCCGAGCAGAAGATCGTCCACGGTGGTAAGCAGGCCATGCCGCTGGACTACAATAACGTCGCGACGCCGTTCTACAGCGAGGCCGAGCGGGAATTTGCCCCAACCCAGGACTGGACGGCCGACGGCGCTGACACGCTGATTCTTTACGTTCGCGGCAAGGCAGCCAACAGCCAGGCCCCGCTGTACGTCAGGCTCGAAGACGCCTCCAAGCATGCGGCGACGGCGGTCTGCCTGGATGTGGCTGTCGTGACCTCCGCCAAGTGGACCCAGTGGCGAATCCCGCTGAACAGCTTCACCGGTGTGAATCTGGCCAAGGTCAAGAAGCTGTGCCTCGGGGTGGGGGACACTGCCGATTCCAAGGCCGGTGGCGCGGGTTTGCTCTACATCGACGATATCTGCCTCGCCAAACCGTAATGTCATTGCGAGCATAGCGAAGCAATCTCCCACCTTGGGGTTGAGATTGCTTCGTCGCTTCGCGACTCGCAATGACATGTTTTGGATGGGCGATTCTCGATTTACGCCCAGGTGGCTCCGGTGCGATTCGTGCCGGAGCCACCGGCTTTTCGGGGAGCCGATAACCGCTGACGAGTCACCGGTCAGGACCGGTAATATAGGGGTTTTGCTGGCATGGCGAGGGACACGGTGGTATAATCAGCAGAATCAACGATCTACCATTGACGATTTACGATCCGTTGTCCCGGGGACGACGAGGAAATACCCAATAGTAAATTGTAAATAGTAAATCCGAAGGAGGACTGCCATGCGTGGAAAATCGTTCCGTCTCGTATTTCCCCAATCGTCAAGACAGATCGTGCTGGGCGTCTTTGTTGCATTGGCTCTGACAGTGCCGGCCTACGCCGTAAAGAACGTCAAGGTCTCCAATTACGGCAACGGCCACCAGATCTGGTTCGAGGCCGAGGATTTCGATGAGCGCAATCCCAACACGGCGGACTATTCTCCGGTGGTTGATCAGCAGGGGGCCTTCGGCAAAGCCGTAGGCCGCACGGGGGCCTCCGGCGGCATGATGCGCTGGACGTTCGATATCAGCGCCGCCAGCGGCAAGGGCGGCACGTGGTACTTTTGGGGACGAGTGCTCAATCCGAACAACCGGTCGGACTTCCTGCTGATCCAGGGTGACCCGCAAGGTCCACCGATTCCCGCGGGCCCGCCCTTTCCCGCCGGGGATGGCACAGCGCCGTTCGTCACCGCCCGCGACCGGATCTTTGAAGCGACCGTAGCCGCCTGGGGCTGGGCCCGCTCCGGTCACCCGGAAGGCCATACCAAACAGCTTGGGGACGGCGAGAACACCATGTATGTCTTTCGCCGGGAAGGGACCAACGCCACCGTGTTCTGGGATGTCTTCGTGTGGACAGATGACCCGGCTTACGTGCCCACCGATGACGACTACCGCAATGCCATGGCGCCCGTGGCCGGCACGGCCTCCAATCCCACTCCGGGCCTCGGCGCCACGGATGTGCCGCGCGATGCGGTCCTGAGCTGGACGGCCGGGCCCTTCGCCGCCAAGCATGATGTCTATCTCGGGACCGATCTGGCCGCGGTGACTGGGGCGACCCCGGCGGTGGACCCCGCCGGCGTCTACCGCGGTCGCGTCGATTCCGCTACGTACAGCGTCCCGCTGTTGGCGCACGGACAAACGTACTACTGGCGGATCGATGAAGTGAATGCCCCGCCGGCCTCGACGGTCATCAAGGGCAACGTCTGGAGTTTTACAGCCGAGACGCTCGTCAGCCGGGTGACGACGATCACCGCCACGGCTTCGAGCTTCGAGCCGGGTTTTGGGCCGGAGAACACGGTCAATGGCTCCGGGCTGTCGAACAACCTGCACTCCACGGCGAGCACAGCCTCCTGGGTGAGCGGCAAAGGCGCGGCACAGCCGACCTGGATTCAATTCGCGTTCGACCGAGTTTACAAGCTCTCGGAGACGCAAGTCTGGAACTACAACGTTCTCTTTGAGTCCGTGCTGGGCTTCGGGTTCAAGGACGTGGCCATCGAGTATTCCACCGACGGCACGACTTGGACATTGCTGAAGCAGGCCCAATTCGCCCAGGCCCCCGGCCAGGACAACGCCCCCATGAGCACGACGGTGGATTTCGCCGGCGTGGCGGCGAAGTCCGTCCGGCTGACGGCCCAGAGCAACTGGGGCGGGGTCGTGAAGCAGTTCGGCCTCAGTGAAGTTCGATTCTACTACACCCCCGTTCATCCGAGGGAGCCGCTCCCGGCTTCCGGAGCGACGGGTGTGAACGAGAACACCGTGCTCACCTGGCGTGCCGGGCGCGAAGCTGCCTCCCACCGGGTCTACTTCGGTACGGACGCGAACGCGGTGCTCCATGACACCGCGCCGGTCAAGACCGTCGCCGACCACAGCTTCGATCCCAGCCCGCTGGAGTTCGGCAAGACCTACTATTGGAAGGTCGCGGAGGTCAATGAAGCCGCGAGTCCCAAGGTCTGGGAAGGAGACGTCTGGGACTTCTCGACACGGGAGGCCTTCGTCGTGGATGATTTCGAGAGCTACACGGACGCCGGAGGCAGCCGGATCTACGAGACCTGGGTCGATGGCTGGACCAATAGCACCGGCTCGACTGTAGGCTACACCGTCGCTCCCTTTGCCGAGCGGACGATTCTCCACGGGGGCAAGCAATCGATGCCTCTGGACTACAACAACACCAAGTCACCCTTCTACAGCGAGGCCGAGCGGACCTGGGACAAGGCTCAGGACTGGACGGTCAACGGGGCCGATACGCTACTCGTGTACTTCCGCGGCAATCCGATCCGTTTCCTGGAGACGGCGCCCGGCAGTATCAGCATGAGCGGGGGCGGCACCGATATTTGGAACGCGGCGGACCAGTTCCGTTTCGCCTGCAAACGCCTCACCGGCAACGGCGCGATGATCGCCAAGGTCGAGAGCGTCGAGAACACCGACCCCTGGGCCAAGGGCGGCCTGATGATTCGTGAAGCCCTCGATCCGGGGGCGCGGTTTGCCGCCGTCTACGCGACGCCGGGCAACGGCGTGCGCTACCAGGCGCGACTGCTCAGCGCCGGGGCCGCCACGAGCGACACGTCCGTCGCGACGCCGGAGCAGATGGCCCTGAAGATGCCTGTCTGGATCAAGATCGAGCGGACGGGCACCACCGTGAGCTGTTTCTACTCCACCGATGGCGTGAAGTGGACCTCGATGTCCTGGAATCCGCAGACGCTCGCCATGGCCGGCACGGTTTACATCGGTCTGGTGGTCACCAGCCACAACGCCGCTGCCATGACCACGGCCCAATTCTCCAACATCTCCACGACCGGAGGGGTCACGGGATCGTGGGACGTGCAGGCCATCGGTGTCGCACAACCGGCCAATGACGCCGCACCGATGTACCTGGCCGTTCAGGACAGTGCCGGCAAGGTCAAGGTGATCGCTCATCCGGACTCGGCCGCGACACTCCTGACGACCTGGCAGCAGTGGCGCATCCCGCTCAGCGATCTGGGCTCCGCCGGCGTCAAGTTAACCGCCATCAAGAGACTGGCCATCGGCGTGGGCGACCGGTCGAATCCCAAGGCGGGCGGCACTGGTCTGATCTACATCGACGATATCGGCGTCGGCCACCCGGCGTCCGCGAATTGAGTTCGTTTGTGCTCGTACTGGGCCGGATCGGTCAATCCTGCGCAAAGGAGGTCGTGATGGGCAGAAAGTCAGCTTGTTTGGTTCTCTTCATCTTGGTGGCGGGACTGGTCCCGGGTGCTGTCCATGCGGATATCCAAACAGGACTTGTCGGCTATTGGCCTCTGAACGAAGGTAAAGGGACTACGACGGCCGACATGTCAGGCAATGGCCACAATGGGACCCTGAACAATGGCGTCACCTGGATCTCGCCCGGCTTCATCGGCAATGCCGCGGTCCGCATTGACGGCAATCCCGGCAGCCGAGTGGCCGTGGGAACCTGGGACCCGGGGGAGCGGCTCACGCTCGCCATTTGGGCGAGGTGGACGGGGGAACAAAACAAGGCGCCCCGAACCGGCTTGATCGGCAAGCGGGACGACTGGAGCGACATAGGGATAAGGTGGTTCTCCGAAGTCATGACCAGCGGTGAGGTCCGGATGAGGAACTTCACGCAGACGGTGAGCAGTCCCGCCGGGGCCATGACGGCGCACATCAACGAATGGGCCCATGTCGCCATCACCTTTGACGGTGCCACCGCCCGAATCTATCTCAATGGTGTGCAGGTCGGCTCCGGTGCTTTTACCCTGGGCCCCCTGAAAACCGCCGCCATGGGGTTGGGCTGCAAAGACGGCGGCAGTGGCAGCAGCACGGAAATCTTCTCGGGTGATCTGGACGAAGCCCGCATTTACGACCGGGCGCTGAGCGTGGCTGACGTAAGACAGCTCTTCGAATGGACCGGCCTGCCGGGAAAGGCGCAGGGCCCGCAGCCTGCGGATAGCCAGACCGATGTGGCCCGGGACGTTGTCCTGAGCTGGACACCGGGAGAATTCACGCCCCCCACCAACGGGCACAGAGTGTACTTCGGCGAGAGTCTCAATGACGTGAGCGCCGGCGTCGGCGCTGTCGCCCAGGATGCCAATACCTATGCTCCACCGCAACGTCTTGATTTCGGCAAGACCTACTATTGGCGGGTCGATGAGGTCAACAAGACGTCCGACAAGCCCCTCTTCAAAGGTGACGTGTGGTCCTTTACGGTCGAGTCGTATGTCTATCCGGCCCAACCCGTGACGGTCACGGCCTCCAGCTCCGACCTGGATTCGGCGCCGCAGAACACGATCAATGGCTCCGGGCTCACCAACGGTTTGCACTCGACCGCCAGTGAGGCGATGTGGCTGAGCGGCAAGACGGGTCCGCAGCCCACCTGGATTCAATATGCCTTCGACCGCGTCTACAAGCTCTATGAAATGCGCGTGTGGAATTATAACGTTGCCTTCGAGCCCGTGCTGGGCTTTGGGTTCAAGGATGTCACCGTGGAGTACTCGACGGATGGGACGACCTGGACGGTTTTGAAAGAGACCCAGTTCACGCGGGCCCCCGGTTTGGGTAGTTATGCCGCCGGCACGACCGTGAGCTTCAGCGGCGTGGGCGCCAAGTTTGTGCGTCTGACGGCCAAGAGCAACTGGGGTGGTCTCGTGCCTCAGTTCGGCCTCAGCGAGGTGCAGTTCTTCTACACGCCTGTCAATCCGAGGCAGCCAGTCCCGGCTTCGGGAGCAACGGGGGTGAGCGTGAATGCCACGCTGACTTGGCGGGTCGGACGGGAAGCCGCGTCGCACGAGGTCTGCTTCGGTACGGACCCGAACGCCGTGCGCAACGGCGTCGCTCCCGTACGAACCATAACGAGTGGGAGTTTTGACCCGGGCCCGCTGGAGTTTGGCAAGACCTACTACTGGAAGGTCGCAGAGGTCAATGAGACGGCCACGCCCAAGGTTTGGGAAGGAGATATGTGGAGCTTCTCCACGGCCGAGTCTTTCGTTGTGGATGATTTCGAAAGCTACACGGACGCCGAGGGCAGCCGGATCTATGAGACCTGGGTCGATGGCTGGACCAACGGCACCGGCTCGACCGTCGGGTACGTCCAGGCGCCCTTCGCCGAGCGGACGATCCTCCACGGGGGCAAGCAGTCGATGCCCCTGGACTACAACAATGCCAAGTCGCCCTTCTACAGCGAAGCCGAGAGGACCTGGGACAAGGCCCAGGACTGGACGGCCAACGGGGCCGACACTCTGACGCTGTACTTCCGTGGCAATCCGGTCGCCTTCGCGGAGTCGGCGGGCACGATCACGATGAGCGGGGGCGGCACGGACATCTGGAACTCCGCGGACCAGTTCCGCTTCGCGTACAAGCAGCTTGCCGGCGACGGCACGATCAGCGCCAAGGTCGAGAGGATCGACAACACGGATACCTGGGCCAAGGTTGGCGTCATGATTCGCGAGAGCCTCGATCCGGGCTCGCGTTTCGCGGCCGTGTATGCGACGCCCGGCAATGGCGTCCGGTACCAGGCGCGGGTGCTCAATGCGGGAGCCGCCACGAGCGATACCTCCATTGCCACCACCGCGCAGATGGCCCTGAAGACTCCGGTCTGGATCAGGGTGGAGCGCAAGGGCGGCAGCTTCAGTTGCTTCTATTCGACGGATGCGGTGAAATGGACCTCAATGTCCTGGAACCCGCAGATGATCAACATGGGCGTCAACGCCTACATCGGTTTGGCGGTGACGAGCCACGATACGGGCACGGCGGTGGGCGTGTACTCCAGCATCTCGACCACCGGCAATGTCACAGGAAGTTGGCAGGTACAGGCAATCGGCGTAGCCCAGCCCACCAACGATGCGGCTCCGTTGTACGTCATGGTGCAGGACAATGCGGGCAAGAACAAGGTCGTCATGCATCCGGACCCGGCGGCGACGACGGTCGCCACCTGGCAGCCGTGGCGGATCCCGCTCAGCGAGTTCAGCGCCGGCGGGGTCAAGCTGACTGCGGTGAAGAAGATGGTCATCGGCGTGGGCGACCGCTCCAGTCCGAAGGCGGATGGCGCCGGCCGGCTCTTCCTCGACGATATCGGCGTCGGCCACCCGGCCGCGACGAATCCGTAGGATGGGCGCGGACAGAGAAAGCAGAAAGGCCGTTTGTGGTATAATCGTTTGTGTGGTGTGTTGGTGGATGAAAGGAGAAAACCCATGTTTCACCAATGGTCGAGGCAAATTTCGTTGGGCGTCTTCGTCGCAGTGTCCCTGACAATGCCGACCTACGCGGTCCAGACGTTCAAAACGTCCAACTTCGGCAATGCCCATCAGATCTGGTTCGAAGCGGAGGACTACGATGAGCGCAATCCCGACACGAATCAGTTTTATCAGGTGGTTACCTCGGCGGGCGCCTTCGGCAAAGCCATTACGCGGGCCGGCGGCGCGGGCGGCATGATTCGCTGGACCTTCGATATCAGCGCCGCCGGCGGCAAGGGCGGCACCTGGTACTTCTGGGGCCGACTCATCAATCCCAGCAATAGCTCGGATTATATGCTCGTGAAGGGCGACCCGGGCGACCCGGTCATTCCCGACAAGGCGCCGTTCCCCGGAGGGTCTGGCTCAGCGCCGTTCGACGACACCGATGATCGGATTTTTGAGATCGATGTCCCGGCCTGGCAGTGGGCCCAGGGCTGGGATCCAGAGGGTCACGTGAAGGAACTCCAGAACGGTGAGAACACGATGTACATCTTTCATCGGCAAGGAAATGAAACCGTGTTCTGGGATGCCTTCATGTGGACGGACAGCGCCGCGTACGTGCCCACCGACGCGGACTATCAAAAGGCCACGGCCGTTCTCCCGGGCCGGGCCACCAATCCCAGTCCGGCCAATGAGGCGGCGGATGTGCTTCGCGAGGTGACCCTGAGCTGGACGCCGGCCGAGGCCGGCACGAAACAGGATGTCTACTTCGGCACGAGTTTCGATGGGGTGAATCAGGCGGCGACGACGGCGAGCGGCATCTACAAAGGCCGGATCGATCCGAACACGTATGTCATTGGGCAACTGCCGCTCGGTCAGACGTGCTACTGGCGCGTCGATAAGGTCAATGCGGACAACACAGTCATCAAAGGCACCGTCTGGAGCTTTACCGTGGAGCCGCTCGCCTACCGTGTGACGGGCATTACCGCGACCGCTTCCAGTTCCGACGTGGGGGCCAATCCGCAGAATACGATCAATGGCTCCGGCCTGACCAACGGGCAGCACTCGACCGCCAATACGGCCATGTGGCTCAGCGGCAAGGGGGCCGCGCAGCCGGCGTGGATCCAGTACACGTTCGACAGCGTGTACAAGCTCTCGGAGATGCGGGTCTGGAACTACAACGTGGTCTTCGAGCCGGTGCTGGGCTTCGGCCTCAAGGACGTCATCATCGAGTACTCGGTTGATGGGACGACTTGGACGGTTCTGAAGGAGACCCAGTTTGCGCGGGCACCCGGTCTGGAGAATAATCCCGCCGACACGATCGTGGACTTCGGCGGAGTAGGCGCAAAGTTCGTGCGTCTGACGGCCAAGAGCAACTGGGGCGGCTTCGTGGCGCAGTTCGGGCTTAGCGAAGTGCAATTCTACTACACTCCGGTCAACCCGAGACAGCCGGTCCCGGCTGCCGGCGCGACGGGTGTCAATGAGAACACCAGCCTGAGCTGGAGGGCAGGGCGCGAGGCGGCTACGCACAAGGTCTACTTCGGTACGGATAAGCAGGCTGTGACGGATGACACCGCTCCAGTCAAGACCGTTAACGTCAATAGTTTCGACCCTGGCCCGCTGGGGTTCGGAACGACGTACTACTGGAAGGTGGCCGAGGTCAACGAAGCCGCGACGCCCCAGGTCTGGGAAGGCGAGGTGTGGAGCTTCTCGACGCGAGAGGCCCTGGTGGTGGATGACTTCGAGAGCTACACGGACGCCGAAGGCAACCGGATCTACGAAACGTGGGTCGATGGCTGGACCAATGGCACCGGCTCGACCGTGGGATACACCGTCGCTCCCTTCGCGGAGCAGACGATCCTGCGCGGGGGTAAGCAGTCGATGCCTCTGGACTACAACAACACCAAGTCGCCGTTCTACAGTGAGGCCGAGCGGACCTGGGACAAGGCCCAGGACTGGACGGCCAACGGAGCCGATACTCTGATCGTCTACTTCCGGGGCAATCCGGCGGCTTTTGCGGAGACCGTTCCCGGCAGCATCACGATGAGTGGCGGCGGCACGGACATCTGGAACACGGCCGATCAGTTCCGCTTCGCCTGCAAACGGCTCAGCGGCAACGGCACCCTGATTGCCAAAGTGGAGAGCGTCGCGAACACCGATCCGTGGGCCAAGGCCGGCGTGATGATTCGCGAAAGCCTCGATCCGGGCTCCCGGTTCGCCGCCGTCTACGCGACCCCGGGCAACGGCGTCCGGTATCAGGCCAGAACGCTGAATGCCGGGTCGGCCACGAGCGATACCGCCATTGCCACCGCCGAGCAGATGGCCCTCAAGACGCCCATCTGGATCAAGGTCGAGCGGACCGGCAACAACTTCAATTGCTTCTACTCCGCCGACGGCACCAAGTGGACCGCGATGGCCTGGAACCCGCAGACGATCAATATGGGCGCCAGCGCTTACATCGGCTTGGCGGTGACCAGCCACAATGCCACGGCCAGCGCGACAGCCCAGTTCTCCAGTGTCTCGACGACGGGTGGCGTCACCGGCTCATGGGACGTACAAGCCATCGGCGTGGCACAGCCCGCCAATACGGCGGCTCCGATGTACGTGATGGTGCAGGACAGCGCCGGCAAGAGCAAAGCAGTCGCCCATCCAGACCCGGCGGCGACGACGCTCGCTACCTGGCAGCAGTGGCGGATTCCGCTCAGTGATTTCAGCGGCGGCGTCAAGATCACCGCCGTGAAGAAGCTGGTCATCGGTGTGGGCGACCGGTCCAATCCGAAGGCGGATGGTGCCGGCTTGGTCTTCATTGACGACATCGGCGTCGGCCATCCGGCCGCGACGAATCCGTAGCGGTTAGACAGTCAGTTTGAGCTCAAAAGGCAGGGCCTGTGCAGGTTATACCGGCGCAGGCCCTGCCCTTTTGATTCACTATCTACGGTTGACGATTTTGGCGCGGGGCTTACAGGGACGCATGCTGCAAATCGATCGCCCTAAATCGTAGACCCGCTTGGGCTCAGCGTGCAGTTATGATTTCTTCGAAGCTCAGGGGCTCGGCGGCGGGGTGAGGTTGTTCGTGGCGGCGTCCGGCACCGCAGACGCGTGTGAGTTCCTCGATGGAGGTAACGCCCGCCGCGACTTTGTCCAGGCCGTCCTGGAGCATCGAGCGGGTCCCCTGCTTGCGGAGACTATGCAGGAGCTGCTGGTGGTCCGCGCCGGAGCGGATGAGCGTCGTCATTTCCTCATCGACGGGGGCCACTTCGAAAATGCCCGTGCGGCCCTGGTAGCCGTATGCGTGACATTCCGGGCAGCCAGCCGCTTGCGGAAGGCTCTCCGGCGGCTCCATGGCGCACTGGGTAAAGAACTCCCTGGCCTCGTCGCCCGTCTCGCCCGGCACAGCGCAGTCGGGGCAGAGACGCCGGACGAGGTTCTGCGCGATGACCAGCCGCAGAGAGCTGCCGATGATGTGATAGGGCACTCCCAGGTAGTGGAGCGAATCGATGGCGCCGGCGGCATCCTGGGCGTGGATCGTGGCGAGGACGAGCCGGCCCGACAAGCCCGCCCGCGCCGCCACGAGGGCGGAGTCGCCGTCGCGAATCTCGCCCACCAGGATCAGGTCGGGGTCCATCCGCAGGATGGTCCGCAGGCCCTCGTGCATCGTCAGGCCGTGGTACTCATCGACCTCGATCTGCTGGATGTAGGGGATTTTGAACTCCACCGGGTCCTCGATGGAATAGGTGGTCGTCGTGCGCAGGTCCATGAGCGAGGCCAGGCAGTACATCGTCGTGGTCTTGCCCGAGCCGGTAGCGCCCGTAATCAGGATCAGCCCATTCGGAGAATGCACGGTCGAGGAGATCTTGTCCTGGTCGGCCGGCGCGAACCCCAGGCTGGACATGTCCCACTCGTCGCGGGGCACGCTGAGAAAACGCAGGTGGGCGGATTCCTTGTCCCGGACCGGCGTAAACGTCACGCGGATTTCCCACCGCATCTCCTCATCCGGCCAGACCATCTGGCCTTCGAGAGGCGAGAAGGATCGCACGATCGTCAGCCCGGCGGCGCTCTTGAGTTGGTTCAGCAGCCGCCTGCCTTCGGCGGGGGGCAGCGTCATCCTGGGATGGATCATGCCGTCGACGCGGTGCAGGACGCGAAGCCCGTCCGCGACACTGTGGAGGTGAACGTCAGTAGCCTTCTCCAGGACCGCGTTCCAGATCAGGGTTTTGAGCGGATCAGGGTAGGAGGCCGCAGTGTCCTTGCCGGTCGGTTGGGTTTGACTGTCCTGAGCCGCTCTGGCCATGCTTGATGCTCCTTCCAGTGGGCCTGGGTCGCTGGCGATCCCTCGGCCGTCACGAAAATAGGAACAGGGATCGCACCGGGATCCATCCCGCAGGTATCTCGGCATTTCCACGAGGCTTCTTAATGAGGCTTCTTAATTCAGATTCCCTATCAGACGCCATGGCTACTACTCTGGCCACTCCCATTTGTTGGATGGCGGGTGGCAGCGGCACGCGGAGTCTTCGGAGCTTGCCGATGGTGTGCAGGCGTAGACACGAACTATCGGCAAGCTGACGCGTGCCGCTGCCACTCGCGGCAAAGCGGCGAAATGACTCGGGAGGGCGAGGCAGAGCAGAGTCCGATATCGTGGCACAGAGAGGCGTGATTACCTTCGGTCCGCTCGTCCGGGAATTCGAACCAGCGTGTAGCTGTAAGGCTGAAGTCTCAGCGAGAGCGTGGTGCCGCTGAGGCTCTTCGTACTGCTGACGGGCGCAATGGCTGTTGGTGCCTCCAGCGTGTTGGTCGCCCAGGGCGCGGCGGCCCAAAGCGTTCGGATTTCCGCCGTCCCGACGGGCTGGAACTCCTCCACCGCGATCGTGAGGTTTGTGGGCCGGTCCGCTCCCTTGTGCACAAGGGAGAGCAGCAGGGCGCCGTCGGGTGTCTGGGCGGCCAGGACGTCGAGAGCCTTGCCGGTCCAGCTCTTCGTGACGTTTCTCAGGTCCGGCAGGACCAGGGGCGCCTTCTCGGTCGGGCAGGTTACCTCCGTCTTCACGGGGGTGGTTTCGGCAAACGCGGCAAACATTGCCTGCGCGTAATGGCAGGGACAGGCGAAGACACGCTCGCGGCTCTTCCGCAGTCCGCCGCCGTGGTTGACGGTGGCCGAGTGGGTCACCATCTCGACAAAGGGGGCCAGCCGCACCGCCGCGTGGTAGATCAGGACGTCGTACAGAGCCTCCGCCTGCGTCGCTGGATTGACAAGCGTCTCGTGTGTCAATCGCTTGCTTGCGCCGGAGGCCGACGAGCGGCCGATGTGGGCGAACATCTGCAGTTCGGTGACCGCCAATCGTGGGTCGGCAATTCCGCCTTTCTTCATGTCCTCCCGCAAGGCGACCCATTTCTGCTCCAGCACCTCCGGCACCGCCATGAAGTCGCGGAACACATCCAGAGGCTCGGTGTCTGGGGAGACTTGGCCCCCGATGAGTGGGTGGTCGGTCGTGGCGCGCAGCAGCCCGGCGGTGCCGGCAATGAGCGTGTCATTCCAGTTTTTGCCCCACATCGCCGGTGCGCCGCAGGCATAAACCTGGATGGCCGGATCGGTTGCGAGCAGCGCCTTGACGAACTGCCGATAGCGATCCACGTAGCCTTCCGCGGTCGTCCAGTGCTCCTGCCAACTGCCCCAAAGCTCATTGCCGATCTCCCAGTGCTTCACGCTGTAAGGCTTCGGGCTCCCGTTGGCGGCCCGCAGCTTCCCCATCGGGGTTTGTGCATCGCCGTTGCAGTATTCGATCCATTGTGCGGCCTCGGCCGGCGTGCCGCTGCCGGCGTTGATGCAGATCATCGGCTCGCAACCGACCGCCCGGCAAAAGGCGATGAACTCATCCGTGCCGAAGAAGTTATTCTCCTGTTGTCCCCAGGCATAATTCGGCAGAGTCGGACGCTGCTCGAGGGGCCCAACACCGTCGCGCCAGTGGTAGGTGCTGACGAAATTGCCGCCGGGCCAGCGCAGGATCGGCAGGCGGGACTCCTTCAAGAAGCGGATCACATCGGGGTCGGCCCGGTTGATGTGATCGGCCGGTAGCAGCAGGATACGGCTGATGACGAACTGCCCCGGCTTGTCGGTTGTGAGGGCAAAGCGGTAGGCTTTGTCGGCCGGCTGGTTGGCAGGGATTTCCAGACTGGCGCCGAGCTTTCGCCATTTGGTCGTGACGGGCTGAATCGTCTGCTTGGCACAGGCGTTTCCGTCAGGGCCGAAGAAGGTTACGGTTAGCGATTCCAGATCGGGAGATCGGACCCAAAGCTGCACATCGTATTTCCTGATTCGATGCAAGGGCAGCCAGGTCCATTGCATGAGGCCCTGGCCGGAGCCTCGTGCGGCGAGGCGCTGCGCTCGCCCGCCATAAGGCCCGGTGTCCGGGCTGGCCTGGACGTCGCCGAGCTTGGCCCACCAGCAGGCCACGGCCTCGTTTCTGGACCTGATGAGACTGTCGATATCGGACGTTGGCCAACCCCACCGCTCCGCGTCGCCGCGAATCGCCCGGGCGATGTCCTGTTCGCTGTAGTAGAACGTCGCGACACCATCCGGTGACATCTGACCGGTGGAAAATGGGTAATCGGAGAAGGTGGGGTTCTTGAGAATCTGGGCGTCCATCCCATTGGTCACGTTGAAGTAGAGGTGTTCGCAGAACTTGCCGGTGATGAATCGTGGCACGTTATAGGGCGACTTCTGGCCGGCGTGCACAACGAGCGAGGCGCTCTCGACCGTGTTGGAGTCGGGAGCCGCGCTTGGACCGCGGACCGTCCCCTGTGCCTGACTTGGTTGCGAGGATAGCGCGGTGAGTAGCACGGCGGTCAATATGTCCATCCACATGCTGCCAAACGGTGTCCTCATGGTGTGGTCCTCCGTATCAGAGACTCACTCGATCAACGGCCCGACGACCGGACGGCGCCGTGTATCATATGCGGCTCGGGAGAGCGTTTGAAGTATCAAGTTTGAAGTTTGAAGCAGGAGTTTCTCGTTGTAAGCTTTTTCCTGATTGTCGTGTCAGGCTGACCCCGATAGGATTCCCGCCTGCGTTCGGCTCTCATAGGACTATTCGGTGCCATGCAGTTTGCCGAACGGGGGGAAGTCTCGCACGTAGTGGTACAGTATGGGCACGCGGCGGGGATTCGGGTCCCCAAGTACGGGATCACGCACTTGGCCAGCCGTTGAAACCGTCGCACAAGAACAAAGAAATTTTCGCAACGGAGCAGGTTTATGGCGAGAAAAAGTGCTGAAAAGACCGCAGGCACGGGCACCAGACGCGGCCGGGGCGGCAAGGTCGAGAAGCTGCACCCAGAGCCAGCACGCGGCGAAGCCGTCATCGGAGAACGTCCCAAGGAGATGCCGGAGGCCGCCGAGTCGCGCCTCACCCTGACCCACGACCAGATTGCCACGCGGGCCAAGACGATCTGGGAGCGGCGCGGATGCCCGCAGGGTGAAGATGACAAGATCTGGCACGAGGCCGAAGACGAGCTGAAACGAGAAATGGGGCTCAGCCGGTAGAAAAGGATCGTCGAACGTCGGGCTCAACATCAGGGCAATTGCCTGTGAGCCTCGAGAGCCCATGAGGGAGCGGTGCGTGGTACGCACCCTACGAAGGACGCATGGCTCCCAACCCGTAGGGTGCGTACCACGCACCATCGTTAGGTGAGGGCAAGGCTCCATAGGCGCACATGCGATAGCCCTGGGCTCAACATCTCTACGCTGGACGGCTGGTGGGCCCAAGCATATGATGGCGACAATGGATTCGCGATCGGTCGCGGCGGTGAGCACTCCCATCTGGATTTCCAGGACCAGGTGGATGTCCAGGCCCTGTATTCCGTCCTGGAAAGTGAGGTCGTGCCTCTGTTCTACAATCGCGACGCAGAGGGCATCCCGCGGGGCTGGATTGCCCGCCAGAAACATGCTCTGCGTACTTTGCCGTGGCGGTTCAGTGCCCGGCGCATGGTGGTTGATCAGGATGAAAGGGACAAATGACGGACTTGCCCAGCTACGTGGATGGTGTGCCTAATCTGTGCGGATCGGACCAGAGTATTGCCGAGGCGGTCAGCCGCCCAGGGCCGGTTTCTCTCCCGGAGAGCGGGATCGATTGGCCCAATGTCAAGAGCGCCTATGCGATCGCCTTGCACATGCATCAGCCGCTGATCCCCAATCCGGACCAGGACCTTCCGCATGCCCAGATCATCAGCAACCTCAAGTACATGATGGACCACCCCAACGAGGGCGACAACCATAACGCCTCCGTGTTTCACTGGTGCTATAAGCGGATGGGCGAGTTCATTCCGCAGCTTGTGGATGAGGGCAAGCGGCCGCGCGTGATGCTCGACTATTCCGGCACTCTGCTTCATGGCCTGCACCAGATGGGGCTGGACGATGTCTTCGACAGCCTGCGGACGATCACGTGCGATCCGAGGTACCGCCGGTGCGTCGAATGGCTGGGCAGTGCGTGGGGCCACCCGGTGGCGCCTTCGACGCCCGTGCCGGATTATCGGCTTCACGTCCGGGCCTGGCAGCATTTCTTCGCGGGCCTGTTCGGCTTGGACGCGCTGAGTCGGGTGAAGGGATTTTCGCCGGCCGAGATGGCGCTGCCGAATCATCCTGATGTCTTCTACGAATTCGTCCGGACCCTCAAGGACTGCGGCTATCGCTGGGTGATCGTGCAGGAGCATACGGTAGAGCGCGTCGAGGATGGCAAGCCTCTGGCATACAAACATCAGCCGTATCGCCTTATTGCCCGGAATTCTCAGGGCGAAACACGGGCCATCACGGCCATCGTCAAGACCCAGGGCAGCGACACCAAGCTCATCGGCCAGATGCAGCCGTACTACGAGGCCCGCGGGCTGGGTCGCATCGATCTGGCCGGCAAGTCGATCCCGTCGCTGGTCAGCCAAATCTCCGACGGCGAGAACGGGGGCGTGATGATGAACGAGTTTCCACCCAAGTACCTGTCCGTGATGCGAGAAAGCGGCGGCACGACCACGCCGCCGGTGAACGTTACCGAATACCTCGAATACCTCGACTCACTCGGTCTGCGCGAAGAGGACTTCCCGGCAATCCAGCCGCTCTTTCAGCACCGTATCTGGGAACGCCTGCCGGAAGGGAGCGGGCCGAAGGCTCTGGCTGCGGTCATCGAGCAGTTGACCAAGGAGGATTCCCGATTCCATGTGGAGGGTGGAAGCTGGACAAATAACATCTCCTGGGTCCGCAACTACCAGGATATCCTGGAGCCGATGGAGGCCGCCAGCGCCCTGTTTCACGAGACGGTCCTGCGCCGCGGCGTCTCGCCCTCCGACCCGCGCTATCGTAACGCCCTTTACCACCTGCTCACGAGCCAAACCAGTTGCTATCGCTATTGGGGCCAAGGCATCTGGTCCGACCGGGGTCGCGAGCTCTGCCAGCGCACGATGGAGATCCTCCAGCACGACTTCAGATGAATGAGATTGCATGGCTCCTGTTGGGTGCCCTCTTTCTGTATGTGCTGCCGTGCTCTCTGTCATTCCCGCGCAGGCGGCGATCAGAGTGCCGTGGCCGGGGTCGGGGCTTGCAAGGTGAGCGAGTGCGTGTACAATCAGAGCCTCGATTGCACGGCCCCGGGAATTACCGTGGGCCGTGCTCAGGATGAGGCGGATTGCCTCACGTTCGAACGCGAATAGGCGTAGTCGCTTTTTGGGGGCTTTCGGATCATCATGTCGGTGGCCGATGACACTACTGCTCATCTGGAGACTACTCCGGACCGGGCGAAGCAGTACTCCAGAAGCAAGCTGACGCTCAGCCTTGTGAAGTTGGCTCTGGGATTCGTCTTTCTCCTCGCCTTTCTATTCTCGGGGGCATCGAACAGGTTGTCCGGCCTTTTTCAGAGTCTCACCGATGGTTATCATCTGCAACTGAGCGGCTATTTGCTGATCTTTTCCATCGCCTATTACCTCCTATTCCTGAGCTTGGATTTCTATAGCGATGTGGTGCTCGAACGCCGGTACGACTTGTCGAATCAGACCACGGTCGGATGGTTCGTTCGAAGTGCAAAGGAATGGGTCTTATCCACGCTGCTCATCATCGGTGTGCTGAACTTGCTGTACGCCGTCATGCGCAGTATGCCGCACGGGTGGTGGCTGGTGGCTGCCGCCGGCTGGTTTGTCCTGCTGGTCCTGATCAGCAAGATCACCCCTGCCGTGATTGTGCCGCTGTTCTACCAGACGGTCCCACTCAACGACCAGGAATTGGCGGATCGGCTGCTCGCTCTGGCTATTCGTTGCGGCGTCCGTGTCAAACGCGTCTTTGAGATCAAGCTGAGCAAAGAGACGAACAAAGCCAATGCGGCCGTCGTCGGACTGGGGCGGGAGCGGCGCATCCTGATCGGCGATACGCTGCTGAGCCTGTGCTCGGATGACGAGATCGAGGCGGTCTTCGCCCACGAGTTGGGCCACGTGGCTCTGCATCACACCTGGAAGCTGTTGGCCGGTGGTGCGGTGTCCTTCGTGATCGGTTTCTATCTCCTGTACCTCGTTCTCGGCCCCAGCGCCGCGGCCCTGGGCTTCGGAGGTCCCGCCGACATCGCGGTTGTGCCGTTGCTGATGCTCTGGATCGCCGTGTTTGGCTTTGCCTCGAAACCCTTGCAGACGGCCTACTCGCGGCACCTGGAGAAGCAGGCCGACCTCTTTATCCTCGGCAAGGTCGAAAAGCCGGAAAGTCTCGCCTCGGCCCTGACGAAACTTGCCGACCGCAATCTCTCCGACCCTGCTCCCAGTCGCCTCGTCGAGGCCCTCTTCTACACCCACCCACCCATTGCCAAACGGATCGACTACATCCTCAAAGCCGCCCAGCGATCCTGAGTCTCACCGAATCATCCCGAGCAGTCCCGGCAACCGTCCTTCGCGCGGGGCCTGCAATCGATTACTCCGCCGCGACGGTCGAACTCGAATTGACAGCAGCCGAGCAGCATCTGCTTCAACTGCCCGCGGGCCCGCTGCACCCGCGACTTCGCGCCGGACAGAGTGATCCCGAGCCGAGCGGCGAGCTCTCTCTGCGAGAGCCCCTCGAACTCCGTGAGCACAATCGCCTCGCGATACGTGTCCGGCAGACCCTCGATCATCTGGCGAAGGGCGTCTTTGAGCTCGCAGACTTCGGGACTGTCCTTGGGCGGCTCCGCGAGGAGCAACTCCGGCAGCGGCGACGTTCCCCGGTTCTTGCGGTAATGATCGATGATGGCGTTTCGTGCGATCAGATAAAGCCAGCTTTGGAGTTTCGCCGGGGTGCGGAGATGGTCGAGCCGGCTCTGAATCTTCACGAAGACATTCTGCAGGATGTCCTCGGCGGTCGCCGGGTCGGCCACCCGCGCACGGATGAATCGAAGAAAGGACGCAGGTCAATTTCAGAACTCGAGAAGATAGTAGGGCGTCTTGTCGCGGGCGCCGTCGATAGTGAAGCTGCCGTTTTCGATGGGGAGCATGGTTTGGGTCCGCAAGCCGTCATGGTCCAGCAGGAACAGCTTCGCCGGGCCCGGCTTGGAGAGGGTAATCGTGGCTTTCACCGGCTCCATCAGGATCGGGGGTTTGCCGCGGTCGAGGAGGCTGTTACCGGCGTCGTTGAACTTCATGCCGGTGTTGCGGGCGCGGGCGATGGCGGCGATCAGCAGCTTCTTTGAGGTTCGGATATCCTTGTCCGGCTCTTGGGCTGTGACATAGATCGCGGCGAAGGGGCATTGGGGCGCGATCGTGACCTCTCCGAGCACGCACTTCTGGCCCTCATGGAAGCCGACGACCGCTTTGGTGCCTGGGGTGTTGATGGTGAAATAGCCGCCGAGCTTCGTGTCGCCGGCCTCCTTCCAGGCCAGTTGGCCCGTGGAGGCGGTGAGGAAGCCCGCCTGCTGGAACGCACTAACGTCGAAGGCGGGCGTGTCGCGGTACCGATCTGTGAATTCGACGGCGCAGCGGGCAACGGCCAAGGCACGGGCCGGGACCTTGTCTGTGTCGAAGCTCTTGACGTCGTATTGCTGAATCGTGCGGTCGGTGAAGCCCGTAGGGGCGAAAGATTTTTCGCCCCTACTCGCCAGCGCAGGCACGTGCACGTACAGCGGGGCGAGTAACTCGGATTCCTTCACATCGCCGCGCAGGACCTGTCGGGCCACGGCGGGAAAGATACCCAGCACCTGCGGGGCCGTCACATCCCACGTGTCCCGGCCGATCCGGTCGCTGAAACCGCCGCTGTCACGGTTCTGGAACATGTAAGAAACGTCCCAGCCTTGCAGGCCGTACCCGTACGCGCCGAGGAGCGCGGGGCCTTCCACGCCCCACTCGTTCGGGAAGACGTGAATCCACTCGGAGAGCATGAACGGGCGGTCCGCCGCCTGCTGCAGGCCGACGCTCAGCGTGCCGGAGCCGGCGGTGTGCAGCATGGTCGCGTTGTTGAATGTTGCGCCGGCCTTGGTGCTGCCGCCGCCGAAATAGTTGTGCCGGTCGATGGTTCCGACGCGCCAATCCGAGTGCAGATTGTAGAAGTGGCTCAGCGCCTGGCCCGCCTGCCAGTTCGAGCCAAGCATCTCGCCCTCATACCCGGCCTCGCGCATCGCTTGCATGTAGCGGTCATAGAACTCGCATTGCAGGCCATAGAGGAAGACGAGCGTGTCGAGGAGCCGCTGCCGGCGAAAGGCCTGCGAGCCGTTCAGTTGGGCAGGGTCCCAGTACCACGGATTGCCGATGGGCAGGATGTTGCTCTTATCGAGGTTCTCGCCGGCCGGCGGGAAACCATCGCTGGCGAAGGAGTCAAAGGCTTTGTCGCCCCAGGCCGCCCGGAGGCTCTCGTGGGTCCCGTACTTGGCGCGGAGCCAAGCGCAAAACTTCGCGGCCACCTGCTGGCGGAGCGTGGGACTGGCCTTGAGCGGGGCCATCGACGTGTAGAAGAGGATGCTCTGCTCGTTGATGATCTCGATGAACGCGACGCCGGGGTCCTTCGCGTAGGTCAAGTCCGTATAAGGATTCCTGTGTTTGAGCAGATTGACCGTCTGGAGGATCTGCACGTGCTGCAGCTCAGGCGAGTAGTCGATCGCGCTATGTGGTGTGGTGATGCGATTCTCGTTGCTGAACTTGCCGAACTCCTCCAGGTACGGGACGTACTGCCTGTCCGCAGGCCCAAGCTTCAAGGCGCCGAAATGGGCGGAGAGCAACACGTAGATGCCTGCCTTCTTGAATTGGGCGACTTGGTAGTCCAACCGGTCGAGTCCCGCCGGATCGAACTCGACGCAGCTATCCTTGGATTGGATGCCCGACCAGCCCGGCCCGTCTATGTACTTGTGCAGCCGCACGGAATTGATGCCATACTTGGGATAGAACGCCGCCCGCTTGTCGGCCAACGCCTGCTCCGGGGCGCACGCACTGTAGCACAGGTTGATGCCCCAGAGCTTGATGGACTTGCCGTTGTAGTAGAGCTTGTCTTTCTCGCGCGTGATCCGGCCGTACTGGCCCGCCGGCTTGGGGAGCCAGTCCTGCATCCCGATCTCGCCCGGCTCAGACGTGTTTCGTGGCGTGAACGGGTACCAGGAAGACACGTCCACGGCCTCAGCACTCAGGCTGACTAAAGGCAATGAAGCCAGTACACAAAGAACCCCGAACCAGGCCGGAAACCTCATCTCTTGGCTCCTTCTTCCCGTATCTTGCCAGTCTCCCACGATGGCGAATAGATTGCCGCGCTTCGCTCGCAATGACGTATAGTGCCCGGTTATGTCATTGCGAGACGCGCAGCGACGAAGCAATCTCCTCCCGCATGGATAGGATCGAAAGGGCTTCGCCCACCGGTCTATGCGCACCAGGGCCGCTCGCGGGTCTTGATCTCGTCGAGCGTTCTCTTGGTGATGATCGCGTCTTCCCGCACCTGGAAATCGAACATGCCGACGCAGATGAAGTCGGCCCCGCCCTGGAACGCGTACTTGAAGCCGCTGGCCGGAGGGATCGCTCCGGCGGCGAGCGTTTTGAAGGCGATCCACGGCTTCTTGACCGTCTTCATGAATTCGATGGTCTTCTCCGGCGTCGGCTCCCAGTAGTTGTCGGCATTATTGTCGACGACATCGGCATGCTGGTCGGGCCGTCGCGCCGACCAGTAATTGGTGTGGTGCAGCGTCTTGACGTAGAAGTCCGGATCGAAGCCGTGGGCCTCGGAGTTGATGATCACATCGAGCATGTGGGCGCCGAGTCCGCCCGGTACGCCCAGGGACTTGATGTACTCGACGCACTCGCCGAGCTTATCCACGTGGCCCTCTTTGAGCCAGCGGTCGCCGATGACGCCCTGGAGGTACACGGCGGAGGCACCCCAATCAACCGAGGCCTTGACGTTGGTTTTGATATCCTCGGGTGTCGGGTGTCCCTCGGCAATCCACTGCATCTTGCCGCCCTGGTTCCAATACTTCTTGAAGATGTCCATGGGCTTTTTGCGCGGGTCCGCAATGATCGTGTTGACGCCATTTTCCTCGAGCGCCGCCAGCGTTTCGATCACCTTTTCCGGCGTGTTGTAATGGTCCATCAGGCTGTGCACGTAGATCAGGTCGCGAGAGTGGGACCAACCGCTGATCAGGTTCCCGCCGGAGATCAGGCGGCTGATCTTCAGGTTCTTGATTCGGCCTATGGGCATGCCGCTGGCGCCCTGGGCCTGCGATGGCGGATTGCGGATCGCGGCGGGCGGATTCGCGCCGCTGCTCGAGCTCGCCAGATAAGCCGCCCCTGTAGCCGCGGCCATGGACGTCTTGAGGAAACTGCGACGATTGACTTGCTCTGCCATAGCTTTCACCCCTACTCAATCGGTGGTCCTGGAATCGACCGGTTTTCACAGATCGTCAGTATAGCGAATTGTGCTCCGTTCGACAACGGCCCATCCTACCCCTTATGAGCCAGCGATTCGCGAGCATCTTTCAGAGCCTGGGCGGAGTCGATCAGGCTCTGCAGGCCGCCGGCTTTGGGAAACTCGGTGGGGGGGACCTCCAGGATAACGCGGCCATCAAAGCCATGGTCCCTCAGAAGCTTGAGGAAGTCGCGCCAGGGAACGGCGCCGTAGACCAGCGGCTGGTGGTCTTCACCACCGGAGACGTCATGACAGTGCACGTGCTTGACATGCGGCAGCAAGGCTTCGGGCGGGTAGAGCGGCCAGCCGTACCGGCGTGTGTTCCAGTACGCGTGCCCGAAGTCCCAGCAGACGGCGACACCGGCTCGCTCTTCGATCTCCAGCAACTCCTGGTACGTGTCGCCGATGCGCTGCCTTGGCTCGTCGGCGTTTGGGCTGATCTGCAGCTCGACTGTAACACTCACCTCCGAAGCATTCTGTTGGCACCATCGATTCGCCCAGGCGAAGAATGAGACGGACTGATCGACCAGGAATTCGCGGGGGTCTTTGTCCGTGCCCGCGGCCCCGTGGATGTTGACGACGGTCGGGTATTGCTGGAGCCGGGCGGCCTCCGCGGCGAGGGATAGAAATCGCTCGTGCAGTCGGCGACAGGGATTGTTGGGGTCAGGCGAGAAGTACAGCGAATTGAAAACCGTGCCTTCGGAATAGGGGTGGAGAGAAACCTTCAGACCGCTGCCGACACAACGGGCGATGTGTTCCTTGAGCTTGTCTGTCTCGGTCTCCGGTCCCACGGGTGTCTCCACGGCGTCGAAGCCCAACTCCCCCAAAAAGGCGAGAATGTCGCGGTCGCCATAGAGCCGACGACAGATTTCATCCTGCGCGAATCCGACGTCCAGTTTCAATCCGATGAGCATTGCGGCACGCACCAATCCTATTTGTGGAATTCGATTCTGATACAGAAGTCAGGAGGCTACCTCGGCCGGGCGAGCGAATCAAGCGCAAAGGGCTTGGGGGCAGGGCAATCGCCTGTGGGCGTTGGGCACGCTTGTGGCATCGGCATCCTGCCGATGATTCATGGGCTGGAAGCCCATGCCACGTCGGTACAAGGCCCACAGGCGATTGCCCTGGGGTTGCAGGCGGGCCTGCGGAGGGCAACTTTTGCGTTGCCGGTGGACGGCTGATGTAGTAAAAGAGCGGGCGTGTGACAACCGGGCAAGGATCGACAGGCGTCGGGCGGTTGCGCGGCTCGTTTCGTTGATCGGTTGCGTCGAACGGCGCCAGCGCCGCTTCACGCTCTGCGTAACCGTAACGAGCATCGCAACCGCAGCCGCTTCACGGTCCTCATTGACGATTCTGCGAAACGTTGGCTGGGAGTCTTGAACGATGGCGAATACGTCGCGGACCGCCTCAAAACCTCTTGCATGGCTTTTCCTTTTGCTGGCGGCGCTCGTGGTCGTGATGCTTCTCGTGGGGTACCGGGCCGCGGTCGGGCCGTTCGCTGTCGGCTCGCTGGCAACTCTGGCCCTGTTTTGCATGAGGCATCCGATTCTCAAGAGTTACGCGTTCACGGTCTGGGTTTTCGCTTTCGTAGCCGCGTCGATGTTCTATCCTGCGGCCTTCATGACGTGGGCCGGATGGGACTTGGGCAAGCTGATCGTCCCGTTGATTCAGATCATCATGTTCGGCATGGGGACCACCCTGAGCGTGGCGGACTTCACGCGGGTCCTCAAAATGCCTTGGCCGGTCTTCATTGGCTTCTTCCTGCAATTCACGATCATGCCTCTGGTCGGTTTCACGCTGGCCAAGACGTTCGGTTTCCCGGATGCGATCGCGGCCGGTGTCGTTCTGATCGGCTGCTGCCCCAGCGGGGTCGCTTCGAACGTGATGGCCTACCTGGCACGCGGCGATGTGGCCCTGTCGGTGACGATCACGTCCTTTACCACGCTGGCCTCGCCTTTCCTCACGCCTTTCCTCATGGACAAACTGGCCGGCCAGTTCATCGAAGTCAACCCTCTCAAGATGATGTTCGAGATCATCAACATGATCATCGTCCCCATTGCGGCCGGTCTGATCGCCAACCGCATTCTCTTCAGCCGACGCCCGATCTTCCAGCAGGGCGGGGCCCTGGCTCTGATGGCCGGCGGCGGGCTGATGCTCGTGGCCGGCATCCTGTCCCTGGCCCCGGTGGTCGTTTTCCGGTATGGTGATGCCTCTCTGCAGAGGACCGGCTTCGTGGTGGGATTGCTGTTGATCGCCACCGTCACCGGCGTGAAGCTGGTCGTCAGCGTCTGGCTCAAGCGCCCCGGCAACTGGATCGACAAGGCGCTGCCTTTGGTCTCAATGGTTGCGATCTGCTGCATCATCGCGGTGATTACGGCCCGCTCGCGGAACGACCTGCTGACGGTGGGACCCTGGCTGATTGGCTCGTCGATGATCCACAACGGCCTGGGCTATCTGATGGCGTACTGGCTCGCGCGGGCGATTCGGTTGCAGGAGAGTGCCTGCCGGACCGTCGCCTTCGAGGTCGGCATGCAGAATGGTGGCATGGCGTCGGCTCTCGCGATGAATGTGCTCAAGAGTCCGCAGGCGGCTCTGGCGTCGGCCATCTTCGGCCCCTGGCAAAATATCTCCGGCTCGATCCTGGCCACGTACTGGCATCGCAAGCCGGCTGTTTGCAGTGTGCCCGTAAGGGCATCGAAAGAAACGCCTCATGGCGTCGCCACTAGCGAGTGAGCAAGTAGCATGGGCGTCCCGCCCATGTCTTCAAGATCACGGGCAAGATGCCCGTGCTACGAAAGGAGAATGGCATGAATCGGCGTGATTTGATCCAGTCCCTGGGATTGGGAGCGGCCTTGGGCGCTTTGAAGCTCAACGGTGCCGAGTCCGGTGCGGCCGCCGAGAACTACAGCAAGGCAACCAAGGGCCTGCCGCCTTTGAAAATTGAGAAGGTCAAGGCGATTCTCACGGCGCCGGAGCGGATTCGGCTGTGCGTCGTGAAGGTCGAGACCAGCGAACCTGGGCTTTACGGTCTGGGCTGTGCCACCTTCAATCAGCGGCCGCTGACCGTCGTGACGGCGGTGAACGAGTACCTCGCGCCCTTTGCGAAAGGCCGGGATGTCGATGGCATTGAGGACCTCTGGCAGAACGCCTACACGAGTTCCTACTGGCGCAACGGGCCGGTGCTGAACAACGCGCTGTGCGGTTTGGACCAGGCCCTGTGGGACATCAAAGGCAAACGCGCCAACATGCCGGTCTACCAACTGCTCGGGGGCAAGTGCCGCTTCGCGGTGCCGTGCTACACGCACTGTGGCGGCAATGACCTCAAGCAGATCGAAGCGAGCGTCAAAGGAGCGATGGAACGCGGCTTCCGGCACATTCGCATCCAGCGAGGCGGCTACGGCTCGCCGCAACTGTCCCGGCGTGCCGATTTCAAGGAGGCCGGATTTGGGCTGTCCCGCGATTCCCTGATGGAGGTTCGTCCGTACATCAAAGGGACCCTGGAGATGTTCGAGCACGTCCGCAGCACCTGCGGCGACGAGATCGACCTGCTCCATGACATCCACGAGCGCATCCCGCCGATGGACGCGATCAACCTCTGCAAACAGCTCGAAAAATACCACCCGTTCTTCGTCGAGGACCCGCTGGCGCCCGAAGACATCGGCTACTTCCGGCAACTGCGCCAGCAGACGTGCGTGCCCATTGCGATGGGCGAGTTGTACAACAGTCCGCACGAGTGGGTCGGCCTGATGTCCGAGCGGCTGATCGATTTCATCCGGGTGCACATCTCACAGATCGGCGGCCTGAGCGTGGCCCGCAAGATCGCGGCTCTGGGCGAATGGTTCAACGTCCGCAGCGCCTGGCACGGCCCGGGCGATGTCTCCCCGGTCGGCCATGCCGCCAACGCGCACCTCGACCTGGCCATCTGGAATTTCGGCATCCAGGAGAGCGTCAGCTTCAACCAGCGGACGCAGGAGGTCTTCCCCGGCTGTCCCACCTTGGAAAAAGGCTACCTGCGCATCAACGAGGCCCCGGGCTTCGGCGTCGATCTCAACGAGGAACTGGCCGCCAAGTATCCGCTGCCGTCCAATCCCGGCTACTGGGAACCCATCCGGCGCCCCGACGGCACCGCTGTGAGACCATAGCGCATATGCCAACGATACTTGAAATCCTGGGTTGGCGGCTGTTCTTCTATGCGAACGAAGGCAACGAGCCCATGCATGTTCATGCACGAAGGGCCGGTAGCGAATGCAAGTACTGGATTGATGTTGACAATTATGATATCCTGGAGGCTTACGCGTTCGAGTTGACGCCGAGGGACCGACGCCAGATTCGGAGGATTATCTTTGATCATTTCGACTACATTGTCGAGCAGTGGGGAGAGTTCCAAAGGAGACGCTTACATGGATAAGCACCACGAGATCGGGAAGCTCTCGTTTGAGAACAACCACCTGCGGCTTGAGATAGACGGCACGGAGTATGCCTTCAATCTGCAAGATGTCTCGCCGCGTCTTCTCGCCGCATCGGCCCAAGAGCGGACGCGATATGAAATATCGCCTTCCGGCTATGGCATTCACTGGCCGCTGATCGATGAGGACCTCTCGATTGATGGTCTATTGGACGTGCAGCACCGCCCGCCCGAATCTGATCGCTACGCCCCACGCGGGAAGAAGACGGCTTCGACCTGACAGTGTTCAGGCCGTAGGATGGGCTCTGGTGCTTGTCTTGCGGCCTGGTACGAATCGGGCTTGTAGACTCCTGGTATCCCTGGGTAGACTATGCCGTGCCGGGGCAGTTGAGTACTGGTCCAAGTACCAGGTTTGAGGTTGAGAAAGCCTGGGGCGTCAGGACATAGCCTTATAGGCTGATGAATCCGGCATGCCGGAGCGCCTACCTCCTTGTGCCGACTGCTCCGGCATACTCTCCTCGATGCCTATGGTGCGCCATTCCGGCAAGACCATGCGGGCGTGGTTCAGGCTCTACTGCTGCAGCAACTCGTAATGATGCACCTTGGGCTGCGCCGCCTGGCGCTGTTGGGCCACGAGATCGGCTTCCAGATGGTCCAAGACCTCCAGCGCTTGCGAAAGATGCGGCAGTTGCCACTGGGCCAAGGCCACCTGCACGTCGCGCCAGCGGGTGAAATGGACGTTGTTGTGTTTCAGCGTCAAGTCATGCACGGCTTGAGCCTGCTTGACCATGGGAGTCGGCAGCTCCGCCAGGTTCAGTCCCTCTGCGAGTTGCTGCGCGGAGAAGGTCCCCACGTCTTGGCCGTCGATCTTGAGTTGATAGCGCTGGCCCTTCAGCCCGGTCACCTTGAGAGGCTGCCAGTCCAGGGCCTGGAAGAAGTCGGAGCTGCGCACGGCCAGCTTCATCACGGGGTCCTTCAGGTCCATCGGCATGGGAATCGCCTTGTCGGTCTGAGTCCACGCCAAGCCGTTCGACTCCTTGAGGTCCGAGACGACGGTATTTTCTGTCCGCACGGCTTGCGCCTTGGCCGCATCGATCTCGACCGCGGTAACCAGGGCCGGAGCGTTCCAGGCCTTGAGCAGGGCTTCGGCCATCAACAGGTGCCCGCTGGGGCCGGGGTGGACTCGGTCAGCGATGATCTTCTTGGCGGTTTCCGCGTCGGTAGCTTTTGCCTTTTCCAGGGCTGCTACGATCGAGGTGTTCAAATCCGCCGCGTCGCACGCCTGCTTCTGGGCCAGTTCCTTGACGAATTGTCCATAGCGCACCAGCACGGCATTGTAGCCGCCTTCGAAGCCGGCCGGCCGGGTGACATCGTCATAAGGCGAGGGCTGGATCAAAGTGAGCCGTAGCCCGGGGACGGTGCTTTTGAGGCTGTCCAGGATGTGCTGGTAGCCGGTCGCGTAGGTTTTGAAGATCTTCTCATCGAAGGCCCGGTAGCTGCCGTCGTTCATGCCCAGCATGATGGTCATAACCGTGGGCTTGTAGGCGAACACATCGCGGCTCAGCCGCTGGTCGATGGGCCCGGCCCAGCCGCCGGCGACACGGTCGCCGCCGACGCCAGAGTGAATGAAGCTGACGTTCAGTTGCGGGAACCGCGTTATGACGTAGGTCTCGGCATACGTGGTGTAGAGCCGCTGATCCGTAATGCTGTCCCCGTAGAAGACGACCCGGTCGCCGTCCTTCAGATGGAAATTGCCCTGGGCCCACGCAGCACCGGCCAACGATAAGCAAGCCAACCAAACAGCGAGAACTACTCTCAACGACTTCATAGTGACCTCCGAATGTGTGACACGATGAATCGAACCGAACGAACGTCCCGGACAATACGGCACGCCAGCGCTCATGTCAAGGACCGGGGATCCCCAATACACACCAAACGCGCAGTCGCTGGCCGGATCGCGATCATGTCACTGCGAGTTGCGAAGCCGCCGCGCGGCTGATGTCAGGGAGAAAACGGTCTGTATCACGCATCTTGCTGTAACGTATGGTACTCACAAGACTTATGGCCGTTTCTGCCATGTCAGCCCAAACCTGTTTTCTTAGCAGGAGCACAGCCGCCCCCGGCTGTGTCTTCGGGGTTCCCAGCCGAGGGCGGCTGGGCTACATGCCCCTTCCTCTCTCTCGGCCACAGCGACGGGTTGCGGCCAAAGGCCGCCCCAAGCTCGCAATGACATGGGCGGCGGTGTGATCGAGCGACCTTGGGTTCGCTCCGATCTGCAACAGAAAGGGCTGCGAGTGAGACTCGCAGCCCTTTTCGGCACTGTCATCGTCGAATGTACGTCGGCAAGATCGCCGGTCTAGGGCTTCGACTTCGTCACGCGGATATCGTCGATGTAGATCAGACCGGCGCCACCTTTCTTCGGGTTGGCTCGATCGCCCAGACCGATGTACATCGTCTTGATCTTGGTCGCGTTCACACTCGCAAAGCTGCTCAGCGGGATGTTCCACGCGGTCCACTGCGTAGCGATGGCGGCGGCAGCATTCGGATGGACGGCGACCGCGGTCTTGCCGGTACTGTCCTTGAGGGCCACGTACAGCTTCTCCTGGCCGTTCGTCCGCTTGCCCCGGAAATATAGGGTCAAGGTATCCACGGCATTGCCCGTCCAGTTCTGCGGCGTGGCCCAGGTCTGCTCGGCCTCGCTGTAGAAGGGCGCGTTCACGTTGTTGTAGTCCAGGGGCAGCGATTGGCGGCCCTCATGCACGACCTTCTGCTCGGCGAACGGGGCCTGGGCGTACCCAACCGTGGAACCCGTGTTGTTGGTCCAGCCGTCGATCCAAGTCTCGTAAATCCGGTTGCCTTCGTCGTCCGTGTAACTCTCGAAGTCCTCCACCAGGAGGAAATCAGCCGTCGTGAAACTCCAGACGACACCCTTCCAAGGACTGTCGGCGTTGGCCGTGTTGATCTCATCCACGCGCCAGTAATAGGTCTTACCCCAATCCAAGGCGCCCGGATCGTAAGTGGTCGCATCCAGCGGCTGGCGGCCACGATAGATGCCGGCGGTCTTCGAATCGGCATCGGCCACCGCTTGGGCGTCCTGGCCGAAGTAGACGTCATGGTGCGTGGCCTGGTCGCCCGCGATCCACTGCAGAGTCGGGCTCTGGATGGCGTTGGGCGTCCCATGCGCCGGCGTCGGACCTGCGGCCCGCAGCGGGGGTTGCAGCCACCCTTGGGGGACGATCTGACGCGGCTGAGACGGACTCTCCCAGAACAACTGGGCGACGGCCCCGCCCGTGCTGTCGTACCACTCCATGCGAATGGAGTAGATCTGGCCGACGGCGAGATTTGCCTTGGCCGCGTTGTCCGTGGTGCCGTGGTCGGTCCAGTTGTCGATGATCAGCCGGCCGTCGAGCCAGAGACGCACGCCGTCGTCGCTGGTCGTGGTGAACGTATAGGTCTCGGTGAAGGGGACTTCCAGGTTGGCCGTCCAGCGGGCACTGACGTTATCCGCCAGGCCGGCGGCGACCTCGCCACCGCTCCAGTTGTGGTCGATAGAGCCCTCGGTCTGAGTCAGCACGGCATTGCCCGAGACATCCTTGCCTTTGAAGTACTCGGCCTTGACGCCGCCCCCGGCCCCTCGCGTGGTGAAGCTCCAAACGTCACCCTTTTTCGTTCCGGGCGGCACAAATTCATCCACGCGCCAATAGTAGGTCTTGTCGAGCTTGAGCGTGCCGGGTTTGTAGGGGGGTTGCATGCTCATGTACCCGCCGGCTACCGCGTTGTTGACCGCGTCGAGGCTTTCTCCGAAGTAAACGGTATGGAACAGGGCGCCTGTCCCCTTCTCCCAGCTCAACGTCTGGTTCGGATCGACAAACTTCATGCCGTTGGCGGGGTACGGTTTCCAGGCGGTCACCGGCTTGACCATGAAGCTCCACACGTCCCCTTTCCAGGGACTATCGGGGTTGGCGTCGTTGATCTCATCCACGCGCCAGTAGTAGGTCTTGCCGGGAACGAGGCCGGTAGGACTGGGGCCGCCGGGCGTGCCGACGGGCAGTAAGGCCGTCGCTTGCCGGCCGACGAAGACCTTCGTATTATCCCGGGTCGCGGCGGCGACCTCATCGCGGTTCTCACCGAAGTAGATGTCGTGCAGGGCGGCGAATTGGCCCGCCTTCCACTTGAGCACGGTCTGGGTCGGCTCGATTACCGCCCCGTCGGCCGGGGTGGGCCGACCGGCTTTCCCTGGGCTCACGGCCCCGGACGGGTCGATCCCGGGAACGTACTCGCCCTCGTAGACATTGACGAAGTCCAGCCAGAGCGGCACTTCCACGCCCGCGCAGTGAAGCTCCAGCTTGGCCTCGGCATTCAGGGCTGTCGCGGTGAACGTGTACTCGGCCCAATCCGTCGTGATCTGAAAATCCGTGTAGTTCCAATCGACCGAGTTGTCCGTCGCTTTCATCTTGGCGCCGAGAGGACGCGGGGCTTGGGCCTTGGCCCAGAAGCTGATCGTGTACTTCGTGCCGACCTTCTGCGGAATGGGCATGTTCAGCACGATGAAGTACCAGTTGGTGCTTCCCTTGGGATCGACGCGGAGGCTCCGGGTGCCATCAATAAACTCGTTCTCGTCGATTTGGACGGTGCTGTTGACGCCGGTGTCATAACCCCAGGTGCACCATTTGTCCCAGGCCGGGTCGTTCAGGATGACCTCGTCCTCTTCGAAACTCGGGTTTTGCGCCAGGTTGACGACTTGTCCCTGGCTTGCCGCCGGGAGGGCAGCCAGAGTCAAGAGCACGAGCATCACCCAGCAAATCGATTTCTTGCGCATGATAGTCCTCCTTCACGAATGAGATGGTGGTGGCACATCTACTCTTTATCTTGAAGCTTGATTGTAACGCGCGAGAAGGCGCCGTTCAACGAAAATCACCCGGTTGGGCACGCTCAAAGGCGACAGGCCGATTCGGCGATCCTCACGCTCGCATCTCTACGGTTTGGCAGAGAACGGAAACATGTCCCGAATCTCCTGTTTGGAGGGGTGCCGGCCGTATTCGCAAATCTCGAAAGCCTCTGCGTGGCGGATCTTGCCGGCCTGCTCCTGTCCGTACCAGTCGGCAAGCTGCCGGCGGTACTGATTGGCGGTCTGCGCAAACGCATTCTCCCATTCGCGGCGGACCTCCTGCTCGCGTGCCCGCCGCTTCTCAGGGTTCTTGGGATACAGGTCGGCCGAGCCCATGCAACCACCCTCCAGGAACTGCGACTCCAAGGCCAGGGCCGCCGCCAGCTTCTTCTCGACGACTTCGTCGATGCCTACGACGATGTCCGGGGCAAACGGATTGGGCTTTTGGAAGCCGTCCTGGTAATACAGGAACACGGGATTGCTCTTGAGGCAGGGGATATCGGGGCAGAAGAACGGCACGGCGACCATGTAGCCGGCATCCTGGACCAGCAGCCCCACATTGCGGTGGTCGGGGTGGTAGTCATTGGAGCGGTGACACATGATGACATCCGCACGCCACTGGCGGATCAGCCGGACGATGGTCTTGCGGTTTTCCATGGTCGGCAATAGCTCGCCGTCATGAATATCGAGCACTTCCGTCTCGATACCGAAGATCTCGGCGCACTTTTTGACCTCGGCCGTGCGGCGCTGGGCCAGCGGCCCGCCGGCCATGCCCCAATGCCCGATGTCCCCGTTGGTGCAGGAAACGAACTTGACGTGATGGCCCCGGGCGGCCCACATGGCGGCCACGCCCCCGGCGCTGAGCTCCGCATCATCGGGGTGAGCACCGAAACAGATGATCCTCAACTTGCCATCATCCGGGACCGAAGCGGGCGCGGATTTCGCCGCGGCTGGGCTCGCGGAAACCTGGAGTCCCCGGGTCGGGGCCGAGGCTTGCTTGCTCGCACACCCCGCCGCCGCGGCAAGAAGAACTAGTGTACCGATCAACGACAAGCTTACCGGAAACCACTGTGACTGTGCCAATCTGTCTTTCATTGTTCGCGTCTCCTGTCATTCGATGTTACGTGTGCCTCGCTGTGCCAAACTGTCTGGCGAACTCGGCGTTCTCACGGATTTGGTCTTGAAAGCGGGGATACATGCCGACGATCACGCCGTCGGTGGGTTTGAGGTGCTCGAAGGCGAACTGGAATGCCTCTCGAATCGACTGCTTGTCATGGCATTTGCGGCCTGCGGCCAGGATCTTGAAGCCCAGGCACGGTTGGCTGACCTGTCGCGCCACCTCGGTCATGGCCAGGGGATCGGAAGCGAAGAACGAGTAGCCGATCGGGAGCGTGACGACGGGCGGCATTTTCTCCAAATCCTCTTTCGTTCTCGTGAGGTGGTAGAAACAAGTCATGAAGAAATCGACCGGCCAACCCTCGTCGGCGATCCGCTTGATGCAGTTGGGATTGTGGGCGGACACGCCGGCCAACACGCCCGCGTCGCGGACCCGCTTCACGAAGTCATGGACCTGCTGGCTCTGGCCCCGGCCGAAGAGCCGGTCGGTGACCCCGCCGTGATGGACGATGGCAATCGGCCCGGTGTTGCGGATGACTTGATCGATGGGGGTGCTTCGCTCCTCGCTGGAGTAGAGGCAGATGAATTTCATCTTGGACCCCCGCTCCCGCAAGGTACGAAGCGGTCCGGCCATCTTTTGGGGATCACTGAACTGGTGCGTGTTGATCCCCGCCCGTTCGCAACTCCAGAGGAACTCCACAATCCGCTCGGGCGTGAAGTACTCCAGCATGTGCCGGTCCATGATCGGACCCAGGTAGGAGTAGCCACTGATGGGATTCGAGCCGGCGACCAAGCGGGTCACCTGGTGCTCGCCCAGCCGAATCGTCGGCAGCGGCGGGCCCGGTGGGTCGGAGGCTGCCGGCGGAGTCTCCTGGGCTCGACACGTCTGGGCGAGGGCTAACGCCGATCCAGTGGCGGCCAAGGAAAGCCGCGAAAGAAACTCTCTTCGTGGAGTCACGCTGTCGCTGTGCCGATCCGAGTTCATGGGCTCTCACACCTCCGATTCTCCAATATTACAGCAAACCTGCTTGGGCGAACATTTGCCGGACAAGTTCGACTGACTTCTCGAAACACTCCTTGCCATAGGCCGCGGTAGCGTCGCGTGGGTCTTCGCCGGCGACACCCTGCGGCCACGTGGAACGCGAGGGCGGCAATTGCGACAGGTCCACCAGGCCCGGTCGCAATTGCATCATCAGCGAGGTCTCATTCCGGGCGGCGTGGTCCATCTGGCTTTTCCACTGCCGGGCGATGTCTCGGGTGACCCCGAACAGCTTGAGGCCGAAGCGGGCCTGCCGCTCGGACAAGTTCTCGGCCCACGAGGAGCGCGACGGCCCGTGCCCGTCCGCGAACACCGCGCGAAAGCCGGCACGCTTGAGCTGCGCGAGGATCGCATCCACCAGGAGCAGGTGGAACCCCGCGGGCACCCAGTAGCAGCTTCCATCCAATTGCCGGGGTGGGGTAGTGGACTCCGCGTAGTCCATGCCCACCAGCATTTTGCCGTCATCGGTGGGCTTGGCCCGGTCCGGTCCGAGGTAGATCGGTGGCATGACGATCCCGCCGAGCCGGCGGGCGCACTCCACCATCAGCCCTTCGCTCTGCATCGCGTCAGAGCCCAGGGGTAGGTGCTCCCCGTGCCATTCCAGGGTGCCCAGGGGCAAGTAGGCAATCGGCCGCTCGGCCAGCCTCTTGCGAAACTCATGCGGCAGCAACTCGTCGTAACGGACTTTGATCGCCGCGGCCGCGTTCTCTTTCGACTCGCCGGCACTTGCCACGGTGTCCGCCACGAGTCCCGCCGAGGCACCGGCGAGTCCGGCCGCAAGAATGTCGCGGCGTGATGGTTGGTCAGGCTTGTGCATGAGTCGCTTCTCCTTCCGTCAGTACTCTCGATTCTTCAGAACACCCGGCTGCGGGACGGGATACTTGCCGTCAGGTCCGGCCGGCAGGGGGGCGGGCGAGTCCATCGTGAGCTTGTCCACGTCCGGGGCGAACTCCTCCTCGCTATTGAGCATCTCATCGAAGGTCACGATCTGCCCGGTATGGACGGCCCGGCGGGCCATCGCGGTCACCAGGCTGGCCTCGGCCCCGCGTCTGACCTCGTTGTAGGGTTTGTCGTGGCGAATAGCGTCGATCAGCTCATCCCACTCAAGCTGGTACGGATTCGGCTCCGGCTGCGGGAAGGCCCACGTGAGGTTTTCTTTGGCGAAGTCTTGTCCCCTGTAGAGGCGGCACTTGCCCGGCGTGTGCATGAAAGTCGAGATCACGGCCGAGCCCTTCGTGCCGTGGGCGTAGCTGGCGAACTCCTCGTGGCAGCCGGGCATGTGGCGGTTGTTGACAAAGAGCTTGGCGCCGTCGGCGAAGGTGTACTCGACATCGTAGTGGTCGAAGTTCTGGTCCACGGCGGTGCCGCGATAGCACCGTGAGCCGGCGCCTTGGGCCCGGACCGGCCAGGCACCTTTCATCCAGCAGCACTCGTCCACGTTGTGGGCGACCACGTCCTGGAACAGCCCACCACTGGCCCATAGAAAGCCCAGGTAGTTGCGGACTTGCCAGAGCAGTTCGCTGACGTTGCCCGATCGGGGCCCGGTGAATCCCGCCGGTCCCTGCTGGCGGTAGGTCCGCAGCATGGTCAGTTCGCCGATCTCGCCGGACTTGATGCGGTCGTAGAGCGCCCAGCGGGCCTTGCAGTGGCGGCACATCAGGCCGACGCCCACCTTGAGGTTCTTCTTGGCGGATTCCTCCGCGAGTTGGAGCATCTTGCGAGTCGTAGGCCCATCCACTGTCACCGGCTTTTCCATGAAGACGTTGATCCCTTTCTGGATCGCGTAGCGGAAGTGCACCCAGCGGAACGCCACGGGCGTGGTCAGGAGCGCGACATCGCCTGGCCGGAGACAATCGATGGCTTTCTGATAGGCATCGAAGCCCAGGAATCGTCGTTCCGGCGGGACCTCGATCTGTGCCGCCTGGTACCCCATGACCCAGGTGTCGGCCGAGCCGCTGGTCCGCGGGGCGCTGGCGGCCTCCATCAAGCCCTTGTAGCTGCGTTGCAGGCGATCCTCGAAGACGTCGGCCATGGCAACCAGCTTGATCGGGCCGCCTTGGGCCGCCATCGCATTGGCCGCAGCGCCGGAACCGCGCCCGCCACAGCCGATAAGGGCCAGCTTGATGGTGTTATCCTCTCCTGCGTAGAGGCGCGGTGTCACGGCGGCCGCAAACGTGGAGGTCGCCGCAACACGACCCGTGGTTTTCAAGAAGTCGCGACGCGAGGTGTTGCCTTCGATGTCTTTGCTCATAATCGACCTTCTCCCGTTCTCTTCCGGTCCGAATGACATCTCTATGGGGAGGCCATCGCTGGCCCCAATCTGTTCGTGGCCCTATTATCGTCTCTGCCGCCCAGTTCACAACCTATTTTGGACCGCTCCCAGCAGAGGCCTCCAACAGAGCGGAGTACACCCACGGCTGGTTCAGCCCCCTTGTCATTCCCGCGGAGGCGGGAATCCAGTGACGTCGCGGCTTTCCTGGACCCCCGCCTCCGCGGGGGTGACAGAGGAAGGGCGTCTCTTCGCTCATTCTGTCAGAGCTTCAAAGGGCTCTATCTCGGGGCCAACAGGGGCAATGAGAAGGTGAGTCTACGCCGACAGATGCTTGCGGAACCAGTGGCTCGCTCGTTGCCACATCTCTGCGGATAGGACGTGGCCGGCGCCTTCTTCGACGTAGTAGCTGAAGTGGTCGGCCGCTCCGGCTTGCTCGTAAGCTCGGGCAATGGTCTTGATGCCCTCGCGGACCTCCTGGATCGGGCTGCCGTCGTCCTTCTCGCCAAAGTTCAGGTGCAACGCCCGGGGAGCGATCAGGCCGGCAATGTCCGGCGTGTCGCCATACTGGAACCAGCCCGGAATGAAGTTCGGGAAGCAATGCAGAATGTGCGTGCGGTGGATCGCTGCATACGTGGGCAGGCAGCAGTTCCCAACCAGGCATTTCAGTCGTGGCTCCCACGGCCCGACGAGCCACGTGTCGGTCGAGCCCATGGAGTGGCCGTAGCAGCCGATGCGGTCGGCCTTCACCTCCGGCCGGGAGCACAGGTAGTCCACCGCCCGGCGCATATCGAGAATATTCTTCCACGCCATGCACTGGCCCGCGACCACGTAGCGGAGGAATTCGAACCGCTCGAACTCGCCGCCGCGCAGGTCTTTGCTCTGTCGCTCCCCGAAGCACAGAGCATCGGGGCACAGGGCGACGTACCCCTCTTTGGCCAGCGCCACGCCGGTGTGGTGCATCGGACTGCCTGCCAGGCCGGCCGGCTCCACCTTGCCCACGTGCCAGGCGCCGTTATGCTGGTGCCACACCGCCACGGCGGGGGCCGGATGACTGGCACTGGCGCCATCAGGCACCAGCAGCAGCGCCGGCACGTGGTCGCCCGGCTCGACCTCATAGGTCACCGACTCGATGCGGTAGCCGTCCTTGCGGATCGTCTCGCGAATCACCGGCCGCAGGTCACACGGCTGCGGCCACGGTCCGCCCAGGCACTCCAGCAATTTCTTTCGCAGGTCTTGCGGTGCTGTCACGTTCTTCTCTCCACGAGCAATTTCGCTGAGACCACCCGACCCAGCCGCTAGCGCGGCGCCCACGACCGAGCCGGCCAGAAAGTCCCGTCGCGCCATTCTGTCTTCATCCGATGTCATAGCACATTCACCTTTCCGAAGCGAGCTTTCTCAAGACTGCCTTCGCTTGGTCGTATTGTTTGAACTGCCGCTCGTTCTTCGCGAAATTCGCGGTATGGGCGGCGATGCGGTTGCTTTTCCAGGTGATCCCCAGTTGCCGGTGCAAAAGCTCGTGATAGATGATGAAGTCAACCGCGGACTCCGGAACCGTCTCTCTGTCCAGCACCGAGTTGACCATCACGGTGTCATGCGCGTGATCGTAGTGGCCAAACTTGCGTACCGCAAAACTCCGGCTCCAGACCAGACGCGGACGGCTCAGGCGAGAGCCAAAATACTCGGCATTGACCCGGTCGAAGGATTCGGCCAAGTCGTGGTGGAGGCCTCGTGCCTGTGCCACGACGCCGCCGTATCGCTCCATGGTCGCATCAATTCTCCGGCAGGCCTCACCGGCCGCGGCGTCGTGCACGGCCTTTCGGTCGCCTCCCTTCTTGAAGGCGATCTGGGCCACCGCCCGCAGGGTATTCTGATCGAAACAGATCATCGGCGTGGGCAGGTCCACCAGAATCGTATCGGGGTAGCCGCGCACGCGGTACATCCCGTGCATGGGCCGGAAATGGACCAGGACCGCCACGGACTGCCCCGCGGGCCAGGTGGAAGTCGCACGAAAGACGGGCTCGGCCCGTCGCACGGCGGCGCAGTACCTCTCGAAATTCTCCCGCCGCGAGAAGTAGGCAAACCACCCGCGCATCTCCCGCGCCCGTCTCTTCAACTGCTCCGGCCGGATATTGTTCGTCCGAATCTCCTCCTCGATACGTACGCTGTCCGATACGATCGTCTCATAGACCTCCTCCAGTGGCGCGTCGCGCTCCCCCGTGGCGAGGGCGTCCCGCCCTTGTTCTTTCGGGGCGGGGGCATCTTGCCCTTGCACTTCAGACCCAGTGGGCGCGTCGGGGCGTGGCAGCGCGAGGCCAAGATGGCCTCGTGACGCAAGGGCGGGCCGGGTTCCCAAACGCACTTCTTCGCGTTTGGGGTCCCGATGCCCTCGCCACGGCGGCTGAGCCGCGCGAGCCAGCCGGTCCAGAAGGTTGTTGAAATGTCGCTGCAGGCCCCCAAACGACACACTCTCCGGCGGAAAGCGGCCGGCCGATTCTGATTCCTCCGTGACGACGGCGCCCCAATCCAGGCCCTTGAGGAATTGAAAGGCCTTCCTGGAAGGCGCCGGCAGGCTTTCGGCTCGAAGGCGTTTCTCTCTGAAGATTTGCTCAATGCCGGTGACGGCGTCTGCGACCTCCTGGCGAAGCTGAGCCAAACGCTCCGCGGACACCGGCCCGGCCAACTCCTGCCGGATCCGCTTCGCCAATCCCACCAGCCCAGAGATACGCAATCTCTTCATGGACCTACACTGCTACCGGATGCCGGCCCTCCTGTCAACGGAAACGCGGTAGCGAGACGACGCCCCTTGTGAGACACCGGGTCTCGGTCATTCGATCTTGTCTCGAGCCTGGATGCTATCGGGCGATCGGCTCCAGGGGCTCGTTCGCGGGCGTCACGATCCTGTCGGTAATCACCAACTCGCCGACGCGCAGCCGCTTCACATCCAGCTCGTCAAGGGCGAACGAATGAATCCGCGCCTTACGGACAGCGAGCTGCCGGATCAGGAGAATTGAATCGGATGCCAGGTTCGTGTTACAATAAGGTCTGTGGTTTTCAGGAGCGTCTGCATGGAGACGTTCGACCGGATTACGTTCGATCCGCAAATCATGGGAGGGCGGGCCTGCATTCGCGGGATGCGCATCCCGGTTTCGGTGATCGTCGGCCAGATCGCCCACGGAGCAACCTTGGATGAGATTCTGGTGGACTATCCGGACCTCGAACCCGAGGATGTGCAGCAGGCGCTCGCCTACGCCGCGTGGCTGACCCAGGAAGAGGTACACACCGCATAGAGGGTGAGGGATGCGATTTCTGGCGGCCTTGGAGCAAGGGGCCATTGTAGTCGTGGAAGAGTCCCGCCACCGCATTCGGCGGTTGTTTTGCGGTGGACCACCGAAATAAGTAAGGCGTCCCCAGAATCCCCCAGAATCCGCGTTCTTCGACACGAAGTCGGTTGGCTGTGAGAAGTGGTTGTATTATGACATAGGGAGCATGAAAAGCACCATATACGACGACAGCGAGATCAATTTCATAGGTA
>Ga0315280_10000480_pt1 | contig 74325 bp, 79 predicted proteins | sample YL17G06_40_MG_FD_203697 | JGI IMG/M metagenome (GOLD analysis project Ga0315280, IMG submission 203697) | Sediment microbial communities from Yellowstone Lake, YNP, Wyoming, USA - YL17G06_40 | ecosystem: Environmental > Aquatic > Freshwater > Lake > Sediment | place: USA: Wyoming | collected... | reverse complement strand
TCCTAAATCCGAGTTCTGCAGCAATGATTCCAGGGTCTCGTATTCTTCCAATGGGTTTATCATCAGTAGAAGAGTACGAGGCCCTGACAAGATAATGTTAATCCAGGGAATTTAGGGACAAGCTCTTTAAATAGCTTCCAATAGAATTTGTAATGAGTTCACCATGTTCAAATTGGCAGTTTTTACGGATGAGGTTAGCCAAGATTTCGAGAAGGCGATTAAACTCGCTCTAGAATTCGGGCTCGATGGCGTGGAGATAAGGTCGGTGTGGGATAAGCCCCCGCAAAATCTCGCAGGAGATGACGTAAGGAGGATGAAGGACATCCTTTCACAAACGGATTTGAAGGTTTGCTGCATCGCCTCGCCCTTCTACAAATGCGACATCGATTCGACAAAGGAATGCGATGAACACATCGAGATCCTTAGAAAATGCATCGAGTTGGCCAAGATCTTTGACTGCAGCATCGTAAGGGGGTTCACATTCTGGAGGAAAGGCGACCTTAAGGCACACTGGCCGCGCATAATTGAGAGGTACGCTAAACCCTCGAAGATCATCGAGGAAGAAGGCATGGTGCTTGGTATTGAGAACGAGGCATCCACATTCATCGGCACGGGCACGGAGCTCAGGGCGTTCTTGGAGGCACTTGGGAACAGGAGGATCAAGGCGATATGGGACCCCGCGAACTCGCTATTCACGCCACAAAGGGAAAATCCGTATCCGATCGGCTACGATCAGATAAGGAAGCATGTGGTCCACGTGCACGTAAAGGACGTCGCGATCGATAGTAAAACGGGGCAGCCGGATTGCGTTGCCATGGGGGAGGGCCTCATCGATTACGATGGACAGTTCAAGGCGCTGAGAGAGGACAATTACGCTGGATATGCTTCACTTGAGACCCATTGGAGGCCCGTGAAGCTCAGCGAGGAGCTACTCAATCGACCTGGTGGAAGCAAGTTCTCCGAGTCGGGTGAGATCGCTAGTAGGATCTGCCTTGAGAATATAATGAAGATCCTTGGTAAGATTAAGTGATCGAGGGAGGGCGCTTGCGTGGAATGAAGGTAAATGAAGACGTACATCTCATAGAGTGCCCCCTAGAGAACATATTCACCGGCGTCTACGCGATTCTCGGAGAGGGTGTCGTGCTCATCGATGCCGGACTTCCGAATAGCCCCGAGACCGCCATCTTTCCTTACCTGAGGAGCATTGGCAGGGACCCTTCCGATATTTCTTTGGTGGTCATCACACATGGGCATGACGACCACTGTGGGGGGGCTGCGGCCATCGTGAAGGCATCTGGCGCAAGGATCGCAGCTCACACAGATGACGCAGCGTACGTCGCGAATCCCGCGAAGCTCTGGCTTGACCTCCATAGGAGGTTTCCAAGGTACCACCCAAAACCAACAGTCGAGCGAAGCGCTGGTTCCAACGTCGACCTGCTTCTCGAGGATGGTATGCACATTGATTTGGGTCCTTTTGAGGCAGAGGTAGTGCACACGCCGGGGCACACCGACGGATCAATCTGCGTGTATGACCGGAAGGGGGGGATGCTGTTCACTGGCGACTCCGTTCAGGGGAGGGGGACGGCGGTTCAGTCAGGGCCCCTCATCTATGGAAGCATGGAGGATTATGTGAGTTCGATGAAGAAACTGAAAGCGCTGGATCTGGAGACGATGCTACTGGATCATCAGTACCATCCACTGGATAAAGCGGTCATAACGGGCGCCGACGTGGCGAGGATGTTGGATGTGAGCATCAAATGCGTTGAAGAGATCTCGGAGGCGATCCTGAAGAGCATAAACTCGAAAAATTCCGCTGACGTGGATCGACTAGTGGAAGAGGTCAAAGCGATTTTTAGCGTCAACCCCGCCTCCATGTCGCCATGCTCTGTCGTGGATGCCGCCATCAGAAGCCTTCAGAGGAGTGGCTCGATCGTGGGCTCTGGTCCGGGCAGATGGGAACCTGTCCGGTGATTTCTTTGAAGGTAATGGGGAAGGGTTCATGATCGCCTTCGATAATCCGTTCAAGGCAAGCGGTCGCTGGTACAAGGGCAATCTACATACGCACACTACTAATTCGGATGGCGCGCTCCCTCCCGAAGACATGGCCAAGCAGTATATGGAGAAGGGCTATGATTTCGTATGCATTACGGACCATGGGAGAGTGAGTGATCTCAAGAGCCTATCTACGAGTGATTTCCTCGTGATCGACGGTGAGGAAATCGGCATTGGAAGCAGTTCGCTAGGGGAACCATATCACTTGGTCGCTGTCGATCTGAAAAAGGCTGTGCCTGAAGGCGGCAACGATGTTCAGAAGATGATCGACGATCTGAAAGGCATGGGGGCTTTGGTCTTGCTCTGCCACCCCTACTGGTCATCGCTCACGATAGACGATATGATTGGACTTGAGGGCTACACTGGATTGGAGATCTTCAATACAAGCTGTTTTTACAGTATTGCCAAGGGACATTCTACCGTCCACTGGGATGAACTACTCGCAAGGGGGAGGAGAGTTTGGGGATTCGCTGTGGATGACGCGCATTGGCACTTCAACGATCACAGGCCCAACGACGCATGTGGCGCTTGGATCATGGTGAGATCGAAGTCCCTGTCTGCCAACGACATAAAGGAGTCGATCGCCTCAGGGCTATTCTATTCGAGCAATGGACCGATTATCAATGACCTAGTTGCCGAGGACGAGGAGATATCGGTCTCAACAAAGGATGCGAAGATTATCAATTTCGTGGCCGATTCCTACAAAGGCGAGAGTTTCACGGCCCCTCCAGGAAAAACCTTCGAGGGCGCAAATTACGTGATTCAGGGAACGGAGAAGTATGTGAGGATCGAATGCATGGATGCGGAGGGGAGGTTTGCTTGGTCCAATCCGATCTACTTGAAGGCCAGTGCCCGAAGCGCGAGTGTCCCTGAGTGCTAACCCCTTTATGAGTGGCAGAAAATTCAACGGGAATACAAAGATGAGACTGGATTTAATACTACCAGATTGGAGGGGTTTCTACTCGAGGCACTCTTTTACTACGCATGTTTGAAGACGGAGGCCTCGTTCGTATATGCTGAAATAGTAGAGATAGAAAAGAAAACGTTTTGTGAATATCCTCCATGGTTCGAAGCCACTCCAATATATGATATCTAAGCTATCTATTTTAACAATTGTCGGGATATACCTTTGAGCCTTAACTAGATTGGCATAAAAGACTTATATTTAATTTGGTACTTCAGAATCGGGTATTACATGGTTCAATCTACCTTTGAATTTCTAAGGTGCCCAAAGTGCCATGCAAATCTGAGCTTTGAAAGAACGGGCACATTCCTTGAATGCGATGGCACAACCCCTCATAGATTTCCAGTTACGGAAGGCATCCCCAGCTTCGTGAGTCGCGATGAGGTTGCGCCAAAAGATGCTAAAGTGGTGTTTGAGTATGACGAGATGGCTGAGAAGTACGACGAAGGCGTGAAGATGTACGATTCCTGGTTGGGCGTGAGTTTAGAAGGGGAGTATCGGAATTTGGTCGCTGAGCTGGTCCCCATAAGCTCATCCCAACGGATTCTTGACGTATCAACGGGAACAGGAGCCATGATCTTCAGGATGAGGGAGGCCTATCCGACTGCTGTCTCCCATTTCGTTGGCACAGACTTGTCGTTCGGCATGTTAAAGGTAGCTAGGAGGAAGTTCGTCGACGCAGGCATCGAAGTCCCGCTGTTTCACACGAAGGTCAACGAGCTTCCCTTCGCGGATGAGGCCTTCGACGCGATAACCTGCGCTGGTGGGATAAACACCTTCGAGGACATCCCAGGAAGCATTAGGGAGTGGGTACGCACGCTCAGGCCAAACGGGACCTTGCTCATCGTTGATGAGGGACTATCGCCTTCAGCACGTAAGACGCAACGAGGACTTGAGATCGTGAGCGCAAACAAGCTGTTCGGTCTGTGGCCCCCGTTGGAACATATGCCACCCCTGGTGAAGAATATCGCTTTGAAGTGGGTTGCGAGGGATACCTTCTATGCCCTAAAGTGCCAAAAGTTTTCGGATGAGGAGCTAAAGGCCATCAGGACCGATGGAACGGAGGAAGCCCAGATAAGGAAAATGGTAGAAGATATGCTAGCCAAATGGAGATAGTCTTTAGAATCCCAATAAATCCTGACACAAGATTTCATATACGTGAATTAGCACATAGCATTAGATGGGTAGGAAATGACGCGGCTCATCCTAAGGAGCCAGATGTTACAGAAGAAGAATTGGAACGCCTAGATTCGATAAGATGATCTCAAGGAATTTGAGTGCAATTATTAACATAGCTGAGAAGGAACGCTATATCCTGTCATCGCACAGGGAATTCAAATCCAACATCTGGAATGTTGTGTTCTCCTAGAATCGACTCAAATCACCACATGGGAAGGTCTTTAAGGATTCTAGTGTAATCTTCAACACTTGGTCCAACCCATCCATCTCAAAGCCTGAAGGGGATCGCGTGCGTTAAGTCCGTAGGGGGAGGTTCACCGACCTGCCCGTCTTTGCTGACTTATACGCCGCGAGGACAATCTCCAGATCCTTACGGCCCTCTCTCCCATCCATGATCGGCTTCTTGTCATTGATGATGCAGTCGATGAAGTGCTCCGTCTCAAGATAGAAATCGTCCTGATCTGGGACATCGACCTTAGTGGGCGTCTTGAACTCCTCGGACTTGTTGCTCTGAACGTACAGCCCATTGAAGTCCCAGAGGGCACCCTCCGTCCCGTAGACATAAAATCTCGCTTGTGGCCCCGCATGTTGAATGCCCCAGCTCGTGATGAGATCTCCCATCGCACCGTTCTTAAACTTGACGCTGACGAAAGCGGTGTCCTCGCCCTGAAGGTTTAGCAGTACCTCTCTCCTGGTATGGGCATAGACGCTGGTTACATCCGATCCCCCAAGAAGCCTTAGCGTGTCCACCGCATGTACGCCTGAATCTATGAGGTTACCCCCGCCAGAATACTTCCTCTGAAGCCTCCAGCCGCCAACCCTGTCTAACCAGAGCTCATACACTCTGACAAGAAATACCCTCCCGAGAATTCCCTTGTTCATGAGCTCCCTGGCCCGGTTAGCCGTTGGCCAGAATCTCTGGTTTTCGGCGACCATGAACTTGACCCCCGCTTTTTCGGTGGCCTTTATCATCCTGTCCGCTTCCGCCAGAGTCCTCGCTATTGGCTTCTCCGTCATGAAGTGCTTTCCCGCCTTTGCGGCCCTTACCGCGGTGGGAGCGTGTAAAACGTGGGGAAGCGCTGCATCTATTGCCTGGACATCATCTGAGGCCAGAGCCCCCTCTATATCCCTGAAGACGCCCTCTGGCTGCAACTTATCCCTCGCCTTGTTCAGTTTCGCTTCATCCATGTCGCAGAGGAAAAGTCTGACCTTGTCTTTCATCTGACTATAGCACTCGGCATGGTGGTAACCCATGCCAAGACCTACAACACAAACTCCAACTCTCTTAACCATTTTCGCATCAAGCAGAATTCCAAGGAAATCATATTTAAAACTAAGCACCCCCACGAAACTGCTCGTATTTCCCAAGAAATCAGCCCACCTAAGACCTATTTGCCATCGATCAGTTGAACTCTTGGTATAATTTTTGTAACCGAAAAGGTAAGAGTAATATTCAACCTGGCACGATAAATCAAGCCATGAGAACGGGCTGAGGGATGCACGCTTTTGTCCTTATGAGCGTACAACCTGGAATGGAGCACCAGGTGATCTCCTCCCTAAAGAAGTTAGACAAGGTCTTGGAGGCATTCCTCATATTTGGCCAATACGACCTGATTATTAAAGTTCAGGCCGACACGCGTGAGGAGCTTTGGGACTTCATAGGCAGAGAGATCAGAGCCATAGAGGGTTCAAGAGGAACGCTGACCTTAATCCCAATCCATGGTTTCAAACGCTAAGCGCCTTAATTGAACACGATGAATTCTAAACGTGAATCACATGGTAATTGAAAGGGTGAAAGTGCTTCTCTAGAAAGGCTTATAATTTCTACCAAATCAGCGGGGACGATGAAGCTTATAATCTTTGGTCCGCCCGGATCTGGGAAAGGTACCTATTCAACTGGATTGAAGGCGAGATTTGGTCTTGAGAAAATATCGACTGGCGACATATTCAGGGAGGAAATAAAAAAATCTACCGGATTGGGCAAAAGGATTGAAAATTATCTCAGGGAAGGGAAGCTCGTTCCTGACGATATCGTCATAGAGGTCGTGGCTCTAAAACTTAAATCATCGGTTAACTATATCCTAGATGGGTATCCCAGAACCATGAGGCAAGCCAAAGCTCTTGATGAGATCGCAAAGATCGATGCCATAATAGACATCAACGTTCATGAAGACATACTTCTTGAGAAGATCACTGCGAGGAGGATCTGCTCAAATCCCAAGTGCGATGGAAACTACAACATCGCCGACATTCACAGGATAATAGGTGGAACTGAATACATCCTACCTCCCATACTTCCCAAGGATGACATGAAGTGTGATAAATGCGGATCACCCCTTGTTCAGAGAGAGGACGATAAACCAGAGGTGATCAAAGGCAGATTAAAGGTTTATAAAAGCCAGAGCAAGCCAGTCATAGAATATTATAGGAAAAAAGGGAAGATACCCTTTATCGAAGTATGGATGAATAGGGCACCTGAAGTAATTGTCGACGAGATAGCAGGTAAATTGAAAACTATATAATAAATATGGTGTTAATGCGAACCGATCATGCTTTACATTGCAGCAAAAACGGAATTGTTATGATGGCCTAAATGAGAACGCTTTAATAATTTATTTTTTCTCACGTGCTATACATGGTCATCCCCAAAACATATGTTGAGGATTTGCTTGAGCCAGAGGTTTTCGAGAGGATTATGAAGTCAGCCATGTTCGAGGAGCCAGATAGGATCCCCATATGGGATTACATAGATAATTGGCGCGCAGTAAAGCACTTTGCCGGCAATGAGAACGAACTCTTGAAGGCAAATGTCAAAGTCTATCATGGTCTTGGGATCGATCTCTGCAGGGGATTCGGAATGAGCTATGAATTCGATACAGAGGGAAGCGTGGTAACAGATGGGGTCTCGGAGAGGAGAATCTCTGGCCTGACTCTTTGGAACAACCCTCCCATTAAGGACATTGATGGGTTGAGGGGATATAGCATAGATCCGCCAAGCAGTGATGACGTAGCAAAATATATAGATTCAAACAGGATTTATTGTGAGGCCTTTTCACCATATACAATGTGGGTACCGGGTTGTAACGTGGGGTTCGACATTTACTATTCAGTGACGAATTTCACACTCTTTTCGATTGCCAAGAGGATGATGCCCGAGGAGGTTAGGAGGATTATGGTGGAAAGAAACGAGGTAAGCTTTCGATATGCTAGAGCAGCGGCCAGGGAGAGGCTGTCACCATTGTTCTTCATAGGTGAGGACATAGCTTATAAAAACAGGCTGATGTTTTCACGAGAATACCTGAGAAAGGAATTCATTCCACTTCTCGAAAGGCTATGCGGGCCACTAAAAGATGCAGGCATTATAACTATCTTCCATTCTGATGGATATCTGCCGGATTGCATCATTGACGATCTAATCGAAGCTGGAGTCGACGGGTTGAACCCCGTTGAGCCACTTGCAGGAATGGATATCGCCCACCTGAAAGAAAAGTATCATGGGAAGTTAATCCTCGTTGGAAACCTTGATTGCTCCCAAGTCTTGCCCTTAAGCTCTGAGGAACAGGTAGTTTATGAGGCCAAGAAGCTAATTGGTATGGCATCTGCTGGTGGAGGGCACTTCATAGGTTCATCGAGCGAAATTACCCCAAGTACGCCCTTAGAGAATATCATTGCATTCTACAAGACCGTGCTCCAGTATGGTCGTTATCCGATTAAGAAGTTCGACACTTGAGTGAAAGTTACGAGATGATGAGGGTTTGTGCCTTTCTTCATTTAATGACCCGACCATAATACATCATCTCACGTAAACTGCCGGGAAGCGCGTATTTAGCCTTGAGCTGGCGCAGGTTCGACTCCAATGGATCTGATCCGTAGGTCATGGCAAACTACTTGTGAATCAATCTCTCATATTCAGTGATGCCACTTAAGGGTCGACCTGAATCGATACTAAACAAACATCCAGCTCCTCCTTGTTGAGCATTTCCTCTATGTCTGTGTAGGGTTTGGCCCTTGTCTCCTCAGCTACGTTCTTGACACGGGCTTCATCGACGTCGCAAACAACCACAAGATTGTATCTATCACCGAGCTTGAGGATCACGGGTAAATGTCTTCTCGCCCTTGAGCCAGTTCCGATAACCCCGATATTGAGGAGGGGCGTCATGATTCTACAATTGTGATGGTTCAACACTTTATATCTGTTTAATCACAACATCCGATCCCAAATGCCGGTCCCAAGAAATCGCACCTTCAGAATGGATATATAGTCGAAGATGGCACATTACATTATAACATGGATAAAATTCCTCATCGTCGTTGGATCGTGCTATTCGCCTCATCCTACGCTTTTGTGGCATTTTCCTTTTCGCTTCAATCGATACCGCCACTGATGAGTCAGATGATGCAAGAGTTTGGCCTTAGCAATTCACAGGCCGGATTATTGATGTCCGTTGTGATGATCCCGGGCGTGATCTTGGCAATACCCGCAGGGATACTAATAGACCGCCATGGGGTAAGGCTCATAGGCTCAATATCGGCTGTGTTGGCAGCGCTGGGATCCCTTATCACAGCCATGGCAGGCTCCTTCAACATGGCCCTTGTTGGGAGGTTCATCCTTGGAATCGGAGGGGCATTCATAACCACGGTGACGCCAACTATAATTCCGCAATGGTTTGCGCAAGAGGAGCTTGGCAGAGCTACTGGGATCTATGGGATAAGTATGCCGCTCGCAACTGTGGCAGCGTTTCCATTGTCAAGCATGCTGATGCTTACATACGGTTGGCGCCACTCCATCTATCTCAGCATGGCCATTGGGATTCTAAACATAATCTTCTTCACGTTCTTGGTAAAGGAAGGACCCCTTAAACGTGGGCATGGTGGAGGGCGTGGTGTGCGACTGGCCCTTACGAACGTCGAAGTTTGGAAGGTGGGCATCGTGTGGCTATTTTTCAATGCTGCTACATTATCGTTCACAACATGGAGCCCGCAAATACTTCAGGACATCGGCATGGATCCGATTTCGGCGAGTTTTATGGCGAGTGCGATAATGCTTGCAGGCATTCCATTTGTGCCCGTTATCGGCTTGATCTCCGATAGAATGAGGAAAAGGAAACCATTGATGGTCATCGGCTGCACCGTGATGACAGGTACCTTCATATTGTTAACCTACACATCGGGCAACGCTTTGGTAGCCTCGATAATTATATTGGGCATTGCGGCATCCATGATACCACCCATTGTGATGGCCCTGCCCCCAGAGATCCTAGGGCCTTCTTCGGCAGCTATTGGCTTTGGAGTTGTCGCAATATGCTTGAACATTGGCATAGCCATAGGTCCGCCATTCGTGGGCCTACTCCTCGACATAACAGGATCTCCAAGTCTCAGCTTCCTGGCAATGGGATTTTTTTCAGCGATCGGGGGGATTACAGCCTACTCCTTGAGGACTGAACCATAACGTACTAAAAAGGCATCAATTATTAGGGGGCCCGTCCTTACTGATCGTTGGTTGTTAAGTTAACCTAGACATGGGATTGAGAATGTCTAAACACATTCATAAGCTTAAATCGTCCCTTAGGAGAAGCCAGGAAGAGTCTGAGGCGAGAGATTGGTTCCTGAAGAAGTGAATGGGGGGCATAGTCCATGAGTTCATCAGTGAGCCCCAAGGGTCACTTATTCTGGGTCCTCTGTCTTGTCGGCTTCATGGCGATCCTCAGCTCAACGATGTCAAAGAATCCGGTACTGAATCCATTCGCACGTGCCTTGCATACGCCGGATTCCCTAATGGGCTTTATTGCATCAGCCTCCACAATCCCAGGTATATTAGTTAGCTTACCTACTGCATCACTCTCCGATGTATATGGGAGGAGAAAGGTCTTGCTCGCATCTGGCGTGGTATTTGCCACGGCTCCCTTCCTTTACCTTTTCGCAACTACGTGGTGGCATCTTGCCCTTGTAAGATTTTATCATGGGTTTGCCACAGCCATATTCGTCCCCGTCACAAACGCTTTCGTCGTCGAACTATTCCCAGCGAAGAAAGGTGAGCGTATCTCATTATTCTCTTCGGTGACCACCGTGGGAAGAAACCTTGCACCACTACTGGGGGGTTACATTCTACTGGTGACGAATTTTGGCTTTCATGAGCTTTACTTGGCTGTTGGTTTATCTGGTTCGGTCGCATTAATCACCGCCTTGCTATTTTTAAAGGACGAACCCAAAAGCACTAACGGGGATGGTGCGATTAGTAGTGGCTCTCGGATCATCAAGGGATGGGGCCTCGTCGCCAGAGATCGCGGGATAGCCGTAGTTAGTCTCGTCGAAGCCGCCCAATACTATGTCTACGGCGCGACGGAATTTTTCCTCGTTGGGTATTTAAGGGAGATCGTTAACTTGGACCCATTATCCCTGGGCATCATATCATGGGTCCAACTTGCCACCATCCCTCTGATCAAACCATTGATGGGAAGGCTCTCGGACAAGATAGGCAGAAGTGTCCCCATAGCCTTCGGTTCAATTTTAAGTGCTGGTGCCCTCATCGTGATCCCCTTTACAACGAATTTCTCAATTCTCCTCCTAATTTCATTATCATATGGCCTTGGATTTTCCCTCGTGACATCCTCAACTCCAGCCCTAGTCGGTGACCTTACGAAAAGGGAATTACTCGGCACGTCCATGGGCTTCTTGGGAACCATAATGGATGTAGGACAGACATTGGGCCCGATCGTAACGGGATTCATACTTGCGACAAGCCTCGGTTACTTGGGTGCATTCTTATCGCTCATGATAGTTCTTTTGGCGTCTTGCTCAGTCTTTCTTGCAGCTGGGACCAAGAGATAATATATCACAGCCCGTACCAATCCTCTTTCTTTGCTACAAATACGAACCAAACAGATGGGGAAGGGGGCCATGTCTGTTAGTTCGATGGCACATGGGATAAAGGATTAATGCGATGGGATATAGAAACGCCCATCGTCGATGGGGTGACTGACTTTGGCACCCCCCCTCAAATGTGAGAGGGCCATCCCCAGGCATAGCTCCATGCCATCCCTACCAACTGAAGGATTGCACTTCGTTTCGGAGTCCGTCTCCATCGACATGATCAAATCTTCGATGCACTTGACAGTGGGACTGACCTTATCAAATGGGGGGAAATTCGCCGGTACGTGCAACCCCCATTTGTCCATTGGACTTTTGATGACCCTCATGTGCCACTCGACACCATTATCAAGCACTCTGACTATGCCCTCGGTGCAATCGATCTCGAACTCGTAGAGTCCAGGTGATGGAACTATGAAAGCATGTTTATCATCATCAAAAGAAGCGTAGCCCATCACAAGTGAAGGATCTCGATCGAGCATGTTCTTTTCCTTATCGTGCTCCGCGCCAGAGATCGATCCCTGAACGTAAATGAGCTTCGGGTCCCCGAGCAGGAACCGTATGGTGTCGACAGTGTGGCTGTGGGTGTGCATCAGTGCCCCAGTAGAATACGCTATCGCAACTTTCGGCTTACCTACCTTTCCACTATCCACTAGATCCCTCATCCTCTGGTAACCGGCGTGGAATCTCCTTAAAGTCCCCACATTGAGCTTGACGCCGTAAATCTTACACGACTCAACTATATCGTCCGCCTGAGCCATTGAGCAGCACATCGCTTTCTCGCAGTAGATCCCCCTGATGCCCCCGTTAGCGGCGGCGAATTTCACGATTTCGTGACGAACCGTTGCGGGAGTGGTTACACTCAGTATGTCGAGTCGTTCCTTCTCAATCATCTCCCTGTAGTCTGAGTATTTTGACGGCACATTCCATCTCGTGCAGAAAGTAATCAGCTTCTGGGGATCGATATCGGCAGCTGCGACTATGCTTGTCTTCCCTATCGCTGAGTAGGCTGCAGCATGCGAATATGGGAGAATGCAAGCATCATAACCGATGACCTCATCATCTATCGAGCCAGCCATCCTGCCGCAGCCGACCACCCCCACCCTGTAGTCCTTCATGCTCCCAGTCCCATTACGTGGTCATCACATTTTCAAACAATATCCGGTATCCGGTGCAGTAACATGCCCTCCACCGTGATCGGTTTCAGCCTCTGAGCGAGCGCGTAGGCGTCGGAGACCTTTGACTCGTGTTCCCCGTAAATATCGAGCACAGGCTCCCCCTTTTTTACCACGTACCCTCTCTTCCCATGGAGTAGGACGCCAGCACCGATATCGCTGGGAGCCCCTGCGGCCTTCGCGACCTCACTTATGGAGTGATTGTCAACCTCGGAGACGTAACCATCGCATGGGGCGAGTAAAGAGACCATGTGGGATCCGATGGATACGTCCTGGGATCTTATATTCGGATTACCGCCTTGCGCCTCGATTATCTCCTTCATCTTCTTCAATGCCTTACCGCTACCTAGGATTTGCTTCGCAATCGTCTGTCCATCGCCGCTTGTGGCGACCCCGGCCATTTCGAGTAAAACTCCAGCGAGAGCGGTCGATTTCTCCCTCAGGCTAATGGGTCCCCCTCCCTCAAGGCACTCCAAAGCCTCCTTCGCCTCTAGAGCAGGCCCAACGGCATGACCGACTGGTTGACTGCCATACGTTATCCCGCAGACAACCTGGATCCCAACCCTCGTCCCGATCTCCATGAAGCTACTTGCCAATGACCTCGCGTCTTCCGTCCTTTCAACCTTCGATCCCCTGCCCGTTGGGATGTCAAGCACCAGATACTTTGCGCCAACTGCGATTTTCTTCCCCAATACGCTGGCTATCATCTGGCTCGGTGGATCTATCCCCAGAGGGTGTTCGCACCTTCTGATCAATATGTCATCGGCAGGCGCCAAGCCAAGCCTTCCGCCCCAGACAATCGAGCCACCTGCCTTCAATGATATTCTCTTGAACTCCTCGGGAGAGAATTCGACATCGGCCAGAACGCTCATCGTGTCGGCTGTCCCACTAGGACTGGTTATCGCCCTGCTCGACGTCTTTGGGATGAGGAGGCCTGCAGCCGCAACGATCGGAACTATAACGAGGCTTACCTTGTTCCCCGGAACGCCCCCTATCGAATGCTTGTCGTAAACTGTCCGACCGAAATCGATCTTCTGGCCAGTCTCGGCGATGCTGCGCGTCAAACATTCCACCTCCTCCATCGTCATGCCCTTGAAGTATTGGCCAATCACAAACGCACAGATTTCAGTATCGTTCAAAATCCCATCTACGATGTCTTTTACGATGGCTAGGATTTCTTCACGGTTAAGCTGTAACCCCTCAAGTCTCTTCTTGATGTGACTGACCGATGGCGGAGGGGGATAATACGATACTCTAACCAGTTTACCAGACCTGACATTCAAGGCCTTGGCGGTCATCTTGTCAAATCCCGCGTGATCCTTCGGAATCGAGGCACTGGTAGCCACGAATAGGATGCGCGCTACGCCTGCAAACTCGCAACGAACCCGTGAACCATCTATCACCCCTAAATTGGAGGCAGTATTGGGATTGAGGAGCGCTGTGGGCTGCCCACCGACATATACAAAGGGCTTAACTTTGAGTTCCACGGCCAAATTACCTCGTTTCTTATGAGGTCGCCATGATATTTCAATATTCCCCGCCCGATCATAACCAGGGGGTCTAGACTGCGCTGGAACCAATAATTTATATTTCCGACAATATAGCGTATTGATGTAGGAATTTGGGCGAGACTACGGAACCGACAAAGGCCGACGGCGAGGCGCAAAGGCTTGCACAGCTGAAGAGGTTCCTCGAAGAGAAGATCGAGGCCCTCGAGAGGGAACTGGAGAGCTTGAAGGCTGTAGGCGAGATAATCGATAAGGAACTTGTTGGGAGAAGTTTCAGGAGGGGAACGGGTGAGCCTGTGACCCCCGTTAGCCAGCCTGTGACCCCCGTTAGCCGACCAGTGCCCCCTTCCGCAATCACCCAAGCCCCGGCCCAAGCCGAAGTGCAGGCTCCAGTGGCGGTAATGTCAGCCCCAATGCCAAACGAGAAGAAGGTAGAGCTGGTATACAGGGGTAGAAACGTTGGCGTAGCATACGTATCTTCAGAGACTGTGAGGATTCTCCCCGATGAAAAGCTCGGATTGAAGACCACGACCCCCCCTTTCGAGTCCTTTCTGATAAGGAAGGTTCTGGATGAGATCCGGGAGGCGGACACCGAAAGAGCCGGAAGAGGGGAGATAAGGCCGGATCAGATACTCGCATACGATCTCGTCGAAGAGGAGGCACTACTGAAACAGATTACAGTTAGAAATTACGGTGACCCGGACCGCCTCAACCGGGTGATAAGGGCAAGTGCGTGGACCTTCATGGTCATGTCCCAAAAGTAGTGCAGGTGGAGATGGCTACTTCCTCTGCGTGGATATTATCATCCTGGTATCCGTTTCCCGAACGCCGTTCACTCCGCGGATCTTAAAGACGATTCTGCTGAGATCTTCAACGTCCGTCGCCTGAACTTTGATCAGCATATCAATGTCCCCAGTTAGCTCGGATAACTCAGCAACCCCATCGATCTCGAGAATGTCTTTTGTCATTTCCCGTGAGAAACCCTGTCCGACCTTCACCATTATGAAGGCTTGCATTGCCATAAACCGCATGAAGGTCGCTGACCAGGCAGATAATCTTTTCCACTATACCTATGAGCACCTATATCCCATAGTATGGATGATGGAGATCTGGGTTGAACATATTGCTCACTGGGCTGGCAGGGGCGGGGAAGAGTCGGTTGACGGCCTCCCTGGGCAGTTGGCTGGAAAACGAGCAGGGATTCGACGTCTGCTATGTCAACTTCGACGCAGGTGCGGAATCCATGCCCTATGCTGCCAGTGTGGACATCAGGGATTTCGTCAAGGTAGAGCGGCTCATGAAGGAAGAACGACTGGGCATGAATGGCGCTATAGTAACGGCCGCCGAGAGATCGGTCGATTACCTGGAGGAGATAGTGTCAGCTATATCGAAGAGGAATGCGGCATTCACGCTAATCGATTCACCCGGTCAGCAAGAAATCTTCGTCTTCAGAAATGCTGGACCGAGGATAGCTGAAGCCCTACAGAGATATAAGCCAACAATTGCACTGCACATAATAGACTCCCCGCTGGCTCAAAGCCCTTCCGCCCTCGCTACCGCACTTGCGCTGGCAACCGCCTCGCATCTGAGACTCGCAGTACCAACATTGAGCGTGGTGAATAAAATAGACCTCGGTTGTGCTGAAGTGATCGCGAAGATGCTCTCGGATTCAAAAGTCCTGCGTAAAATGATAGAGCAGGAAAGGGCTGGCGCGATGACGGATATGGCTTTGGAGTTGCTGGACCACATCGAACGCGTGATGACGGTCCAAAGACCACTGATGGTCTCAGCCGTTACGAACGAAGGGATACCCGAGCTATACAAAGCCATCAACGAAGCCCTGTGTGTTTGTGGCGACCTCACGTAGGAGGTAGGGTTACCTCCCGAAGAGTTCGCTCAATGCCCTTCCAATGGCTGCCCCTCCAATAGAGCTTCCCACATCCCGTGCACGACCAAACCTCGCCGACATGTATTGGCAAGATGCCCTTCGAGGCGGGGATGTTCTCCGGGGTGGCCTTTACCAAGGTGCCATTGCAGGCCGTGCATCTGCTCCCGCTCATTTTAGAGGAAAGGCCATATCTTCGCGAAACACTCCTGAGTTTGCCCAGAAGGGTCCCTTCGGGTATGAGGAAAGCCTCGGTGCCATGCTTTATCGCCCTGCGATACAACTCCTCGTCAGACGTCAGGAGTATCCTATTCGCTGATGCCCTCAGGATCTCTTCGTCGTCAGCGTCCGAGAGGTAGAGCGTATCGTAACCCATTATCCTCAGCCACCTTGCAACGTCCCCTAGCATTCCATCCACAATGAAGGAAGGCCCATTGCACACATCATCATCCTCAGGCCGAGAGGGCATTAAGGATCGCCAGTGTCATTTGGGCCATTCCAGCTCACGATCTTCCCCGTGCCCGGTTGAGCCATCACCGTTCCCTCCAGGACTACCGGCTTCCCTCCCACGAAAGTGGCCCAAGAGCGTCCCTTGACCTCAATGCCATCGAATGGCGAATATCTGGCCATTGAGAAGAACCTCGAAGAGTCTATCTTCCACGCCTTCTTGAGGTCGAGAACCGTCAGATCTGCGATGCATCCAACCTCGAGCCTACCCCTCCCGCGTAGGGAGAAGATCGAAGCAGGCCTTACGGTGAAAGATCTTATCAGCGTTACCAGATTGATTGTCCCTCCCTCAACGCCAGACAACATCAATGGGACCGAGGTCTCTAGGCCCGGGATACCGGGAGGTGGATTGCCACTCCCCTTCTCCTCAAGCGTATGAGGGGCATGGTCGCTGCCGATCACATCCACCAGGCCATCTCGTAAGGCTCCCAACAAACCAGCGAGGTTGGGTGCCTCCCTTGCAGGAGGATCCGTTATGGCGGTTGACCCGATCCTGAGGAGGGCATCGGAGGATAAGAAGAGGTGATGGGGTGTCACCTCTATGGACGCTCGCCTCCCAGAATCCTTAACGATCGATACGCACGTGGGAAGTGAGATATGTGAGAAGTGGAGAGCCGTCTCAGCCGGTACGGTCCGAACGATTTCCGATACGCTTTGAACCTCAGCCTCCGGGGGGTGGCAGTACAGAAATCTCTCGGTCTCACTCATGCTCTTATCACTTGATCGATTGTAAAGATCCTGAATCAGTTGGGCCCTCTCGGCATGAAACGCGAACGGGTAACCTTTGGGTAATCTCCCAGCAGCTCTACTGATCGTCTCGGCATCTACTTGAAGTTCATCCCGGGGGGAATAGAGATAGGCCTTCAACCCGACACCAAGGGACATTGCCCTGAAATCTGTCCTCTTCGTCAGGGCCAAGTAAAAACCCACATTCACGTATGCGTTAGTCCTCGCGCGATCTATCTTATCGGCCATCCTGCCAAGTGAATCCGTAATGGGATCTGTGTTGGGCATGTCCAATACTGTCGTGAATCCGCCTGCAGCGGCTGCCAGAGTTCCTGATCTGAAGTCCTCCTTGTAGCTGTAGTTCATATCTCTCAGGTGGACGTGGGAATCGATGAAACCGGGACATAGTATTCTCCCTCGGATGTCAAAGCGTTCCTCTCCCCTTGGAAGTCCCGCATCCTTTGCTACTGCCACGATCTTCCCGCCTTCGACCGCGACCCCGCCGTCGAGGATCGTGCCATTGAAGAAGACCTTGCCCCCGCTGATGACGAGATCGACTTCGCCCAATTATGGCACGCCATCTGCAGGCATCTGCCGGCATCGATGCTGGACGAACTGCACACAGCGAATTGCCCGCATTCTTTGATCTTTCTCCGCCTTAGCGTGCATTCGAATCAACGTACGCCTTCTCTGTGACAACTACAGGTAGGTCTTCGCAACTATGTCGAAGACATCCCTTTCGGTGATGATGCCGAGGAGTTCGAAATCGGGTCCCGTCACAAGTAGAGCACCTATGTCACGATCTCTCATGATGTCAACCGCCTCGGAAAGTTTTGTGCCGGGTGAGGCTCCCCCGAATTCCGAGAAAGAAAGCCTTGTAACAGGCAGTGATAGTATATCTTGAAGAAGCCAATCTTCGGCCTTTCCAAAGTAACTGATGATGCTCCGCATCGTTATCATGCCGACAACTTTACCGCCCTCTAGGACGGGAAGCCTCCTGAACCCATATCGCAGCATCTTCTCTATGGCCAAACCAACAGTTGAGTTGGAGGAGACCGTGATCAGTCCAACGGTCATGACTTCACCTACGGTCTTGTCAGGAAGTCGGTGCGAAAGCTTGAGGATGATGTCCCTTTCAGTGAGGATGCCAACTACCCGCCGGTCGGAGTCGACAACGGGAAGCCCCCCGAGTTTCTTTTCACTCATCCTCTGTATCGCTTCCCGAATATGTTCATTGAAACCTATGGAGACTATGTCAGTGTGCATAACCGATGAAACCGGGGAGTTGAAGGCAGACAATAGATTGCCCCCAAGTTTCCTCTCGACCAGTCCCCTTCCAGAACCCCCGAAGAAATCCAAGATATCTCGCGCCGTAACAACGCCTTCCAATCTGCCGTTGCCTGGATTGACAACCGGAATCCTCCTGAATCCCCTAGTATTCATTGTCTCGATGGCGCTGCGTATTGGCGTTGTCTCAGCAATCGTCACAACGGGCTTCGATGAGTATAGGATTACCGAGCCGGCCTTTGGGGACGTCGGCTGCGAAGGCGTGGACCTCTCCCTCGGGGGTCCATTTGGCCTAAGTTTCCTCAATGAAGCCTCCCGCGATGCCCTTTTAGACAAGGGAAACCACCTTACAGTCCTGCGTCGATCCTGCAGTCTTCACAGTACATCCTGCCATCTATCTCTTTAAGTCTGTCGGACCATTGGCCGCATTCATCACAGAAACCATCATAATATGGCGATGTGGGTTCGACGTTCTCCACCTTCGCTTTTTCAACCATGATCTCATACATCCCGGGGAGGGCCTCCAAGAGATCTCTCTCTGAGACTATACCGACCAATTTATCATCGCGTGTCACCCCGACCCTCCTTATCTTCCTCAAGTTCATCAAGTCCAGGGCCTTTCTTGCGTCGGTGTTTTCAGTTGCAGTGATCAGCGGATGGGACATGACCTCTCCTACCTTGGTGTTCCAGGGGTCTTTGACCTGAGCAATGCACCGCGTCACTATGTCTCTCTCCGTTAAGATACCGACGGGCTTGTTTGATCCATTCAGCACAACTATGCTCCCTATCTTGTGAGTGGTCATCCTCTTAGCGGCATCGCCGACCGTATCGCTCTCCCTCGATGTAATCACCGGGGTATTCATGATCTCATTGAGAGCGATGGACTCGCTCTGCCGTTGAGTGCTCACAGATGCGCCCTCAAGAAAAGGCTCTTTGGGAGTAGGTAATAGGGGTTTCTCTATTCAAAAAATTTAGGCAACCGGAACCAGCTAGGGGCGTGGTGTGAAAGAAAGACTTTTTAGCTGCATGTAGAGATACATCAGCGTTCAAGGTTTGAAATTAGTCAAGAAGACACGGAGCTTATGCCCGGAATGTCTTTCAGTCATCGAAGCTAGCCTTATCGAAGATGATGGTAAATTACTCATCAAGAAGACATGCGAAAAACATGGCGACTTCGAGGATGTCTACTGGTCGAATTATGACGACTACGTCAAGGTGATGGGCTGGTATACTGAGGGTACAAAGCTAGAAAATCCTAGGACAAGGACTGAAAAAGGATGCCCATTCGATTGTGGGATATGTGGCAATCATAAGTCACACACGGTTCTCGCGATAATCGACCTCACTAATAGGTGCAATTTAAACTGCCCAATATGTTTTGCAAGTGCAAACAATCCAAACATCCCGTACATCTACGAGGTCACGACTGGGCAGGTCAAGGAGATGATCGACAATCTCGCCTCGAACAAGCCGATATCCCCCAAAGCGTTGCAATTCAGCGGGGGGGAACCGACGCTTAGAGACGATCTGCCGGAGCTCATGAAATACGCCAAGAGCAAGGGGATCAACCACGTCGAAGTCAACACGAATGGGCTTAGACTTGCGAACGACCTGGAATACTTCAAGAAGTTGATGGACGCGGACTTGAGCACACTCTACCTAAGTTTCGAGGGAGTGACGCCCAAACCATACATAATCAACAAAGGGAGGGACCTCCTCGATACAAAACTCAAGGTTTTGGATAACAGCCGCAAGGTTGGCCTGGATAGCCTCGTTCTAGTGCCGACAATAGCGAGGGGTGTAAATGATGACCAACTCGGTGACATAATAAAGTTCGCCGTCACGAATAGGGACGTTGTAAGGTGCGTTAATTTCCAACCGATAAGCTTTGCAGGGAGGATAGCTGCAGGTGAGAGGAAGAGGCTAAGGATAACGATCCCCGAGGTCTTGGAACTGATCGAACAGCAGACGGAAGGGCAGATCAAGAAACAGGATTTCTATACATGCCCAACGGTCGTACCGATGGCCAAGGCCATGGGATCCCTGAAGGGGAAGGTGTATCCTGAGTTCAGCAATCATCCCGCTTGTGGAATGGCGACCTTCATATTCGTAGAGGATGACGAGATGATACCGATAACAAGATATGCAAACGTAGATAGATTCATGCAGACGATGAACAGGGTGGCTGAAGCAGCCCAGGCCGGCAAGAATACCACGGCGAAGCTCAACCTGTTAAGGAGCTTACGTTACGTCAAATTCGGAATCCTAAAGGACCTGCTAACCGACATAATGAAGGAAGGGAGTTACGAAGCTCTCGGAAAGATGATGAAGAGAATGGTCATGGTAGGGATAATGGCATTCATGGATCTGTACAATTTCGACCTCGAGAGGGTTGAGATGTGCAACATTCATTATGCTCTGCCTGATGGGACGATCAGACCATTCTGCACCTACAACTCGATCCACAGGCCGGTCGTAGAGGAGAAATTCGGGACACCGAAGAAGAGGGCTACAGTGGCCGCAACGGCCTGAACCTCTCCACGGATTGCCCAAGGCTTGGGGGACATCAAATCCAGGAAGCGCGTAGATTCCATAAGGTTCTTATCCTTCTACCAAATGCGGATGCTGCAGGTGATGAGCTTGGGAGGCGCGAAGAAGAAGAGCATCAGCCAGATGGCAAGGCAGCAGCAGTTGAAAGACGAGGCCGGCAAGGAGAAGAAGGATGAGAAGGAGAAGAGGAAGGCATCCACGTCTGTTAAGGAGCTCTTCGATGAGAACGACGTATTGAAGGCGATAAAGGAGCTTAAGGCCGTAACGCCCCATGCCCTAGCCACCCAGCTAAACGTTAGGGTTGGTGTCGCCAAAAGGGTTCTCAGGGGAATGGAGGAGAAGGGCTCAGTCAAATTGGTCTCAGGATCGAGCAGGTTGAGGGTCTACGGACCGAGTTGAGAGACGAACGGAAGAACCAGACCTGATGACCCTTAATCCCCCCAAATCCGTCATTGTTCTCCCGATGAGGGACATATTCAGCTTCGCTATAACGGGTTCGAGCGACACGCATATTCCACCACATAGGGGCCAATAGGCTATAGATCCTGATTGTAGCCTCGACACAGGTTTTTCGGCGCCCAATACCAAATTAGTTGGAAAGTAGAGGAGGCCATCCGAGACATCGACAATGCCCTCGATCGGTAAGGACCTTACTATCTCCTCTACGGTTCTTGGGGCAAATACCCGGTTGAGTTCCCCCTCAACCAGAAAATCGTTGTCAAATCTGAATACGACCCCTATCCTCGATACCGACATCTCCTGCATCTGTTACGGCGAATCCTTAAGAACCTTGCGAACAATGATATGCCAGTTAGATGAGGGATCTCAGGTGGCTGAAGAGATAGAGAGCGGGATCAGGGGCCTGGAGAGAAGAAAGAAAGAGCTTGAGGATGAATTCGGATCCCTAGAAAAGAAGTTCAAGGAACAGCAGATCTCCAAGGATGATTATTCGAACGAGAGGAAGAGGATCGAGAGGGAGTTCATCGAGGTAATGGACAGGCTTACGCAGTATAGGTTCCTGAATTCCGGGATCACCGGCTGAGCCTCTCGATGGCCTTCATCGTCATTTCGGCCACGAATGTCATGTTCTTCTCATCCAGACGCGGATGAGTTGGGAGGGAGAGTACCGTTCGAGCAGATAACTCACTGTTTGGGAAAGAACCGCCTGGGATCCGTAGCATCTCGCGGTAGTACGGCATCAGGTTGATGGGTAATGGATAGTAAACCCCCGCCTGTATGCCTTTACTCCTGAGATACCTTACAATCATGTCGCGCCTTGTAGAATGCCTGCCTCCCGCCTTGATGCGGATTGTGTAGAGATTCCAAGAGTGAACGCTCCCCTCTGGTTCAGTAGGGAGTTGAATCTCCGATGCCCCAGCCAACTCGCTCGTTAGGATCGAGGCGTTCCTTTTCCTTCGGGCGAGAAGCCTAGAAAGTTTGGCCAGCTGAGCAACTCCCACTGCGGCCTGGATCTCCGATAACCTGTAATTTGTCCCCAGGCAAGATGGCTCGTACCTCTTCGACTCGCCATGACAGCGAAATAGCCTTAACCTCTCAGCGTATTCTCCATCATCCGTCGTAACCATGCCGCCTTCGCCAGTCGTAATATTCTTGGTCGCATAGAAGCTGAAACAGGCAATGTCCCCAAGAGAACCTATGCGCCTTCCCCGATATTCTGCCCCCAGTGCTTGCGCTGCATCCTCTATGAGGACCAAGTTCTTCTTCTCAGCGAGTTCCTTGATCGGATCGATATCTGCCGGGAGCCCATAGAGGTGTGTAACGATCACGGCCTTTGTCCTTCGCGACAGGCTCTCCTCGATGGAATCGGCCCAAGTGGCATATGTTTGTAGGTTTATGTCAGCGGGGATGGGTCTGGCACCAGCGAGTAAAACGGCTTCAGCTGCCGAGACAAACGTGAAGGCGGGTATTACGACCTCGTCCCCCTCAGAGACCTCGGCAGCCACAAGAGCCGCATGTAGCGCTGCCGTTCCATTGGAGACCGCTATGGCATGACGCGAAGAGATGAACTTCGAGAAGCCGTCCTCAAATCTGGCGACATACTGGCCGTCCGATGCGGCTGATGAGACCAATCCACTGTCCAAGACCTTCCTAATCAGGTCGAGTTCCTCGGAACCGAAGAAAGGTTGATTGATGAATATGGTCTCGGGCAATGGGGAGTCACGGCGCCAACGTTTGGGGCACTATGTATGTATTTTCTCCCATGCCCCTTCCTCAGCTGCCTTGCGCTCCCGTTATGCTGTAGAATGCACCTAAATGGCTCACACAACATGACTCGGTTTCAGCGATGTAAATCCCTTCCAAATTGATCAAATGTCGGGCCCTCAGCTGACATGGTCTCGTGCGCCTTTTCGATTTTCGATCCCCGTATCTTGCACCGATTGCAAATTGCGCCCGGAGTGTTCGAGAAAGATTAATATACGGTTTGGAAGCATTCGCAACGACCTGGGAGAATCCATGGCTTCATCCAAGGCAATAGGAATCCCCGTGCTTGTTCTCAAGGAAGGGACCAGCAGGCGAAGAGGTTCAGAGGCTCAGAGCTTCAACTTTCAAGCTGTAATGGCAGTTGCCGAGATCCTGAAATCCTCTCTGGGCCCATTGGGTTCCGATAAGATGCTTGTCGATGGCTTTGGCGACGTCGCGATAACTAGCGACGGAGCTACGATACTGGAGGAAATGGAAATCGAGCATCCTGCAGCCAAGCTCCTGACCGAGGCATCGAAGGCCCAAGACAAGGAGATCGGGGACGGAACAACATCAGTGGCAATATTAACGGGGGCGCTAATCAAGGAGGCGATCAACCTGCTCGACCAAGGCGTTCATCCGACCATAATTGTGGATGGATATAGAAGGGCCTGTGGGCATGCCCTTAAGATATATGAGGGGATGGCTTTGAAAGTCGAACCGAGGAATAGGAAGGTCCTCATGCAGGCAACGGAGACGGCAATATCCGGAAGTCTTGTAAGTAAACACGCCCGACAGCTGTCTGACATAGCTGTCCAAGCGGTATTAAGGGTCGCCTCAAAACGCGACGACCTCTACGAAGTGGACCTGGATAACGTCAAGGTAGAGAAGAAGCCAGGGGGCTCTTTAGAGGAGACCTCACTCATCGACGGCGTGGCACTCGATAAGGAGGTCGTACATCCAGCAATGCCTAAGAGGATTGAGAACGCCCCGATAGCCCTCCTCTCGTGCTCATTGGAGGTCGAGAAGACCGAGATAGACGAGAAGCTCAGTTTCGAGGACCCACAACTGATCAAGAAGTTTCTGGAGGCTGAAGAGGGGCTTCTAAAAGATATGGTTGATAAGGTCATCAAGTCTGGCGCTAAGGCCCTCTTCTGCCAGAAAGGCATCGACGACGTTGCTCAATACTATCTCGCCAAGAATGGCATCTTAGCGGTGAGAAGGGCCAAGAAGTCCGACATGGAAAAGCTCGAGATGGCCACAAATGGCAAGATAGTTAACACCGTGGACGAGCTCACTAAGAATGATCTGGGAAAAGCTGGGCTCATCGAGGAGAGAAAGGTCGGTGGGGAGAAATGGGTCTTCGTCGAAAAAGTTCCCATGTCGAGAACGGCCACAATACTCATCAGAGGGGGATCCCAAAGGGTCGTCGACGAAGCTGAGCGGGCGATAAAAGACGCCACGTCCGTTATTAGAAACATCCTCAGAAAACCCTCTGTTCTCCCGGGAGGGGGCGCACCCGAGATAGAGGCCGCGATCAAGCTACGAGTAAAAGCTGACGAGATCGAGGGAAGGCAACAGCTTGCATATCTTGCCTTCACGAATGCCTTGGAATCGATACCGAGTGCCTTGGCTGAAAACGCTGGCATGGATATCATGGCAACGATCGCTGACCTTAGGGCATCGCATACGAAGGGCATGAGGAACTTTGGGGTAGACGCTAGGAAGATGGCGATTTCAGATAGCACGAAGAACGGAGTTTTGGATTCATCGGTCGTCAGGACAAGCGCTCTGGTTGCGGCGACGGAGGTTGCGAACTCGTTACTCCGGATCGACGACATCATCGCGGCCTCAAAGATGAAGGAACCCAAGACCCCGCCAACAGAAGAATATTGAGAGAGTTGCGATTGAAGCAAATAACTATAGGCCCACCGATGCTTACGCGATTCGAAAGAGCGAGGATTATAGGCAACAGGGCCCTCCAGCTCTATTTTGGGGCACCGCCTCTCATGCAACTTGACAAGAGTAAAAGGGAGACGCCCTTTGAATTGGCCGATAGGGAACTTGAGGCAAAGGTGCTCCCATTAGCCATAAGGAGGAAGCTCCCAGATGGGAGATGGCAGGACATACCCGTCTCTTGGCTCATAAGATAGGTCGGCACGAATCCGTTATACAATATCCAAATATCTGCCTTAATCCGGAACTGCTCTCATGGCTGGAGGCTACGCTATGATAGATGCGAAACGCGTATTATTCGTGGAGCCGAATGTCGTTCGATTGGAGGGCTTTGAATTCGATCCGACGCCCGCTGACAACGGAGTGGTCATCCGCACATCGGCCACGATAGTGAGCGCTGGTACAGAACTAGCCTGTTTGGCGGGTACGGAGGATTGGGCTAGCCTGCCATTCACCCCTGGCTACGGCGCAGTCGGACAGGTAATCGCAATCGGTAAAGATGTTCGGGCTTTCAAAGTAGGCGATTTGGTATTCACCCACAGTAATCACGCTAGCCACGCTAAGGGTGAGGTCGTGACCGTGAAGGTTCCAGATGGGTTGGATCCCGTCCATGCCGTCTTCGCCCGCATGGCAAGTGTAGCCATCACCGCATTACGCGTTGGCAGTGCCGAGTTAGGTGACAAGGTGGCGGTTATTGGGCTGGGTTCCGTGGGAAATCTCGCTTCACAACTTTTAACATTATCCGGCTGCGATGTCATGGGTATTGACCTCGTGCATAGACGATTAGAAGTTGCAAGGGAATGTGGGATCGGAACAACGCTGAATCCCAACGAAGGCAATCCGATCGAGGCCGTCAAGGGATGGACGGATGGCAAGGGTTGCGAGGTAGTTGTAGAGGCAAGTGGTAATCCCAAGGCGACATTATTGGCGACAGAATTGGCCAGTAGGAGGGGCGAGGTTATCCTGCTTGGCTCACCCCGAAGGCAGCTGCAAGGAAATGTCACAGACCTTCTGCGTAGAATCCACCTGTGGGAGTATGGCTGCATTACCCTGAAAGGTGCACATGAGTGGCGTCTGCCCATCCACGAAGACCCAGGGGGTTTCACTAAACATAGCATAGAGCGTAATACACGAATTATACTTCGCCTAATTTCTGAAGGGAAACTGAAGGTTTCACCTCTTCTGACCCACAAGTTACCTCCCGAAAGGTGTGCTGAGGCATATAGGGGATTGCTAGAAAATCCTGATAAATACATCGGCGTGGTCTTTAACTGGAACTTATAAGCCCAGTGTCGTTGATAATGTCGGCTCCTTAATCCCAAGTATCCGACATAAGTCCTCGGGAGATGCTAACTGTCAGACTGCTGATTACAATTCCATCGATGTGGCGATCCGAGGGCTAATGAGAGTTCCTTTATCCATTAATGATCGGTCAGTATACGCATCGATTATACCTCATTGCAGTTGCATCGATTTCCTGTAGACGTCGATGAATGCCCTCGCTGCGACTTGCGTCGAAAAGTTATGCATGACATAATCCCTTGCACTGTCTGTGATCTCCGATAGATCATCCCTGGATAATACGTCCAGTATCTTCTGGGAGAGTTCTTTTGGATCCTCTTCCTTCACTAATATGCCGGTCTTACCGTCCTTTATGAGGTTCGGTATTCCTCCTGCTCTAGACCCTATAACTGGGGTGCCACATGCCATGGCCTCCACCAGCACAAGCGGGACGAGGTCTGCCTTTGAGACCAGAACCACTACGCTGGATTGGCGTAGCAGAGATACCTTCGCCATCTCCTCTATATAGCCTGTGAACCTCATATCCCCATAAATGCCCAGACCTTTGGCCCTCTCTTCTAAGAACCCCCTCTCAGGCCCTACACCAGCTATGACGAGGAATGCCTTCCTCGCCTCCCTAACGGTCACAAAGGCGTCTAGGATCGTGTGGACTCTCTTATCAAGAGTCAGCCTCCCCAGATAAGTCACGATGGCTGCGTCGCAAGGTATATTGTAACGTTCTCTGATGTCTATCGTCCCCGTAGTAGGGGCGAATTTCTCCACATCGATGCCATGAGGTATGACTAGCACCTCCCTCCTGAGTTTCTGCTGAAGTATCCCCGCCGTAATCCCTGAGGAAGTTGTCAATAGATTGCATCTTCTATATAAACCTCTTGAATATTTCCATGCGAAATGCACGAATCCCCTGAAGACCATCGATGTTGAGATGCTCTCCGCCATGTCTAGGAAGTTGGTGTGGAAGGTTCCCACAATCGGTATCTCGAGGACACGGGAACATATGAATCCTGCAGTTCCCATAAAAAATGGAGTGTGAATGTGTATTACGTCAAAATCTAGCTTCTTAACGGTCCTAAGGGCCCCGATGAATGGCTCTGGAGATATCCGATACTGCTGGTATAGGGGGAACCTAATCGACTTGAACCTGTGAACGTAGTCTTCTTCATCTGAATCCTCCCCAGTAAGCCTCCCTGTCGTGAATACATGCGGCTCATGACCCATTTTAACCAGTTCCTTGGTGAAGCTACTGAGGAAATGGGCTACGCCATCTGGGGTCGGTAGGTATGTCTCGGAGAATATCGCTATCCTCATCCGCTACGTCCACCTATCCTGTATGCCCTCTATATTTCTCCTACCCTTTAGGGGTCACAACATGATAAGGCGAAAGTTCTAAATGTTCTTCCTTCAGAAAGGAGCCTGTCTAGCATCCCAGGAGGTTGGCAGATGAAACGCGTTTTCGAGAAGAACGAGCAGCTTCTCCTTGAGGATGAGGCTGAATATATAGGTGGCCATAGCAAGGTTCTTGAATCTCTGAAGGGGGAGCTAGTGCTCACTAACAAGAGGATCCTCTTCGAGAGGATAGTTGGGGGAGTAAGACACCGGCGTCCCGAGATCATCTTCATCATAAACCTCTCGGAAATCAAGGAGCTTAAGCTAGGCGAACCCGGAAGACTTGCCAAACCCGTAATAACGATCGTCTACGAATCCGAAGAAAAGCTTGAACAACCTGCCTTCGCTGTCTCCTCCCGCGAGTCCTGGAGTAGCGCGATATCCTCGATAAAGATAGGCCGTTTCACACTCTGAGTTCACGATCCCACTCCTTGATCGCGTAGGGTATCTTATCTATGACGTCCGTCGCGACGAGGTGATATCCCCTCTCAGATTTTGCCAAATCTCCTGCGCGACCAGACACAAATGCCGCAGCGCAAGCCGCTTTAAAGGGCTCAACATCCCAGCCTAGGAAGGCAGCTGCAATGCCTGAGAGCACGTCTCCGGTTCCCCCAACCGTCATGCCAGGATTGCCCGTGAGGTTGATTTTCATGAGTTGCCCATTTGCAATTATGTCCTCATGGGCCTTAAGCAGTATGGTTGTGCCCAGATCGTGAGCCGCCTCACCCACCTGCCTCATCCTCTCCCGCAGCTTAATTTGTTCGGCCATCGGCTTACCCGTAAGCGCGCTGAACTCACCAGCATGTGGCGTAATAACGGCCCTCTTCCCCCTGAGCAATGGCGGTTCTGCCGACAGCGCCTTTATCGCGTCCGCATCGACCAGAAGTGGTTTGTCGATAATCCTCAGGAGCTCTAAGACCGTTTCCCGTGTCTCCTTCTCCAAGCCCAATCCAGGGCCAACCACTATGCTGGTTGTCTGGACGATCATCTTCTCTAGTAGTGGAAGGTCTTCCATGACGAGGTAATCCCCACTTAACTTCCTAACGATCAGGTTGGGCGAGAAACCCCTTATGATGTCCGCCACGCTTTTGGGTGCCGCAACGATAACTACGTCAGTGCCCATTCGCAACGATGCTAACGCTACAAGGGCAGGTGCCCCAGAATATTCAACACCCCCTCCCACAACGAGAATTCTGCCAAAATCCCCTTTCTTGGAATGTGGCGCCCTCGGCTTTATTGCCCTCCTTAAGTCTCCAGGACCTACCAATGTCTCGAAGTCAAGAGGTATGCCTATTGGCGCCACCGTGATCTCTCCCGCGTGATCCATTCTCTTCTGCAGTCCAGTTTTTGTCCTGTGGAAGGTCACCGTGATATCGGCTTTGATAGCCTTATCGAGTATCTCCCCTGTCGTCGGATCAATTCCTGAAGGAATGTCTACCGCCACCTTAAGGCCCTTCGAGGAGTTTATGGCATCGATGCCGGCTGAATATGGCTCCCTTATCCGTCCCCTCATCCCTGTTCCGAATATGGCATCGATGACCACATCGGCATTATGGACGAGTTCCCTCAACTCATTGAAAGAAGATGGATCCGATGCAATATATAGTCTTACTTTGGCGAACATCCTCTCAAGGATTTTCCAGTTTGCCTTTGACTCTTCAGTTCTTATGTCCTCGGATCTACCCAATAATATGACCGATACTTCGCCAGCCTCTGCGGCCGCATGTCTTGCGGCAACGAACCCATCTCCCCCATTGTTCCCGATTCCTGCAACTACGACGATTCTCTTGTCTTCGAGTGAACCGACCTTTATCTTCAAAGTCTCTATGATCGCTCTTCCGGCGTTCTCCATGAGGAGTGACTTCTTCAGCCCAAAGTACTCACAATTCTCATCAAGTACGGCCATGTCTTCGGGATCGATTGTACCGTCGGCGAATGATCCGTTCATTCTCGTAACGGCAACGTTCCCCTTTGATATATCATTTGTGTCAAACCCCTACCTCAGAGAGCTTAAATATAGTTCGACCTCCCCCCTTAGAAACATGCCTTTCGAGTTTATGAGCTATGGGAAGGTTGTGGCAACAGTATACGATGTCGAGGGTCTGGGGAAGAAACTGGAGGAACTAAGCAGGTTTGACCCAGGCTGTGTCGAATATCACCTTAGGGAAGGCCACATATCCTCCTGGCTCAGGAGTATCGATGAGCGCCTCCTTGCCGAATCGCTCAAGTCCTCCACAACCGCATCCCAGGCGTCAGAGATCGTAAGGAGACATCTATCAGATATGAAGGCGATTAAAGGGAGAACGTCCCCCTCAGATATAACAGTCTGTAGGAACATCCTGCTGAAGGACAGAACGGCCTGAGTGGCCCCACTGGACTAAATTAACTCGCTCAACTTTCGCTTACGATTTGCGAGGGTCATGGTTCATATTATGCCAGGCTTTAACTAGCGAGACACATTTCCGTTATAATCTTCGGTCCAACTCCTTTAAGTCCTCCACAATTATTTCAAATTCCCCATAGATGGCCGATACTTCGTCAGGTGATCTCACAGCCATAACGCGAAAGCCGTATATACTCTTTGGAATAGGTAAATTCTCGGTAGACAATGTTTAAGATGCAGTTACCAGATTTCGGCTTCTACATCACATATATCGTTGCTGTCCTGTTTAGTTTCGTTGGGATGCTAATTGTGAACAAGTACAGGCATAGGAGAGAGGCCAAGCGACTCAAGGAGAAGCTTGACAGATTAATGAAGGACGAATCCGCCGTTTGGGCTGAATGACGAATCCCCCTCTTCTAGATATTTACTACTGGGTGAGTGCCCAGATTGATCGAGAAGGTTTTGAGGGTTGCGTTGCTCACAAGAAATCCCCTGGGTTGGGGGACGCGAGCACTAGATGCCGAATTCGGTCTCAAGGGACATTTACCAAAGGTGATCCCAGTCAGGGCGTTGGGAGTGGACTTTTTGCCCCTCCAGAGGATCGTCGGAGATGGCTACGACCTCGTTGAGGACTTCGATGTGATTGTTCAACGGCTCCTCGGTCCAGATTCGTTGGAGGAGGTCCTCCACACCATGAACCTTATCCAATGTCTCGAAGCGCAGGGTCAGGTCGTAGTCAATTCCGAAAAGGCCACCAGGAACTGTTTGAACAAGTATAGCGAACTGAGTGACCTATCGGCAGCTGGCATACCCATTCCCAGGACGCACATCGTGCGCAGCGTTGAGGAGGGGTTGAGGGCATTCGAGGCCATGGGGGATGTTGTCATTAAGCCGATATTCGGATCGAGGGGGAAAGGCGTCGTGAGGGTCACAGAATCCACAACAGCCAGATACGTGCTTGAGGAGATGGTCTTCCATGGCCATGTTCCTTTGATCCAGGAATTCATTAAACACGAGGGTTTCGACATCAGGGCTCTAGTTGTGGGAGATTCCGTCGTAGCCGCGATGAAGAGGGTGTCGAAGGGCTTCAGAACGAACATCAGCAAGGGCGGCACGCCGGTACCGTTCGAGCTCGATGGAAAACTTGCCGGGTTGGTGGTTAAAGCATCGAGGGCCCTCGGTTGTGACTACTCCGGTGTTGACCTTGTAACGTCAGATACAGGAGCTTTCGTCTTCGAAGTGAATTGCCAACCCGATTATAGGGCATTGCAGTCAGTAACTGAGACAAACATATCTTCCGCAATAATCGCCATGGTGGTCAAGAGGGCTGCGAGGTGAACGCGTTTGCATGATGCCTCTGCCATAATACTTGCGCTAAGGGATGAGCCGTCTCTCTTCCAAGGCATGAAATACCTATCGACTCTGGATGGGAGGCCGCTCATATCCAGGGTCGTGGATGTAGCCTCCTCGTTGTCGAAGGAGGTCCTCATCATCGCCCCTTCAGAAGGCGAGGCTCAAGCCCTGAGGGATGGCATCCCCCCGCTTCCGAACGAGGCCCTATTCGTGGTTGGTGATTCCTTTGGCGACGGATCGGAGCTGACCATGATAGAGACAGGTTTGGCAAGATCGAGCTACCGCAAGGCACTCCTACTTCCCGGCGACGCTCCTTTCCTCAGCCTCGAGATCCTGACTACCATGTTGGATCTATGTAGCGGTAGGGACGCGGTTGTTCCACGTTCTCCAATCGGCGAGGCTCTCCCCTTTCCAGCAGTCTACGCGACCGAGAAGGCATTAAAGGCCTTGAGGGCCTCTAAGATCGAGAAAGCCATGAGCATGAAGGGCATCTTGGAGGAGCTGTCTCACGTTATGTTCCTTTCCTCAAACGTCCTATCGAAATTGGACAGCGATCTCCTAACGTTCTATTGTGTCGATTCACCGCTGAATCTAAAGAGAGCCGAGTTGATCCTGTCAGGTAAACCCCGTAGGTTTCGCGCAAGGAAATTCGATTAGCGCGCGAACACTAGCCACTAGCTGAACCGTCGTGGCAAGTCCTAGTGTTCGATCGTAAATTTAGTGAATTCCCCTTTGGGGTCCTCCCACGCGATCTGGGCCTTCTCCACTATGGACCCAACGGGCCCGCGCCTGCAAAACTCCAGCATCTCGTCAACATCCCCCTTCTCTCCCTCGAAGACCGCCTCCACCCTCCCATCGGATAGGTTCCTTACCCAGCCGCGGACGTTTAGCCTGTATGCCATTACGGCGGTCCTTGTTCTGAAGAAGACACCTTGCACAATACCGCTCACATAGATGTGTGCCCTGGCCTTCGTCGGGATCAGCCCCCGATCGCTTTCGACGACACTGCAGCCATACGGGCCAGAAGGGAGAGAATGCCAACCCACAGAGGTGACTCGCTTCCACCTGGCTCTGTCAAACCACTCAAGATCGCCTCTCTAGGATTACAACCTTGTTTGACGATCGTGTACGCCCTCCCGATCTCGCTTACCGAATGCGCGTCGCTTCCTGCAACCTTCGGCACGTGCAGTTTATCCGCCAGCTCCAGAGCCCTCCTGTTTCTGCCCCTCGAGATCCTGGCATTGAGCACCTCGATTGCATCGAAGTCGGCGCAAGCCCTCCCAACCGAAAACATCCTGTATGGGTGGGCAAGAACCGTTATGCCGCCACTCTCTCGGATCTTGTCGTGTAGTTCGGCCATGCTATCCGCCTTCGCCTCCTCCTCAACGAAGAGGCATAGGACGTCCTGTTTTTGAATCCGCGTCTCATATCCCACGATGACGGTCAGATCGCTCGGCGCCGTCCTCCTCACCTCAAGTCCCCCCTTGACCGACCAATGGTCCGTGACGGCAATGCCCCTGAGACCCCTCTTCTTCGCTGCCTCGATTATGGTCCTAGGCGCAAGGCTCGAGTCCTTGGAGTACCTTGAATGAACATGAAGGTCGTATGCAGCTTCCGGGGTCGACATCTTCCGATCGAGGTATATGATCAGCTCAGTATCAAAGGCTTGTGAACGAGGCGACGGTCTCGCCATCTAGCCGTTTTACGACTTCCATGACCAGTCTCACTAAGTTGTCCAGATCTTGCACGCTGAGCATGCCAACGTGAGAGTGTATGTGCCGCGTGGGTACCCCTAGGACGACGCTTGGACAACCGGTCCTGTCCATGTGTATCCTTCCGGCATCCGTGCCCCCTCTTGCGATCTGGGAGAGTTGGTATGGGATCTTCTTCTCCTCCGCTACATGAATTACGAACTCCTTTAGCGCCTGGTTGGGTATCATCGATGCATCAAAGGTGCATAAGGTCGGTCCCAGTCCCATCTTCGTGGGTGCCTGATATGGCTTGATCCCAGGTACGTCCCCTGCTATGTCCACCTCGAGCACGAGTGCTACATCTGGCGCCACAACGTGGGCAACCGTCTGAGCACCCCTAAGTCCCACCTCCTCCATCACCGTTGCAGCCCCGAACACCGTGTTAGGGTGCTCGGCCCTCTCCTCGCTCAACCTCTTAATGACCTCCATCGATACGAGGGCACCGACCCTGTCGTCGAAACCCTTTCCAAGGGCTATCTTCCCCCCATGTACCGTCATGAATGGGGACCATGGCACAACTGGGTCGCCTATCCTGACCCCGATATCCACGGTCTCCTGGTAGGATGTAGTACCTATGTCTATGAACATGTTCTCCTTCTTCACGACCTGCCTTGCTTCCTCCTCGGATAAGATGTGAGGGGGCTTTGCCGCGATGACCCCGTGTACATCCCCCTTCTTCGTTCTCACCACGACCCTTTGGGAGAGCAGGACTTGATCAAACCACCCTCCTAACGGATTGAAGTTCAAGAATCCCGTCTCCTTGTCTATCCCTGAGATGAGGAAACCCACTTCGTCGATGTGTCCTGCCAAGAGGACCTTTGGCCGTTCTTTGCTTCCTTTCTTCTTGAAAATTACGGAACCTAACTTGTCCGTTGTCACCTCGTCCGAATACGGTTGGACACTTTCCTTCACGATCTTCGCCGTTTCCCTCTCGAATCCAGCAGGTCCGAATGATTCGCTCAATATCTTGAGGGTCTGGACCATATCCGCATGCGTCATCGATATCGCATCGGTCCGTACTCATGCCAGCTATAACCCTTACTGGGTCGTCTTACGTATCGAGGCTCTGAGGGATAGGATATCACATCTCGCCAAGGATACATCCTTCACAGGCAGTGTTCCCCTTTTAGCATCGGTCATACTTTTATATTTTGGATCTTTACCAAGAGCATGCGCTGTCGAGCCAAGGTTGAAGTGGCGTTGAAGCCCGGCTACTCCGACCCTGAGGGCGATGCGGCGAAGAGGGCGCTCATAGAGCTGCAGTACGCCGTTGAGTCCGTTATGGTCAGCAAGGTATATCGTATCGTCCTCGACGTCGATTCCGTCGATGTGGCGAAGAAGATCGTAGAGGAGATGTGTAAAAGGCTCTTGGCGAATCCGACAAGAGATGACTACAAGATCCAAATTGAGGATATCTGATGAGCTCCTTCTACACCAAGGTAAATCGGCCATTCCCACTCTTCGAGGTACATCTGGGAGATCTCAGCGGGAGCGAGCTTCTACAGGCCAGCCAGGACCTCGGGATAGGTCTGAGCCTTCAGGAGATGAATGCCTGTCAGGGATATTTCTCCAAGGTAAGGAGGAACCCTACGGACGTCGAGCTTCAGACCATAGGGCAGACTTGGTCAGAACATTGTTACCATAAGAGCTTCAGAGGCGATATCGTTACGGACGAGGGGACGATCAGAAGCCTGTTCAGCACGTACATCGCAAGCGTGACTCGTGAACTCAGGCCCTCATGGTGTCTCTCGGTCTTCGAGGATAACGCAGGGATTGTGAGCTTTGAGGAGATGGGGGAGGAGGTCTTCGCCATAGCCGTTAAAGTTGAGACCCACAACCACCCTTCCGCAATCGAGCCGTTTGGCGGGGCCGCAACGGGCGTCGGCGGGGTCATAAGGGACATATTGGGCGTTTGGGCGGATCCCATCGCCTGCACCGATGTCCTTTGTTTCGGACCACTTGATCACGACTACGAGATGCTTCCACATGGGACGAAGCACCCGAAGTACCTCTTCTCGGGAGTTGTAGCGGGCATAGGTGCGTATGGCAACAACATGGGCATCCCGACCGTCAATGGGGGGATCTTCTTCGACGAAAGCTATCTCGGTAACGTCGTCGTCTACTGTGGTTGCATTGGGCTCCTCAGATTCGATAGGTTCATCCAGGACACGAAACCCGGTGACATAGCCGTTCTGGCGGGCGGAGAAACCGGCAGGGATGGGATTCATGGGGTCACATTCGCTTCGGCAGAATTGACAAGGGAGTCCGAGGAAACCTCTAGGACAGCCGTTCAGATACCGAATCCAATCGAGGAGGAGAAGCTCAAGAGGGCCACCTTGGCGATATCGTCCAGAAAACTCGCCTCATCCATCACAGATCTTGGGGGAGGGGGGCTCTCCTGCGCGGCCGGTGAGATGGCTCACAGGGCGGGGTGTGGTCTGGACATCGAGCTTGAGAGGGTTCACCTGAAGTATCCAGGTCTCGCCCCTTGGGAGATATACGTCTCGGAGTCTCAGGAGAGGATGCTCTTCTCGATTCCCGAGCGAAACCTGGCGGAGGCCATGGGCGCCTTTCAACGCGAGGATGTCAGGGCCTCGGTGATCGGTAAATTCAATGGCACTGGCGTCCTAAAGGTCCATTATGCCGGTCATCGCGTTGCTGAACTCGATATCGAATTCCTCTTCAGTCCGCCGAGGACCTTAAGGTCTGCCAGATGGATGGAACCGGCGCTCGAGGATCCCAGCTTCGATGAACCGAGTCACTACGCTGAAGTCCTCCTCCGCATTCTATCCTCACCGAACGTATGTAGCAGGGAGTCCATCATAAGGACATACGACCATGAGGTAAAGGGTAGTACGGTCCTCAAGCCGTTACAGTGCGATAAGGCTGGACCCAATGACGCCGCCGTTTTAAAGCCCCTTCCCGGCTCTTGGAAGGGCATTGTTGTCTCAAGTGGGATGAATCCAAGGTACGGCAAGATAGATCCTTATTGGATGGCCGCTTCGAGCATTGAGGAGGCCGTAAGGAATAACATAGCCGTGGGCGGGAGGCGGATAGCCCTGCTCGACAACTTCGTCTGGGGAAGTCCTGAGAAGCCAGACAGGCTCGGCGGCTTAGTCAGAGCGGCAAGGGGATGCTACGATGCGGCGAAGGCATTGGGGACTCCGTTCATATCCGGCAAGGACAGCCTCTACAACGAGTCGCCACTGGGCCCCGTGACCCCAACGCTTCTGATCACTGCCCTGGGCATAATTCCGGATGTCAGGAATGTCGTCTCATTGGATCTGAAGGTGCCAGGGAATCCCCTCTACATTGTCGGCGCCACGGCCAATGAATTGGGTGGATCGGAGTATCTGCGTTTGAAGGGCTTCATAGGTGGGAGCGTTCCTCGGACACATTTCACCCCCTCAAATGCTGCTTTCAGCTCCATTACGAATGCCATGGATTCCCATTGCATAAGGGCGTGCCACGACATCTCTCAGGGAGGCCTGGCCGTTACTGCGGCCGAGATGGCTTTCTCGGGCGGACACGGAGCGGAATTCGATCTCTCAAATGTACCCGTCATAGATGTCGGGAGAGACGATCACGTCCTCTTCTCAGAAACGAATGGCAGATTCGTACTTGAGGTTGATAAGGATCGACTCGAGGATTTCAAGGGTATAATGGCCGGGGTGACCTGCGCGGAAATAGGCCATGTTTCGAATGATAGCATCTTCTGCGTTCGTGGCGTCAATCGCGACGTCATCCTCGAAATCGATGTGCGGGATTTGGAACTTTCATGGAAAAGGGGCATTGGGTGATAGGGATGAGAAGGCAGGGGATAAAGGTCTGCATCCTCAGGGTGGCGGGAACGAATTGCGATCTCGAGACGCGCGTAGCCTTTGAGGATCTTGGCGCCACAGCCCATGTAGTTCATATGAACCGGATCGTCGATGGCGATCCTCCCCTTAATGACTACGATGTCCTCGTCCTGCCCGGAGGCTTCTCATACGGCGACTATGTCAGGGCCGGTGCAATCTGGGCCAAGGAGATCGTCGCCAGGTTGGGCGATGAACTTAGGGAGTTCGTGGAGGTCGGCAAGCCAGTCCTGGGGATCTGCAATGGATTTCAGGTGTTGGTGGAGGCAGGCCTCCTTCCGGGCTTCGATGGCCCGAGTCAGTTCCCCGAGGCAGCTTTGGCGACCAACGCATCAGCGGAATTCGAGTGCAGGTGGATTTATGTAAGACACGATAATATGGGCAGATGCCTCTTGACCGCCTCGCTTCCCAAGCATGCAGTCCTGAGGATGCCCGTGGCCCATGGCGAGGGGAGGTTCACATTCGACAAGGCGAAAGAGGCGCTGCAGCTCACAAAGCTCTTGGATAACGATCAACTCGTCTTCACCTATTCAACTCCTGATGGCGGCAGTGCTGGTGGGGCTCATCCATACAATCCAAACGGTTCCATCGCCGATATCGCTGGGATCTGCAATCCACAAGGCAATGTGCTGGGATTGATGCCTCATCCAGAACGTGCCTATTATGGGTGGCAGCTCCCCGACTGGCAAGTCAATGGCCTTAAAACATATGGCGATGGCAAATTACTGATCGAATCGATCTTGAAATTCTACGAGGAGAAATTCAGATAATTAATCTGACCTTAAGGCCATATCAAAGACAATCTGGAAGTCTCTTTCGATTCATTGGAGCTTAAATCCAATTTTGTACAAATCTAGCGATGCAATGAATGCTCACCAGCAGAAGGGGTCTTCTTAGGGATGGAAGGGGGACATCCGGTACCGCCGTAGGCGCCCTCCTCTCGATTGCCGTTCTCCTGCTCTACCTTCAGTTCATAAGCACCATGCAAGGGGCTGAGGTCGCCTTCTGGGTGGTCTTTGGCTTCATCAAATGGTTGGTAGGCGTCATAGGTTATCCTCATCTTTTCGACGAGTTCGAGAAGCTCATCAGGGAACTCATGGGCACGCCATTCTGGCCGATGACGGTCTACATGCTCTCGCTGGCGTTCATGTCTGGGATCCTCTATGGGACGCTCTGGGGCACAAGGGAAATCGTCGACACGACGACCAAGATCTTGGCATGGAGGAGGTCTAGGAGGGAAGAGCGGCAGGTTATCCGCGATAAGGGGGAGAAGAAGAGTAGGACATGGAGGAAGAGCATACCCGTTAACCTGCCAAAGGTTCGGATTTTTAAAAAGCCAAAAGTCAAAGTTTCAGGTAAAGTCGAAAGTAAAAAAAGCCCTTAAAAAAGAGCTGGAAGCCTGGAAGGAACCATTAAAAGGTCAGTGGTGGCATCTTCGTTACGGTCACGCCATAACGCTTCAGAAGGGCAAGCTGGGGGAGCTTATCGAAAGGGCTAGGGCCCTCTTCCCGACGAAGAGGAGCCCAGAAGGCTCTAATGTCGAGCTTGCCGACGCCTTAGGAATGGCTGCCTCATCGCTTCAAAGTACAATAAGGGAAGAAAGGAATACGATGACGGTCGAGAACCTGATGAAGCTTTTGGATCTACTTGAAATCCCATACGATGCCCTGACGCCTTACATCAAGTCAGTTGGCAGTACAAGCCACAGAGAGGCCATAATCAACCCTAAATTCCCCATCGATATGGAATGTCCCAACGGAGGAAGGATCTTGGCGGCAGTCCTCAAGGACGGTCATATAGAAAGGGATACCCATCGCTTTTACTACTGGAATTACGACCCTCAAAACAGGCGGATAATAACTGAAGCGGTCCAACACGTTTTTGGGGACGTTGAACCATATGTAATACACGATAGGAAAGGTAGAGAGTATGGCATACGTTTCGATTCCTCTGTTATCGGCGATATGCTCGTAAGAGCCGGGGCAATTGAAGGAAGTAAAGTTGAGCAGGAGCACCACCTCCCAGCCATGATTACATTTGGGGATCACAGGATCGCTAAAGCCTACTATGAGCAAGCCATACGGGATGATGGCAACATAGACAATCGGAATTATCAGATACGCATAATCGGCACACATGAAATTCGATGGAAGCTCACATTGGAGTACCTTACAATGACTGATTACTTCCATTGGCAGGACAAGACTCTACCTTCTGGAGCTAAGGAACCATTTGTGATCCTTTCTAAGGAAGTTAAAATAGATCTCCCAGATGAACTAAAGTCCGTATACGATAGTTTCCTTGTAAAGATGAAAAAAGAATGGGTTCCCACAATTCTTAAAGAGGAAGCACAGGTTATGGAAAGGACATTCGGCGTCAAAGCTCAAATTGTACCGATGAAGATATACAAGGGAGAGAAGAAAGGTTTCAGAGGTGAGTGGCAGATTTTAATGCTAGGAAAGGAGAACTTTGAAAAGATGAAGAGGCAGTTAGACTCCGTCTGGAGAGAAGGAGGTGATGGGGAGCGATGAACATAGAAAAGGCAGTAAAGATGATAGAAAAAGAGTTCGCAGATGGTCAAGTGAAGCAGATTGCTCATGATGAAATGATAGGTAGACTCAAGAAGAGAGGAATGGAGCATGAAGACATAGAAGAAGCTCTACACGACGCGGAGAGACGCAAGATTATAGACCATCACTCTGGATTCTACATGTGGATAGACCCGACCATCAGAGAGGCTGAGAAGGCCAAGACACGACAACACCATGAGCTATTGGCTGAGATCTTTAAACATGGCCAGATAGATTTCCTCCCAGAGGAGGATCTTAACTTAGCCCTCAAGAAACAAGGACTAGACGATAAAGAGGTTGATGATATCCTCATAGAAGCTGAGAGGGACTTCGTTCTCCAATTCGCTTCTCGTGGCTTCGGGCCTGATTACAACCTAGTGCCTGGATGCAGCTGGATACCTCCGGAAGAGCGCAAGAGGGAGGCTGAGGCGCATAAGGCTGGCAGGAAGTTCCTTGAGAAGTGGCATGAGGAGAAGATGATGCAAGAGGAACTGGAGGAAGAATAGAGCCTCACCCAGAAAGGTCATTTTACGGCTGGCAGCTGCCAGACTGGCAGGCGAAAGGCCTTCAAACATATGGCGATGGCAAGTCACTAATTGAATCGATCCTGAGATTCGTTGAGAAAAATTTCTGAGTACTATTCAACCTTACATTTAAGCTCGCGCCAAGCCAAGTGCCTTGACGAAGGAGGTTTTCGGTAAGAATCTCATATCCGAGGCTGTCTACCATCGGAGCCGACGACCTCCCCCTTCTTATAGTTTGGTTCCTAGGCCTGAAACAAGGAGCTAAAGATATAGATCTAACAAACGTTTATAATGCTTGCTTTACATATACTGTCTCTCATTAAATCGAGTATAAAGTATATGACCCAAGAATCTAACATTGACGATGCAGTTGTGCCAAAACTATTGATTGATAGACCGTCTGATTTCAGATTTCATGCGACTTATCTAATTTATTCTGAGGCATGGGACAAGTCTACATCTCATGAAATTAAGAGAAAGTTGAACGAAATGATAACATCGCTTTCCAAAGATGAGATTGATTATAAAACTTTCTACGGAAGGATTAATCAATACAGAGTAGATTCTTATCCTTATGTTGACACTAGGACGAGGATAGAGACCCAAAGTAAGAAAGACCAGAGAAGAAGCGAAGCGAAAAACGCAAGAAATGCCAGGCACAGAAGAAGATAATCGGAAAATAGTTCTTATCAATAAATTCGGTTAACTTCATCCTCTATCATTATGAAGCACGTTGCGACTTTGACTTATCCCTGAATTCTGCCAATTTCCCCCTGAGCCCCTCGTCTCTGACCGACATGATCTCCATCGCGAGGAGCGCTGCATTTTTGGCATTATCGATGCCAACGCATGCAACGGGAACACCAGTGGGCATCTGAACCATGGAGAGAAGGGAATCCAAGCCCTGTAACTTCACATCCCTTGGAACGCCTATTACGGGTCTAGTCGTCCTCGAAGCGATGTATCCCGGAAGGGCTGCCGATAGGCCTGCGATCGCTATGAAAACGTCAGCCTTACAGCCTTTGAGGTAGTCGTCGAGGGCCTTATGGTCTCTGTGGGCCGACAGTGCCCTAATCTCGTACTCGACCCCAAATTCCTTCAAAAGTGCCATTGCGCCCTTTGCGACAGGCATGTCTGATTGGCTACCAACGATAATGGAAACTCTCATCGTAATTGCCTCAAAGGTGTTCACAACCTCACTAACTCAGGGAAATGAGAGGAGCTTAAATGTTTCCGATGTATAATCCCTGTAAAGCCGTAAAACGGTGCTACGAACCGATTGACTGCCTGCCGTGGGTAGAACCACTCCTTAAGTGAGACCGAAGCTGTAGCAATTCGCGTAAAATTGGCACTGCGAACAACACAGAACAGAGATGAATACCAATGTGAGATACGAGGAATCTTGACAAATAAATCTTGAGGACAACCCCCAAATTCCCGAAAGGACCTGCCTCTAGACGATCGGATAGAACTATCGCTTTGAGGGTTCGAAATGGAACAACTGTTGGAGATAGGGCCTGGCACCAGTCCGAGGCTCATTGGCAAGAATGTCGTATATTTAGACAGAAGGGATCTCCCACTGCCAAACTTCATCATTTGGGACCTGCAGAACTTGCCCCTGCCCTTCCCGGACGATACCTTCGATGAGTGTCAAGCCCATCAAGTCTTTGAGCACATCCCCTCTCTTGCTCCCGTATTTGATGAAATTCATAGAATATTGAAACCTACTGGATTACTCAAACTTGGGGTACCTCATTATAAGGGTGAACCCTTGGAAGGTCCTTGGCTCGATCACGTTCACCAGTTCTCGGAACGCACGTTCAAGAACCTTGAGATAGATACGTGCACAAAGAAATGGAAGATCGTCTATATGAAAGTTGAAAGATATAGGGACCGTGCCTCTCTAATAACAAAACGTGGGCGTGTCATAAAGAGTGTTATGTTGAGGAAGCTCGTTTGGCGTATCTTTAATTTCTGGAAGCTTAATCTACCAATTCATATGTATGTAGAAATCAGGCCCGTTAAGTGAGCTAATATATAGAGCGAATGTGAAGTACTATTACCGGCATACCTCGCACATATACTTCCTTTTTCTCCACGATAAGCTTCCTAGTCTGACCTCATTGTTAATAGTAATCTATATAGTTCCCTAGAGCTTGTTCAAATGGGTTCACCTAGATGGATGTATTCAAGGCCATTCAAGAAAGGCATTCAGTCCGAAGTTATATACCCGATTCCATCCCAACTAGCAAATTGCTAAGGATCTTGGAGTCTGCACGTCTAGCACCTTCGGCAGCAAATATACAACCGTGGCATTTCATAATCGTAAGTGATCATCAGAAGCGAGAAGCCCTTTCAAAGAGTGGGATGTTTGCCCGGTTTCTCTCTGATTCGCCGGTCGTTATAGTGGGCTGTGGAAACAGGAAGGCTTCTAGATGGTACATCGTCGATACGACCATTGCCATGCAGAATATGGTTTTGGCTGCAACGGCTGAGGAACTTGGCACTTGTTGGGTCGGTAGCTTCGATGAAGAACATGTCAGGAAGCTTCTGAAGATTCCTGAACAATTCAGCGTCATAGCCATGATAGCGATTGGCCGTGCGCGCGAAGAAAGTGATCTTGCAGGCGCCATTCTGCATTTTTTTCGAAGAAGGAAGCCACTCAAGGAGATCGCTAGCATAGACGAGTTTGGGAATTCTTATGGGGGATCGATGGATTCTACAACGGCCGTTAATTCGCAATAAAGGATTTGGTAAAAATGACAATACCTTCTTTAGTCTATAGAGCCATAAAGGCCCTAAAGTAAATACCTACATCACCCCGTTCCTAAAGCCTATAAGGTGTCAAACCTCCTTTAGGTAGGAGAACAATTGGAGAAAATTGGGGCATTAGTAGTTTGCTACGGTTCAAGGGGGGTGGCGATGGTCGATGCTTTCTCTCGCAGTGAGAAATATACTGTTGACATATACGTTGCTGACAAGCAGAGGAATCCCTTCAACGCCAAACGTGCAAAGCAACATGCTGTCATTCCGGACCTGAATATTCAGGCGATTTGCAAATTCGCATTTAACTTCAAGGATGAGATCGATTTCGGAATAGTTGACCCTGAGAAGCCCATAATTGATGGCGTAAGGGATCTGGTTGAGGGAGAAACGGGTATACCGATGATCTGTCCCACCAAAGAGTTTGCAATCGAAGCTAGCAAGGTGGCTCAGCGTCGCCTCTTCGAAACCATAGCGCCCCAGCTCAACCCGAGATTCAAAGTCTTCGATCCTAACGCGTATTCTGACAAGTCCCAATTGAAAGGCGACCTTTGGGCGTGGCTCGACGAACTGGATGACAAGGTCGCTATAAAGCCCGACAGCCCAGTAGCTGGGAAGGGAGTCGGTGTGTGGGGTGACCACTTCACGACAAGAGAGGCCCTCTTCGCGCATTTTATGTCGAACTTTGAGAGGGGCACCGTGATAGTCGAGGAGAAAGTAGAGGGCGAGGAGTCCAGCTTCCAGGCCTTCAGCGATGGCAGGCATCTTGCTCCTTTACCGGAGACTAGGGACTACAAGAGGGCCTTTGACGGGGATAAGGGGCCCAACACTGGGGGCATGGGTTCGTACAAAGATGTCGGCGATATACTGCCATTCATGATCGCTGGTGAGCGGGAAGAGGCACTCAAAACAGAGGGGGTGATCTTCGAGAAACTCAAGGGACGAGGGAGCAACCCCGGACTCAGGGGGATGCCCTGCTACGATGCCTTCATGCACACCAACACCGGATTCAAGATACTTGAGAGAAACAGCAGGCCGGGCGATCCGGAGATCATAAACCTCCTGCCGATCATGAAGGACGATTTCGTGGAGGTCTGTCTGAAGATCATCGAGGGCAGATTAAGGGGAATAGAATTCGAGAAGATGGCAACCGTTGTGACATATAAAGTCCCGATGACCTATGGTGGATATAAAAGGGAATATGCTGGCGACAACCGCATAGATCTCACAAAGGCGGAAGGGCTAGAAAAGATCCATGGTGACAGGTTCAGGATTTATCCTGCTTCTGTTGAGCTGAGGGATGGCCGATGTTATGCGCTGGGATCGAGGACCGTCGCGGTCTTCGGTGCGGGTGAGAGCATTCAGTTGGCTAGGGATATGTCGCTTGAGGGCATAAGGGCTGTGCGCGGTCCATTGTGGAACAGGTCGGATATTGCCAGCGAAGGACACCTGAGAAATAGCATCAGCCATATGGAGGCGCTCAAGAAAGGGGTTAGGACATGATCCCGAGGCTCATATTCGATCCAAGGGAATACGGGAGGATGCGCGTTGCGTGCTTCCTGTCCGGATCTGGCACCAATGTGACCAAGATAATCGAATACCAGCGCGAATTGCAAGGGTCTGGACATCCGCCCTTTGAGGTCGTAGTGATATTCACCGATCACAAAGTCAGCAAGGCCCCTATACTGGCTGAGAGATTCTCTCTTCCATATCTATGCAGGGACATTGTTGAATTCTACAGGGAGAGGGGGCATGCCACAATACGGGATTTATCACTGAGACCAGAATACGATGCTGGAACCGTAGACTCCCTCGAGAAATATGGCGCCCATGCCATTGCCTTAGGCGGTTACATGAGCATACTGACCTATCCGCTTCTCAAGAGATTTGGCGATAGGATCTTCAACGTGCACCCAGCGGACCTTTCCTTGAGGAGGGAGAATGGCACCAGGAAATACGTTGGTGCCCATGCGGTCCTTGACGCCATCCTCGGAGGTGAGAAGCTCCTCTACTCAACCACCCATATCGTTCGCGAGAAGGTTGACCATGGGGAGATCTTGATGAGGTCAGCACCCATTCCCATATTACTCCCTCAGGGAACGACGTTACAAGACCTTGGCAGACCTGAGAATAGGGAAAAGGTTGAGGAAGTGGCTCGATACCATCAAGAGCAACTTAAGGAGAAGGGGGACTGGATCATCTACCCATTAACCCTCAGGATGGTGTCCGAGGGAAGATACGGCATAGATCCTGATGGCACCATATACGTTGACGGTAAGCTGATGCCTTTCGGATACAGACTATAGTCAGAGGCTCTTCCTCGCGCCGAGTTCCCTCTCCCCAGGCCTATGACGCTGCATTTTTCTCGGATCAAGTATTAGATCGACCGCGACTCTTGTTGGTGATTTTTGTAAGGACCTCCCGATACGTGCGCATGACATCTTCCAAAGTGGAACCGGTCCTGTAAATGTCCTTGTCATAACAACGGCCCGTATTCGAGTCCCAGATCCTCATCGAGTCGCAATTCAACTCATCTCCGACGAGCAAATGCCCCCCATCATCATGGCCGAACTCCAGCTTGAAGTCAACTAGGGTGAATCCATGCCTGGCGAGGAATTCGCCCAGGACTTCATTGGACCTCAGAGTCATCGACTTCATCCTATCCTCCTCCTCTCTCGAAGCGAGCTTCAGGACGAGGACGTGATCTTCAGTAAGCAATGGGTCGTGCAGTTCCTCGTTCTTCCAATAGAACTCTACGATTGGGATGGGAAGGACATAGCCCGTCTTGAACGTCGGAAATCTCTTCACGAAGTGACCCGCTGCTATGTTCCTACAGACAACCTCCAGCCTGATCATATCGAGGCTTTTAACAAGAATCCTGTTCGAGTCGAGTCTCTTGATGAAATGAGTGGCAATGCCTCCCTTCTCCAGCTCATTGAAGAGTATTTCGGTCATGGATGCATTGATCTCCCCTTTACCGGAGATCGTGTCGTGCTTAACGCCGTCAAAAGCGGTTATGTCGTCCTTAAAGAACAGGGTTCTCTCTTCAGGTTTATCACTCTCATAGACGATCTTTGTCTTGCCCTCTGAGAGCTTCTGCATTCTGAGGGCAAGTATCACTGACAGCATAATAAGTCTTGTTTTAAAGGGACATGCCACTATGGCATTAAACACCCTTATGACAACCTGACCTTAAACTGAGTAATTAACTACCCCCTTGCGGAGAGTGCATCCTAAACAGACCCTAATGGCCCTTTGTAGAGCCTCCCTAATTGACCATGACGGGCCTAACCAAACCCCTCAGCTCGTAGAACTGATCTAAGAATGAATTCAGCTTTGTGATGGGCACGATGAAGCATCCATCTATTATGTATCTACCTGTGTCGAGGAGGGTCGTGAGCGCAGCATATGCGTTCAACCTGTTTCGTCGAGCTCTCAACAATTGTGGTTTGGTCTTGAGCTTTGACAGCGCAACTACGCGTGACAGCTGCTCACTTACGGACTTTCGCAGAACGCCCCCCTTGCCCCCTTTCTTCCATTGTTTGCAGTCGATACATAATAAATCCCCCTCCCTTACCCCTAGAACGTCTATCTCCCACCTCCTGCCACTGTATTCGAACCTAATGTGCCTCCCAGTCTCAAACCCGTACCTGACAAGGGCCTCCTTTACCAGCACCTCGAAACGTTGCCAGGGTATTGTACTCGCTATGGCCTCTAGAGGCACGCCCTTAGACATGGCCGCCTCCAATAGGGCCGTCCAAGCCCTTTCCCCAAGAACCAGGGACTCGCGTTCGATGCCGCTTATACCCGAACTCAGCAGCCAAGCTCTCACAATGCCTTGATCAATTCCCGTCACCCTCGAAACATTTTCGAATTCTATCTTTTCATGTTTCGAGGAAAGGAGCGCAAGGTAGAGCCTCCGTTGGAGGTGTGGTGCAAGCATTTGGGCGGAGTTGTACTAACCACTCCAATATTTTTGATTTTCCCTGATCCCAATTTGCCCCCTAATGTTAAAGTAATCGAGTAAATTATGAGGGTGAGCGCATCCCCTTTTTACACCGAAACATATTTCGAAATGACTTTCGTCTATCACATGGGCATCGGTGTATTACCTAGGCTCCCCGACCTGAGTACGGAATGGAGTGGAACGATTATGAGATAGGTCGGTGAGATTATGTTTGGTATCCAGCCTTGGCTAAAGAAAGGATTCGGCCAGAGGCAGGTATGAAGTCTAAGAGAGTTCCATTTAAGATACCAAACTCGGATGGTTTGGCTCTCTTCATATTCCTGGTATTGGGCTGGGAATGCACGATCCAGCTCGGACTGATGCCAGGTAGCATGCTCCCTGCCCCTTCCAGTATAATCTTCGACATCCTCTTGAATAAGCTCACCGATGCCTCTTTCTGGATAAGGGTTGCCCTAAGCTTTGTAACGTTGAACGGTGGGATCCTTTTCGCCCTTCTCTTGGCGACTCCCCTGGCCGTAGTCGCAGGTCTCAGCAAAAGGGCAGACTCTTGCATGACCCCCATGGTGACGATCATGGGGAGCTTGCCCGACATCGCCATTCTGCCGATACTTGTCAGATGGATTGGACCTGGCATGGCGGTGGCCGTCCTGATATCCAGCCTATGCGCTTTCTTCCCTATCTTCTTCGCAGTTCGAGAGGGTGTTCGCGAGATCCCTGTAGAACTGGTCAGGGTTACTGAGGTATTCGGCAGCAGCAGACGCGACCTCCTTCGGAGTCTTGTCCTTCCGGCCACTTTCCCGAGGATGGTGACAGGCCTTAGGGTTGCGTATGATTTCGTCTGGGAAATCGTGCTTGCGATTGAGATCTTCTCAGGGCTAGCCGGTCTTGGGCATCTCATCGATATATCCTCGAGGGCGTGTGACATGGTCACAGCATTCTCATCCATCTTCGTGATTGCCCTGATGTCCGTATTGATTGATAGGTTGATCTTTGCCAGGCTGGAGTCGATGGTGCGGAGGTGGCTGGATTGAGAGAATACCTCGTAGCCGACCATCTTTGCAAGGCTTTCTATATTCCCGACGGTCAGAAGGTCGCGGTTAAGGACGTCTGCTTCAGCATCGACGAGGGGGAGTTCGCCGCCATCGTGGGACCCAGTGGATGTGGAAAATCAACCGTTCTCAGAATGCTCGCTGGACTGGAGAAGCCCAGTTCCGGTAGGGTAATGCTCAACGGCGAAGAGGTTACGCACCCATCATCCAGCCTCAGTATGGTCTTCCAGAGTTTCGCGCTCTTCCCTTGGAGAAACGTCTTGCAGAACGTTGAATATGGCCTGGAGTTGCGGAAGGTCCCAAGATTGGAGAGGAGAGCGCGAGCCCTTCAGCTCCTGGAGGACGTAGGCCTTAAAGGATATGAGAGCTATTACCCAAGGGACCTCTCCGGTGGAATGAAGCAGAGGGTCGGACTGGCAAGGGCTCTGGCTGTAGATCCGGATGTAGTGTTACTGGACGAGCCCTTCAGCGCCGTAGATGAATTCACTGCAGGCATTCTTCGCTTTGAGTTACACCAAATTTGGCGCAAGATGGGAACAACCTTCGTTCTCGTCACGCACAATCTCTCGGAGGCGATCGAGTTGGGTGACAAGGTCATAGTGCTTAGCAGAGCACCAAGTGAGGTAAAGTACGTCAAGCACATACCGCTGAAAAGACCCAGGAAACAGGATGACGAGGAATTCGTCGCCATCCATAAGTCACTTTTCGAGCTACTTAAAGAGGAACTTAACACCAGCGCCCTCCGAAGAGAGCTTGCTTCGATGGAAGAGCTGAGGCGGCTGACTGATATTGAGCAGGTCCAGTAGCTGCACACATCTTAAATATGCCAACTTGTTGCTAGAGGTTAACTTGAGACCGATACTTTGGTTCTTCTTCTCCCTTCTCGTTGTGGGCACGTTATGTCCTATTATTTCGCCAGTGCACCCGGCCGGTAATGAATCGGAGACGAAGCTCATCGTAATCGTCACTGGATTGCCGGAGGATGTGAATGTCAAGATATACATCAACGGCAGCGAAAATGGGACGGCCTCCTTGATATCCCCACTGATCCGTACGCTCTCCAGGGGCTCGATGGTCACGATTACGGCCGACTTATACGTCGAGCGATCTTGGGGGTATAGTTATGAGCTAGGGGGTGTAAGACGAGGTTCTTCTCCCCCCCAGACCCAACCTTCCATACTGTTGGACTCCGACCTGGTGATAGTGGTATGTGAATATTCTAGTCACCACATCCTCCTATCTCCCCTCATGATCCCCCTTTACGCGCTCCTAATAGTCATCGGTTTCTGGTCGATCATCAGATGGCTCTCTGGACTTGTTCAGCCTTCTCAGAGAAATGGCGTTGAGAAGAAATGAAGACGGTATCTGGTGCTGAGAAGCGATTTCGAGGCCGCTCAATAAGATTATATGCCCATGATGGCGTCGTTATCTAGGGATGAGTATGAGCGTCATCAAGAGGCTTGTGTCAGGTCGTCGCGAAGAAACTCAGCTCTGGTCCAAGATAGCCGAAATGAATAGCTTCTGCCTGGAGGTTGCGAAGGGCATGGAAAGTACTCTCGCCTTCGTGGCCTCGGGAGATCGCCAATCCGCGATAGCTGAAGCACAGAAGACCAACGCAGCCGCGAAGAAGGGGTTGGCTGCCACCAGGGAGGCGAGGAGGCTCCTCCTCCAAACGTCTCTATCGCTGTCCGCTCGCGACGACATCATCGTCATACTGGGCGCTCTTAGCTGCCTCCTCTCCTCAGCCAGAGAGGGCTCGGGGACGCTCGTCCAAAGGAGGCTCAGTCCCTCCGTCGTATTTTTATTGAATGACGTTAAGCTCCAGTATACGCTCATCAAGCTCTACGAAAAAGTCGGACTAACCACAGCATCCCTGATCGATGCCATAAATTCATTGCCAAATGACCCATCGAAATCTAACGAGCTATCTCTGTCCGTAAAGAAGATGGTAGAGGACGTGGAATCCGCCAAGACGTATCTGCTCGAAAGGCTCTATGAGCAGGAGAAGAGCATCGACGTCCTGTCCCTTGTGCAGCTCAGGGACATAATTTATTGTGGGTCTTCACTTGTTGCGGATTTTGAGGATTGCTCCGAGTCCGTGCGTGTGTTGGCTACGGCGAAGACGTAGTGCCCATCATCGATTCAGGTTATCGACTATGCTCACGACGTCTGATAGCCTAGTAATGATAAATGTTGCCACTTCTAAAAGCTCCGGATCCGGCCTGCCATCTTCCTTGAACGCGACGCCTATCTTCGCCGCCTTCAATAGGCTCTTGTCAAATCTGGTATCTCCGACGGCCAATGTCTGTTCCGACGATATGCCTAGACGTCTCAGGAATTTGTCCAGTACAAAGTCCTTTTTGAATGGCTCAACGACGAGGATGCCACGTCCAGTCAGGCACCCTTCGGCATCTGTCTCGAGGTCGTTGGCTGCGAAATCCTCGATCTTAAGCCTTTGACACACTTTCCTCGCGAGAGAGGCCAAACCGCTAGTAATCACCACGATCTTCATGTTCCTTTGCCTCAACTGAGAGATCGTGTCTTCGGCCTCGGGCATCAGCGTGAATGTAGAGAGAATCCTTTCTACAACATCCATGCTCAACCCCTTGGGCCAACACGATACGTCTCTCCTCATGAATTCCTCATAGCTGATCTTCCCCAATTCGTAGTCTTTAAGGCCCTCCTCACCGGATCTCTCCGTGCCGAAAAACCGATGCAGACTTTGCCAACTGCTGACCTCGACAGTCAGCGTACCATCGAGGTCAAAGGCCACTAGTCTGTATTTACCCGGCAGGGCCGTCATCGCGATCCCTATATGTTTTGGAATCCCTTTACCAATCCGAATTCCAAGAATGCTTCGACGATGAGTATCACCAGCACTATGATAATGGTTATGGCCGCATTCCCAATCTCTTGTCTCAGGCGTTTTTGAAAAATAGCGTAGACGATTAAAATCCCCTGCGTTATTGAAAGGGCGTATGCTATGAACTCCATGAAGGCTATGGGATTTGCAACAGTGAGGAGCAGCACCCCCACTGGGTTCATGTTATTAGTTTGTGCCATCGCCGAGATCACCAGACCGCTGTTGTAACCCACATACATTGCGAAGAGCGCACCCAGTAACGGTACGACCATGATGAGGGCGATCACAGAGTTGTTCAGGAAGATATCGATGGGGGTGTTTATACTGCTGAAGAGCTGTCCCCAAAACTGGGATAACGCCGCTGCATCTTCGCTGCTCAACTTTGTTGTCGCGCCAATATAGAAGGCGAGGATGAGCGATAGATAAGATGCCGGAATGGGATACCATCTCCATTTCCGGAAGAAGGTCCCTTTACTCGGAGATTGCTGGTTGTTTGCCATCGAGATTTCCTTCCAGTTCTAAATTAACCCCATGCGGCTGTCATGGACTATTAAACATGACGCTTCTCAAGTGGAGCACAGAGCATCCCTTCGCATAGGGGTCTTCAATAATAAAACTCGCGAAATGTAGGGTTCCAACTAACATATATGGGCCGGTTGTAATCGATGTATCATGGCACCTTGGAGAAGAACCCTCCAGGAGACCGGCGGGGGGTCTCTGACAATTACACTGCCGAAGGGGTGGGCAAATGCGCAGGGCCTAGGAAAGGGTTCGCCCATGTTAATAGTTATCAATGAAGATGGTTCCTTGGCATTAATCCCAGAGCGGGAGGATACGAAGAGGGATGCCTCATGTGCGATTATAAACAACAGCCCCACACTGGCAAGGGACGTAGTCGGAGGATACCTCCTCGGATTCGATGTCCTTCGACTTGAATCGCCAGAGGCCTTCTCAAGGGAAACGATTACAGAGGTCAGAAGGGCCGTAAGAAGGCTTTCAGGTGCCGAGATCGTCGAGGAACTTCCTAAAAAGATCGAGGTCCAAGTACTCCTTAACCCAGAGGTAGTCGCCCCTGAGAAGGTTCTCAGAAGAGAGGGGACTTTGGTCGAGAGCATGGTTGCAGATGCTTCGGTTTCGCTTCTAAGGGGAGACGTTCACTTAGCAGGAGCGGTCACCGAAAGGGATGAGGAAGTAGATAGGCAGTACTTCATCCTCGTGAGGATGGTCAGATCTGCGATAAGGGATCCCGATATCACCCGCAGGATGGGAATCCATCCTCTACGTCTGCTTGACATGAGGCTTGTAGCTAGGTTCCTCGAGGATTCCGGAGATGAGGCTTCGGCTATCGCCGACAGGGTGGGGGAGGTCAGGGAGTTGAGCGAAGGGATGCGGGACTGCCTCGCTAGACTTGGTGCACATGCGTTGGACTTGGTGAAGATATCAACCATCACCTTTTTGTCGATGGAGCCATCAATGCCCACCCGCATGCTCACGCTCTTCCAAGAGACTAGGGATCTCATGCACCTGATCGAGAAATCCCTTGAGGCAGAGGACGCCGCTTCGAGGGTGGCTGTGGCCAGGGTCATACCCCGGTTCGAGAGGATTGCTGAGAACTCGATGGACATAGCCGAGCTAACGACGCCGATCACCCTCAGAGCTTCTGTTCCGTAATCCAGAAATAAGGTCCTTCCACATACCCTAGGTCGACATGAATGTTGGGATAATAGCGGATACCCACGATAGGCTTGAGATGATAATAAGAGCGGCCAACGTATTCAACGATGAGGGAGTTGATCTCGTCCTACACGCAGGAGATTACGTTAGCCCTTTCACTGCTGATGCATTTAAAGCGCTCAAGGCCAAGATCATAGGCGTCTTCGGCAACAACGATGGAGACAAAGACTTCCTGAGGAAAAGGTACCATACGATCGGCGCTGAAATCAAGGACTCATTCGCACTTGTGGATGTCAATGGCATGAAGATAGGGTTGCTGCATGGTCACGACGAGCTCCTTTTGGAAGCTCTCGGCAGCTCCGAAGCGCTAGACGTGCTTGTCTACGGCCACACTCATAGCGCATCGATCACGAGGAAAGGTCGAGTGCTCATTATCAACAGCGGTGATGCAAGTGGCTACCTGTCGGGTAAGGCAACAGTAGGCATCTTGGATACAAGCACTAAGGAGTGCAGGCTCATCGAGTTGGCCAGGTCTTGAGACGCGCCGCTTACTATGCCAACCAAGGGGGCCGGGTGAATCATAAGGAGAAGGGGATTTACACCCTGATAATATCGATTCAAACCCCTCTTCGTCTGAGGGTTGGCCGGCTTGGTCTTCTGTCCTTCCCGAAGGGCCTTTACCTATATACGGGATCAGCGCTTGGTCCTGGGGGATTGGATCGGAGAGTCGATAGGCACCTGTATGGGAGCGGACACAAGTTCTGGCACATAGATCACTTACTTGCATCCAAGGGGGTATCGGTTGGAACTGCCATCATCGCCCAGACTAGCAGACGTATGGAGTGTAGGATCAATCGATCTCTCGAGATGATCTGCAATTCGCAAGCTAAAGGGTTCGGTTCCTCGGATTGCATCGAGTCATGCACCTCCCACCTCCTCAAGTCCGAGAAGCATTCTATGGCACCACTGAGGAATACCATATTCGATGTCTATCGCAAGTCTGGGCTTATGCCTTTGTTCTATTCGCCAAGATACGATCAATCGGCCACAACGTGTAAACCTAAATAGCTTGAGATCTACTTTGGGAGGTGATGCGCCCTTGAGATCGATGGAAAAGGTCCTCGTAACTGGAGGAGCCGGCTTCGTCGGGAGCCATACGGTCGACCTCCTGGTCGAGAAGGGCTACGACGTTACAGTTCTGGACAGCCTCGTTCCCCAGGTCCATGGTGGGAAAAAACCCGATTACCTGAATAAAGACGTGGAATATCACTTCGACGACATATCCAAGTTAGGTACGGATGGCCTCAAGAAGTTACTTTCGAATTCAGAAGCCATCGTACATCTGGCTGCAGCCGTTGGCGTTGGCCAATCGATGTACCGGATAAGGGATTATGTGTCTACGAACACCTTGGGCACGGCAATAGTTCTGGAGTCCCTCGTTAGAGCGGGGAACAACATAAAGAAGGTCGTAGTCGCTTCTTCGATGAGCGTCTACGGCGAGGGGAAATACTTCTGCGAAAGGTGCGGAGAGACCCGATATCCGGGTTTGAGAAGGAAGGCCGATCTTGAGGGTAAGGTTTGGGAGCCTTTGTGCGGCGTATGTGGTTCAAGCTTAAGGCATAATCCTACGGACGAGGACAAACCACTAAACCCAACCTCCGTTTACGCGGCCACGAAGAGGCATCAGGAGGAACTGTGCCTCCTTGTCTGTGAAACCTATGGAATCCCAGTCGTCGCTTTGAGGTACTTCAACATCTATGGGCCCAGACAGGCTCTAGGTAACCCATATACTGGCGTGGCAGCAATATTCTCGAACAGGATATTAAACGGGAAATCGCCATTCATATTTGAGGATGGGAACCAGCTGAGGGATTTCGTCTACGTCAAAGATGTGGCAATGGCCAATGTCCTTTCCTTGGAGAGATCGTCTGCAGATTACAGAGCCACTAACATAGGAACCGGCAGTCCGACCTCTATCAACGAGATTGCCGATACGCTCGTAGAGCTCTATGGCTCGCATGTCGAAAAGCAGGTGTCGGGGAGGTACAGGAAGGGAGACATACGCCATTGTTATGCCGACGTCAAGAGGGCCAAGGGCCTCCTGGGATTCGATGCCTCCTACACGTTGAGAGAAGGCTTAAGCGAATTAATACCTTGGGCGAAGGAGCACGATTGGGGAGCAGCGGATGTCTTCGAAAAATCCCTTACAGATCTCGAAGAAAGGTCGCTCGCATCGCGTAGATGAACCAGTTTGACTGAACAAAACGCAAAGCCATAAATGTCGAAGGCGGCCATTGTGCAGACATATGAAGGAATATCCGCTAAAGGGTGTTAGAATCTATGAGCTGAACGTTCTGCCAGACGAACGGGGTTTTTTCGCCGAAGCTTTGAGGCAAGATTGGAACGAGCTCCTCGATGGCGAGTCAATGGTACAGGCTAACATAAGCTATAGTTATCCGAACGTCGTTAGGGCTTGGCACAGGCACGAAAGGGGGCAGACCGATTATTTCCTGGTCCTGAGGGGGGCAATGAAAATCTGTGCCTACGAGGAAGACACAGGGAGAATGGCCGAGATAGTAGCAAGCGACAAGAAACACATGCTGGTAAGGATACCCGGCAAATACCTCCATGGGACGAGGACCGTGAGTGACGAACCATCCATGACCGCCTATTTCGTGACAAGGCTCTACGACTATCGAAATCCTGATGAAATCCGCAGACCATGGAATGACCAGAAAGTTGTCCCAACAGAGATAAACGGCAGGAAGGACGATCCCAGGGTAGGCAAAGCTTGGGATTGGTTCTCCCCGCCACATAAGTAAGAGGCAACATTCAATGAGAGTTCTAGTGACTGGTGGCGCGGGCTACATAGGCTCGGTCCTTTGCAGGCTCCTCATTGAGAAAGGGTATGGTGTGGTGTGCCTGGATAGGCTCTTCTTTGGAACGGACCCAATGAAGGACATCGCCGATAAGATAAGGCTGGTAAAGGAAGACATCCGGTGGTTTGAGCCAGAGGTCCTGAATGGAATAGATGCCGTATGCGATCTGGCATCGCTCTCAAACGATCCGAGCGGTGAGTTGGAACCCCAAAAGACACTGGATATAAATCACGCTGGAAGGGTCAGAGTTGCCAATCTATCCAAGAAATATGGGATCTCCAGGTATCTGTTGGCCAGCACCTGCAGCGTCTACGGTTTCCAGGAAGGGCTTTTGACAGAGGAATCCGGCATAAATCCTTTGACTACGTATGCCAGGGCCAACGTTCTGGCTGAACGGGACATCCTGCCACTAGTAGATGGAAAATTCTCCGCGACTATACTGAGGCAGGCAACGGTCTACGGGCTATCCTGGAGGATGAGGTTCGATCTCGCGATCAACGGCATGGTCCTTGGTTTCTATAAGAATAATAAAATACCCATAATGCGCGATGGGAAACAATGGCGCCCATTCATACACGTGAAGGACACGTCACTTGCCTTCGCGAGGGCCCTGGAGGCAGATCCAAGTTTAGTCCGAGGCCAGGTTTTCAACACAGGCAGCAATGAACAGAACATCCAGATCTTTGATTTGGCTCAAGTCGTGGCAGAGTCCATTGGCCTGCCGTTCAATTACGAATGGTATGGCACACCGGACAACAGAAGCTACAGGGTGAGCTTCGACAAGATAAAGAAGGCTCTTAATTTCGAACCGCATTTCTCGCCAGGAGATGGCGCAAAGGAAGTGTATGATGCACTTAAGGCTGGAAGGATCAGCCCAGACGACCCGAGGACGATAACGGTCAAATGGTACAAGCACCTCCTGGAAACGCAAGGGTTCATTAAGCAACTCGAGATAAATGGGGTCATATTATGAAAATAGCCATTATCGGCTCAACTGGACAACTGGGCACCGATCTCATGAAGGCGCTACAGGACGGATACGAAGTCTTGGGCCTGACGCATAAAGATATAGAGGTCACCGACTACAACAGCTGCTTGGTTCTCAAAGAGCATCGTCCGGACGTCATAATAAACACTGCCGCGTTTCATAAGACGGACCTGTGCGAGGATGATCCGATAAGGACATTCTCGGTGAATGCCATAGGAAGTAGAAACATAGCTTCTATATCCAACGAAATCAAGGCCACTACGATATTCATAAGCACAGATTATGTCTTTGACGGATACAAGAATGAACCATACGCCGAAACTGACACCCCAAATCCGATCAATACATATGGCATATCGAAGCTGGCTGGTGAATTCTACACAAGGCAAAATGAAAAACATTACATCATGAGGGTTGCGAGCCTATTCGGCGTTGCTGGCGCAAGTGGCAAAGGGGGGAATTTCGTCGAGACGATGATTGCGAAGGCCAAGAAGAATGAAACCATTACGGTAGTAGATGACATGTGGATGAGCCCCACTTACACAAAGGATGCAGCAAACATAATCAAGAAGATATTAAACGCAAGGCTGTCCTTTGGAACATATCATGGTGCGAACGGTGGATACTGCACCTGGTTTCAGTTCGCCAAAGAGATATTCAAACTCACAGGGCTTGATGCATCCCTAACACCCATTAAGACGAATCAGCTGGGCTCGAAAGCCAAAAGGCCTACATTTTCTGCTCTAAGGAGCATAGAATTGGCGAAGTATGGCATACAAGTCAGAGAATGGAGAGAAGCTCTAAGAGACTACCTAATTATGAAAGGGCATATAGTAGGAAGTTGATGAAGTCATATTGAAAGGAATAATCCTTCACGGTGGCGCTGGCACTAGGTTAAGGCCCTTGACTTTCACTGGACCGAAACAACTAATACCAGTTGCAAATAAACCAATTTCTCAATACGTACTGGAAGACCTCGTCGAGGCTGGGATCAACGATGTTGCTATAATACTCGGAAACATATACCCGGAAAAGGTTAAAGAATATTATGGGGATGGATCCAGATTCGGGGCCAAAATAACATATATCTACCAAGGCGAGCCAAAGGGAATAGCCCATGCCGTTAAGCTTTGTGAGGGCTTTGTTGGCAATGACAAATTTGTAGTTTATCTTGGCGATAATCTAATCAAAGGAGGCATAGCCAACTTCACCGAATCTTTCGGTGAGAATAAGGGGCTTGACGCCATGATACTTCTTACTCAGGTTAAGGATCCGGGTCGTTTCGGGGTGGCAAAATTCAGCAGTTCGGGGAGAATAGTCGAATTAATAGAAAAACCAAAGGATCCGCCTAGTAATTATGCACTGGCTGGAATATACTTCTTCTCGCCGCTCATCTTCGATATGATCTCCAAACTCAAACCGTCGTGGCGAGGTGAACTAGAGATTACTGAGGCGATTCAAATGCTACTAAACAAAGGCGCCAATGTAACTCATGATATAATCCAAGGGTGGTGGAAGGACACAGGAAAGGCTGAGGACATCATAGAGGCGAACAGGCTCATATTAGATGAGCTCAAATCCACACTTTCTGGAACCATTGAGGATAACGCCTCTATACAAGGGAGGATTTGTATTGGCAGGGGAAGCATAGTTATGAGAGGAGCGCTGATCAGGGGCCCTGTGGTAATAGGAGAAAACACCACGATCGGGTCCTCGGTGTACTTGGGGCCATACACCAGCGTGGGGAGCAACTGTAAAATTAAAAGGGGCGAAATAGAGAATTCAATTATCATGGACGGTTGCGAGGTTGATGTGGATGATAGGATCGTCGACAGCCTGATAGGCGCAAGTTCAATGCTAGCTTCTGTTGGTAGCAACGTGCCAAGGGGCCGAAGTTTCATATTGGGTGAATCATCATCTGTATTGCTCTAACAAATTGGCCTGTATCCTTTGAGAATATCGTCCATAAGATTCATTAATGCTTGTTCGTAGACAAACACTAGCAAGCACTCTCCATGGCGTTAATATTTCATCATATATACGAAAAAGGCCGAAAAAGGGGCTCTAGGTGGCCAGTAAATGATATATTCACGTAACTGGCATCTAACTTACGGACAAGATGATCAAAGGAAAATATGTAGAATGGGTAAGTGGTGCAAATCTTCCTGAAAGGTTTGAGGTGGTCAGCGAAACTAGGGGAAGGCTTGATCCCTACGCTGGAACGATTGACATGGAGCTTTTCCCTATAATGAGCCTTGGGCTTGATGAGAGGGTTAAGCCTTCAACTCTTAACTGGGCGTTCGATAAAGGTATTATGGTTTCAGTTAGACCACATAAACATGAAGGCAAGATCAGGATTAAAAATCTAACACTCGGTGCTGAAGAGATCCTGGATATTGAGAGAGGATCATTTAGGCACGGCGAGCATGCTCTAACCATAGCCGCAGCATATTTCACCAAAGTTGTGGATGTGGACATAGAGATTAGAAGTAAACTTCCTTCAAGAAGCGGGCTTGGGTTAAGTGGTGCTTTGGCATCAGCGATCCTACTGTGCTTATGCAAGGTGAGGGAGGTAATAGGTGGCACTAAGATGCCAAGTTATGAGGAGATAGTCGTCATCGCTCATTATCTTGAGCACACCGCTGGTATATCGTTGACGGGTTATCAAGATCAAGCAGCTTCACTTTTCGGAGGAGTTGCACTCTATACTTGGAATCACCCTACGGTCTGCTTCATGTATGGAGAAAAGGTGAATTGGTTCAGTAGAGAGGAACTATTGAGTGGAGGTGAGATCAATTATCTTGATGGGCATGTATCAACATATTATAGCGGAGCTTCCCATTCAAGTTCAGTTATAAATGAGTACCAACTCAGATCCATGATCGATGGCACAGATAGGGATCTATGGTTTAGGGAGACCGAGATCGCCCTTGAAGCCAGAGATGCCACTCGAGAACGAGACTATGAGAAACTAGCCAAACTTCTCAACGAAAGCTATGAGGCTAGAAGAAGTATTTTACCTAATTTTTACACTAACGAATTTCAGCAAGCTGTCTTAAAGTCTGCTAGGAAGCATGGTGGTGGGGGAAAGCTTGCAGGTGCAGGGGCTGGAGGGGGAGTTTTCACCCTAGCCCCATCAAGACGACAGGCGAAAAGGATAGCAGAGGAATGCAAGAATATAACGGAGAATACACCTGGGGCATTCAGGCTTAATGCCAAGATAAGTGATACCCCAGGCTATGTCAAGATTAGGCCGCTTAGGGCCAAGCCTCCTTAATAGTGCAAGACGATCCAAACCATGTCCTTATAAATTTCCTTCGTGCCCATTGTTTCTAATGCGGGTTATCAAGATTCCGCTATCTAGATAAGATCTCATCATAGATGTTCGATATAATTCTCGCCGTGCGTTTTGAATCATATCTCTCGAGGGCGATGGCTCTCGCATTCTTTCCTAATTCTTCCCGTTTCCTATCATTAGCGACCAATTCCCGCATCGCCTCATACAATCTACTGGGTTGTCCTGGGGGAACTAGCAATCCAGAAGAACCGACAACCTCGGGAATGGCCCCGGTGAGTGTTGAAATTAGGGGCTTCCCAGATGCCATCGCCTCCACTAGGACCATGCCGAACTGTTCCTGCCATGATTTGGTGGGCGTGCTTGGAAGGACGAAGACATCAGCAACGCTATAGAGCCTAGGCATTGCATCGTAAGGCTGCGAACCAATGAATGACACAGAATCATCTAAATTTAATTTATGGACAAGGTACTCGGCTCTATCTTTTAAATTGCCCTCGCCAGCTACAACGAGTTTTGTTTTCAACGGGAAGTCCCGCGCGATCCCCCCATATGCCGATATGAGATCCAATATCCCCTTCTCTTCAACAAGCCTTCCAACAAACAGGAAGACAACATCGTCATCGACCAATCTAAGCTTTGTGCTAAAGTCTGAATCCTTGCGCATTGGTGAGAAACGTCGTAAATCAACTCCCATCGGTACCACGAGGATCTTATCCTTGGGCACGGCCTCCATGAGCAGAGCCTTCTCAGAGGAATGACTGACTGCCAAGAAGAGGTCGGCTTTATCCTTTACAACTTTCTTCACATATCTTGTGAACGGTCTGTCCTCGAGGGCAAAGGGGACATTCTCCCACTGTGTTACAATTAATTTAGTCCCATATCTATTCTTAGCAAGGGCAGCCTGGTAGGAGAATGCATACCACGTGTCCGCCGTGTGCGAGATGTCAAATTTCGACAGCAACTTCCCAAGGCCTAGCATGTGGTAGCGATAACCCAACTTCCTCAAGAGGAACGTCCAGTACCTTTGAAAAGGATGCCGCACGGCTTCCTCTAGCGATTTTAGGAAGACTTTTTTCAACGTTATGCCGGCAGTATCGTGTAAGTTGCCGTGCAAACAGAATGCCGATAGGTCATGGTGCGTTATGGGTTCAAAGTTCTGCATCTCCCATTTATTAAGCGATATGCCTCTGATGACCGCCACCTTACTGTGCAATATGCATCACTCTAGGTCTCACGACCATGCCTGCCAAATTATTTGGGGAACCTCTAGCCTAATACTCAATCAATAGTTCCCTGGAACATATATAAGTTCCCCTCGGACTATAACCGAGGTAGCTTGAGAATAAACTACGTGATGTGGACCGTGGGTCCAAGTGGAGGCCATCGGACGCTCTTTGAGCTGGCCAACAGATTATCTGCGAGGGGGCACGATGTCTCTATCACTGCACTTTATCGGGACTCCAGGCAATGGTTCCCAGTGAAGGTCCCCATAACGTACGCATACGCGATGTCGTCTAGAACTGAAGCAATAGTAAGGCGAGGGGTCCTGGCGATGAAGAGGCGTCGTTTATTAGGCCTCCATCTGGACGACATCAGAACGTTGACAGGAGCCATCCCCACGTGCGACGTGAATGTCGCAAGTTATTGCTTCACCGCTTTCGCGGTTCATAGAAGCGGTAAGGGCCTTAAGAGGGTATATCACATACAAAACCTATGTAACCTTGGTAATAATTACGAGCGAAGAATGGGCAGGGAATCATACTTCTTGCCATTGTCGAAGATCGTAAATTCGTCAAGGGTTAGGAGGGGATTGGAAGAACTCAAAGCCCCTGGCCCATTCACGACGATCTTTCCCGGAGTGGACCTTGACACATTTAAACCTACCGTACAAAAGGCGCGCAGACCCAGAGTCATCTGCTACGGGTCAACCCAACCGTGGAAGGGATTCAATGACGCGTTAAAGGCCATCGAGATCGCAAGGGAAAAGGTCGATATAGAATTCATAGCCTTTGGCCCCAGAAGACCCCTTGAGGATGGTGATTATAAGTTTGTCGAAAAACCGACCGACTCAGAACTCGTAGACTTATACAGTTCATCCCATATTCTCTTAAATACTTCGTGGGCTGAAAGTTTTCCGACGACGGCGCAAGAGGCAATGGCTTGTGGGACTACCATTGTGGCTGTTTCGATTGGGACAGAGGATCTTTTAAAGGATAGTGAAAATTCAATACTCATTCCGAAACATAGTCCAGAGAAAGCAGCAGAGTCTTTAGTGAGATTATTCGAGGATTCGGATCTTAGGGAGAGATTACGTCAAAAGGCGTTTAATACAATCAGTGCTTATGGTTGGGAAAGAGTTGTGGATCGATTCGAGGCCTTCTTTCTAGGCAAGTCATTCGAAAGCATTTGAGGTGGATGCAGTTGAAAGGTGATGGATGAGAAGGATTATGATTATTATTATTCCAAGGGCTAAATAAATTGATAGAAACTGAAAAAGCGATGTCTGTAGTGATTCCATGTTACAATGCTGAAAAGACTATTTCGGCTTGTGTCAATTCAGTTCTAAAACAAACAGTCAAACCAGATGAAATATTGGTGATTGATGATGGCAGTACTGATAGAACCTCCTCAATAGTAGGAAAGCTCCCTATTCGTCTAATTTCCCACAATAAGAATAAGGGGATTGGTGCAGCAAGAAATACTGGATTGAACTTTGCAAAGGGTTCTATTGTAGCCTTTCTTGACTCTGATTGCATTATGTCCAAAGACTGTTTGAAATTCTTCAAAGAAGATTTTAAAGATGGAGTTACTGGAGTAGAAGGCCAAGGATGTGAACTCTATACACGAGGACCTCTTCAACGATATAGGATCCTGTTTCATGTACAAACAGAAAGAAAGACTAGTAAGTATCCTAATGTTATAGCTACTTTATGTACGGCTTTTAAAAAGCAAACCATTCTGAATATTGGAGGCTTCAATGAATTCTACAAGAACTGTGGAGAGGACATTGATCTATCGCTCAGGTTGACTCGGAAAGGGCATCTGCTTCTTTACGATCCAAGAATCTATGCATGGCATGCCAAGTATGAGACTTTCAGATCCTTTAGGAAAAACGCCTATAATAGGTACTTCTACGGGGAATTAGCCAATACAATGAATATGGCAGTCTCTGTTCGACGAATGGTAAGAGAGGCCTATAAGATCCTGTTTCGAGGGTTCTATCGGGCTAAGAGAGGCATCAGAGATAGAGAGCATCCTTTCGCGTTAGTTGTGTTATCATTTGTAGAGATTGTGCCTCAATTGTTAGCGCTTAATTCCATTGTCAAGGTTCTGAAAAGAGGTGGTGTCAAATATACATAAGGTTTCATTGTAAGTAAAGGCAAATGATGGGACACGACACCCAATAACTTCGTTTAGTTCTTAACTCTTTACAAAAAATGCACGTGAGCGCTTTAGAAGCCTTCGTGCATCATCATCTACGAGAAGAAGGACCGTGAAGTAGACGACAGCCGCGACTCCTATTGTTGGGAGAAGGGTAAACAAGACCTTCGAGATGTTTTCACTGACTACAACGAATCGGTAGAGTAGAGCCAACGCGGCAGCCATCGCCAGGGAAGCGAGAGAGAATCTGAACACGGCTCTAAATGGAAACTCAAAAGGCACTACTCTCTTCGCGAGTCGATATTTGTAGATAAAAATCGGCATGGTTGATGTCAACAATATCAGGGCCGTGCTTAGAGCTATCATGTTCAGGTCAACTCCCATTATGTAAAGGACATATGTAATGGGGGCCAGTATGGCCAAGTAGATTATATCTTGTATGAAGGAAAGAGACGGGAGGAGGGAGAGCCTGCTTCGAATGAACCTTTTGAACGAAATGTTACCTGCAACGTCAACTCTCTCCGTTCCAGCTATGACAGCGTCCATCGCACCCATTATACTGTTAATGAAACTTACCATGGCTATCACAATTAATGTGAACCGAGCCTGCACATATTCCACCCTAAGTATGCTTAGTAATGGCTCCGACAGAATCAGAACTCCAATCGTTGATGGGATGGCGAACATGAAAACCATCTTTAATGCAGTATCTACATCGCCGGCAGTCCCCCCTGCTAGAAGCTTTGGGTATAATGGGGCTGCCAGAACACCTGACATCACGATGGCTGCCCCGAATACTTGCGCAGCCCTGAGCATGGCTACTGGAAGAGTGGATCTCGTCAGCGTAACCAAGATAATGGTATCAAACAATAATATCTGTCCGGCGGCTGCATTAAAGGTAGGTATCCAAAATAGCGATAGCCACCTCTTCACGGCCCCTTTATCAAGGAAGCCATCGATATTTTTGCGCAGGGCAAAGCCCATCGTCGCCATCTGTGCCAGGTATGCTATGATCACAGAGATGATCGAGCCGGTAAGGCCCGTTCTCAGAATGACGACAAAGATTAGAGCCGTTAGAACTTTACTGGCTTCGTATACTATGGTACTGTAACCGAAAATTTCCGGTCTAGTCGCATTCGCGACCGACTCCAGCGTATTTAGAATATATATCTCTGGAAGCTGTAAACAACAAAGTAGGAAGTAAAGGCCATTCGCCCCAATGCCACTGGAAAGTGGATAAGACGCCACCGCGAACAAGCCAGCAGCAGCAAGTGAAAATAGGAGATTAGTCAAAATCCCAACTCTGGCAACCCTGGAACCTCGTGCAACATCCCGTGTTAGCCAGAAGCTAACAATGCTCGATGGCAAGATGAAATAGCCCAGTAGGGCCGAGATATACTGCCATACCCCAAATTCATTGACGCTTAACCGCCTTGTGACCATAACGGTGAACAGAAGCCCCATCACCATACTGAATGCTCTGGAGGAAAATAGGACAAGCCCTGAGTATCGGAGCCGCACTCTTGCCAACGTTAATACTCCATGGCTATTGTTCGAGATCGGTTCTGCAACCTATATAAGCCATCCTTGCCTCCATTGCGAAGGCGATTCCAAAGGGCGAGGAAGTACGACGATTCCGTGTTCTGTCAAAATATAGCGTTGGGGGCAGGAGATGGTGACATTGGTGACCTTAATGGTATCGATGATAGGCCATATAACGCTGCCAGAGGATTCATGGTAAGCGACAGTGAGGAAGGTAGGCACAGTTGTCGGTCGAGCATGATGGCCCTGGTCCCGATATCGGGGTGCCAAAAGTGTCGGTCATCATTCCGAACTATAACGGCATAAAGTATATGGAACGGTGCTTGTCGTCTGTTTATCTCACTAGTTATCCGAATCTCGAGGTCATCATGGTCGACAACGCCTCCAAGGATGGGAGTCGTGAGCTTGCCCTGTCCCTGTTTGGCAGACGGCGTGGGTTTAAGCTGATAAGCAGCCCACTCAACCTTTGGGTTCCTGGGGGCTATAATTTGGGCGCTCGGAATTCACTGGGCGAATATCTCATCTTCCTCAATAATGACACGGTCGTTGATTCCGACTGGGTCATTGAGTTGATCCGTTCCGTTTCTAAGGACAGGAGCATAGGGGCTGCCCAAAGTAAGATACTCGTGCTAGACAATCCCAGCATATTGGATTGCGCTGGGGGTTTTCTCGATCCACTTGGCATGCCTTGGGAACGCGGGGCGGGAAAGGAGGATTCAGGGCAATATGACGTGTCCGATGATATCTTCTATGCCAAGGGGGCCGCGATGATGGTGCCACGGGATGTCTTCTTCAAAGTCGGGGGGTTCGACGACACTTACATGTCATATTTCGAGGAGACAGACCTTTCTTGGCGAATTTGGTTGCATGGCTTGCGTGTGGTCTTTGTGCCGGCATCAAAAATATACCACGCAGGAGGAGGTACTATGCGTTCGGTTCCTCGGCCGGATGTTTACTATAGGTATAGACGTAACCAGTTGCTGACACTGCTGACAAATTACAGCAGTTCGAATGTCGTCAAATACTTCGGCATTGCTATGCTCGTGGATATCAGAAATTTCTTAGTGATCCTACTTGGCAAGATAACGCGCAGGAGGGCAAAACACGTTTCACCGATCCCCCTCATACTGGCATACGTCTGGCTGATCCAGCACATCAACCACGTAATAAAAAAGCGAGCCTTTGTCCAGATGAGGGTAAGGAGGGTCTCCGATAAATTCATTTTCAAAAAGGCGATGCGGGAGATATACTCCGCTCCCAGATTGCTCCTATATGGCCAAACAAGGGCTCGGATCCGACTTCCCGAATAAAATGGCAATCGGGGGATTCCAGCATAACCTACACGATGGTTGCAAATAGCTCGTTCCATTTCCTCGCGAACTCTTCCTTCGAGAAGAGACCCGACGCCCTGCTTCTTCCAGCATCGCTTATCCTTTCGAAGGTCTCGTCATCGGATAGTAGTGACTTCATGGCGTCTGCCATCTCTTCCATCGAGTGCACTAAGTAGCCCGTCTCCCCGTGAATAACGGTCTCCCTCTGACCTCCGCCATCCGCAACTATGGGAGGCGTGCCCGCCGCCATCGCTTCCACAGGCACTATCCCGAAATGCTCTTCGGGGTTGAAATTCGCCATGCACCTCGATGTCAGAAGGACCCTAACTATCTCCGAGCTGGGAACATCGACCTTGAGACTTATCCGATTATCACCAATTTGCTTTAGCCTTGAGACCAGCGACGGATAATATGCTTCGGCCCAAGGAGATCCCTTGACCCCGCCGACTATGTCGAGTTTTGCCTCTGGAACAGCTCTTCCGGCCTTCAGGAACGCATCGATGACGATGTCGATCCCCTTGTTCCTGTCTATCCTGCCGACGTAGCATACCTTTCTCTCCCGCTTCTCTTCGCCTACGAATCGGTGTATGTCAACACACGGATATATCGTATGGTACTTGGCTTTGTCTGGCAGGCTACACTTCCACATCAGATAGGTTATCTCCTTAATGTAGTTACTATTGCATACAACAGCGTCAAGGGTCTTGATTGCCTTATAATGTATCCACCAGTAGATGGAGCGATATAGTGCATACCTGAGAGAATGGCCGTATGCCGTTAGTTCTGTTGGATAGTGAACGAAGCTCACCCTCTTTATGCCCAGTGGAACTGCCTGCAGTACCGAGGGTTCGGTAGTAGTGTTTATGACAATGTCCGGCTTGAATATCTCTGCTGAGCGTCTGATTGCAGAGCCAAGGTTGAAGGTAATTTTATAGAGCTTCCCCAAGTTATACTTGAAACTAGGAACAAACCACTTCCTATTCGGTATGTCGAGGAACTCCTCGTGACTGCGACCAGCCTCTGGTCTATCCCAAGCGCAAACAGCCACTTCGTGCCCAGAGCCATTTAGGGCGGATGCCAGATCGGCCGCGAACTTGTTACCTCCACCGAAGCCCTTTGCCGTAAAGATGACGAGCGCGACCTTCATACTGCTTCTATGACCTTCATGCTTGATGTATTAATGTTGCTTTGATACCTCGAGGACATCGAACAGTTCCTGCCATTTCTTAGCGAACACTTCCCTTGAGAAGATATTTTTGGCCCGACTCCTCCCAGCCCTACTCATCCTCTCAAAGGTGTCATCGTCAGAGAGGAGATCTACCATGGCTGAGATCATCTCCTCCTCTGAGCGCACCGAGTAGCCCGTCTCCCCGTGAATAACGGTCTCCCTCTGACCTCCGCCATCTGCAACTATGGGAGGCGTGCCAGCGGCCATCGCCTCTACGGGCACGATCCCATAGTGCTCCTCCGGGTTGAAACTCGCCATGCACCTTGACGAGAGCAGTGTCCTCGCTATCTCCGAACCTGGGACGTCTGTTCTAAGTATTATGTGCTCGTCTTTGATTTGAGAAAGCCTTGAGAGAAGAACAGGATAATAGGCCTCAGCCCCAACGGAGCCCTTGACGCCTCCAACGATTTCCAGCTTTGTATCTGGTAAGTCTCTCCTTACCATCAGGTATGCATCAAGAACCATATCAATGCCTTTATTCCTGTCTATCCTGCCGACATAGCATACCTTCCTCTCCCTAATTTCCTGCTTGTCCTCAAATCTGTGTACGTCGACACATGGATAGATTGTGTGGTACTTGCTCATGTCTGGCAGGCTGCATTTCCATATCAGGTATGTAAGCCGCTTGATGTAGTCGCTGTCGCATACAACGGCGTCGAGATTTTTGATCGTCTTGTAATGGATCCACCAGTAGATCGAGCGATATAGTTCGTCCCTTAATGTATGGCGGTAGATTGTAAGTTCGGTCGGAAAATATACATATGTGATCCTCTTCATCCGCTCGGGAACGACACGCAGGACGGTAGGCGTTGTAGTGTTTATGACTATGTCCGGATCAAACCTGTCCACGCAACGCTTAACGGCTGAAGCCAAATTGAAGGTCGTCTTGTAGACGGCTCCCAAGTTGTATCCGAAGGATGGGGTGAACCATCTCTCAGAATGGATGTCCAGGAACTCCTCGTGGCACCTGTTTGGCTTGGGCTTGTCCCACGCGCAAACCGCAACGTCATGTCCAATGGCTTTCATAGAGGATGCCAAGTCGGCGGCAAATTTGCTTCCACCGCCTAGCACGTTTGCATCGGACAGGACAACCGAAATCCTCATACTAACACCCGAGAGTGCATGCGTTACCTTGACCGTTATGGATGCCGAGTGGCCTTTAAATGTCTGAAGACGCGGATGTTGCTTTATCGTTCATGTTGTCATTTCCCTTGATGCCCTCGAGAGTGGCTATTCCCCCTTTGCGGCAATGTAGCCAATTATGACGAAGGGCCTAAGCCTTACTACACTGTGGAGGAGCGTCCGCCAGAAGGGCACGTGCAATTGCCTCCTAGCCTTTCCCGAAGTGAGCTGCCCCCTCGCACATCTGCCGACGGTCAGTTCCCTCATGTGGTACGAGACCGCATCGCGGAGGTAGATCCTCTTGCCGCGCATTCGAAGGTCTACATCCGTGTCCGGCGCTATGGCGTCGGTGAACCTCGTCCTCCGTAACTCCTCGCCACGAAATACGCGGTTGCCCCCCCTTGGCACCCTCCCGGCCCCTAAGACTTCGTAGGTCTTCTCCCATAGTGAATACAACCTATTGAAGGCAGTTGAAGGCTCGGTTGCGACTCTGCCCGATACTGACACTATATCGCCATTAAAAATAGCGAGAGCCTTTCTGAAGTATTCAGGCTCTATGCGGATGTCAGCATCGACGACCGCTACGAATTCGCCATGGGCCTCACCCAACCCTATTTCCAAGTTCTCGGCATAGCTGTTTCTCCATCTGGCTCGGTTCTTTTCGATGACGTGCACCGTAAAGCGTTTCGCCTCATCCACCGTCCGATCGGTGCACCTGTCGCATATGACGAAGACCTCGTGATCTAGAGCCTCCGTGGCCCGTTCAATGGCGTCTAGGCACCTCCCAATGTACTTCTCCTCGTTATGCGCGGCTACGATGATCGAGAGCTTCAAACTACTCGGGTCACTGGATGTGGACCAGGGAACAGCATCCTTTCTTATCTGTTTTCGGGTCCGATGCACCAAATCGGACTATAACACTAATAAATCTTGGTAAATGGCCATTGTCACACTAGGTGTGAGTGGGTTGCTAGAAAAGCTTGGGATCGCGACAATGGACGATTTATCCCTTAATGGCAAAGTAGCCTTGACCAGAGTCGACATAAATTCACCTGTGGACGAATCGACTAAACAGGTTATGGATGACAGTAGGATTCGAGAGCATTCTCATACGATCAGGGAGCTCTCTGGGAAGAGGGCAAAGGTCGTGATCTTAGCCCACCAGGGACGAAAGGGCGATCCTGATTTCATCTCGCTAGAACAGCATGCCAAGATCTTATCCAACATACTTTCCTTTAGGGTTGGATTCGTGCCGGACACAATTGGTGATAAGGCGAAGGGCGCGATCAAGGGCATGAGGCCAGGTGACGTCCTCATGCTTGAGAACGTCCGCTTCCTCCCCGAGGAGACACGGGACAAAACCCCCGAGGAACATGCCACGGGTGAGCTCGTGAGCAATCTGGCCCCTCTCGCCGATTGCTTCGTCAACGATGCCTTCGCAGCCGCTCACAGATCCCACGCATCGGTCGTCGGCTTCACAGTGGTTCTACCTTCGGTGACCGGAAGGGTCATGGAAAGGGAGCTGACAGCCCTTTCCAAGGTCTCCGGAAAGCCCGAGAAGCCCTCAGTCTACGTCATCGCCGGCGCGAAGCCCAAAGAGAGCTTCGATGTAGCGGAACACGTCCTATCTAACGGAATAGCCGATGACGTCCTGACAGGTGGCTTGGTCGCAAATGTCTTCCTGAGGGCGAAGGGCGTCAATCTGGGAGATGCCAATGAGAAGATCCTGGAAGACAAAGGCTTCACGCCCTTCTTCATTAAGGCAAGGTCGATGGTCAAGAACTTTACCGAGAGGATCGTCACTCCCGTCGATGTGGCCGTCGAAACTAATGGGGCGAGGACTGAGATCGCGATCGATGACTTGCCCAGTGAGTATGCCATAAAGGACGTTGGGAGGAGGACGATGCAGCTCTATAGCCGCCTGATAATGCAGGCAAAGTCGATCGTCGTCAACGGCCCCCTCGGTGTCTACGAGGAGGATAACTTCTCGCTTGGCACGAAGGAGATCCTACTCGCCCTCTCGAAGACCAAGGGCTTCAGCGTTGTTGGGGGCGGGCATTCCCTTGCGGCAGTCCACAAGTTCAGCCTTGAGAAGAAGCTCCCATACGTCAGTACCGCCGGAGGGGCATTGATAAGTTACCTTTCAGGTGAAGTACTACCTGGCATCGAAGCCCTGAAGAACGCGGGGAAGAAGTTCATCAAAACCTGAATGCTTAACTCTCGGGCCAGTCCCCATTTACCAGATGTCTGAGCTATTCGTAGGTGTCGATGCAGGAGGGACCAGTAGCCTCTGCATCTCAGCCACCCGAAACGGGCTCTTCCAAGGTTCTGCGACAGGTGGCCCAGCCAATCTCCAGGTTGAGGGGTTCGACTCATGTTTGAAGACCATAGTGGAGACTATAAGGAAACTCCCCATTCCAGTGCCGAGGATTAAGTGTGTTGGCGCAGGCGTGTCAGGAGCTAGGTTGAAGTCCGATCAGGAAAGGTTGGGGAGAATGGCCACCGATTCACTCGGTTGCGAGTTCGTCATCAGAGGCGACGTCGAGGTCGCCTCCCTAGCTTCCTTCCCAACGGGCAAAGGCGTTGTGGTCGTAGCTGGCACTGGTTCTTCCGCCATGGCAGTGGTGGATGGATCGATAGTCGCTAGGGCTGGAGGGTGGGGTCCACTACTGGGGGATGGAGGAAGCGCATACTGGATGGGCTTGGAGGCACTTCGCGCGGTGGTCAGGGCTGTCGATGGGTGTGGAGAGGAAACTACGCTCTCGGACGCGGTGCGAAGGACCTTCGCCCTCTCTTCGTTCGACGAGCTAGTGCGTGTCGCGAAGGAACAGAGGAGGGACCAGATCGCCTCGCTATCCAGAATGGTATACGAATCGGCCAAGGCTGGCGACGCGGTCGCGGAGGGCATCCTCAGCCGCGCTGGCCATGAGCTTGGCACCATCGCAGGGACAGTAGCGAAGGAGATCGATACCGGTTTGGCATTTGCCTTGATCGGTGGCGTCTTCAAAGCGGGCAATTACGTCGTCGCACCCCTCCTCGATACGGTAAGGCAAATGGGCATTGAGGCCAAGGTCGTAAGGCCCAGATTCCCCCCGTGCGTTGGTGGACTTTTCCTCGCGTATGAGAATTTAAGCATCAAGCCGACAGAATCGGTCCTCGAGGCTCTAGAGAGGTCTCTACCGCCATCGACGGCGAAGGATTCGGCCACCGATCATTGGTAACATAAGACCTAATTCCCAGTGACCTGTTTTCGCCCAACGTAACTAACTTGAGCGGCGAAGTGTTTAAGGAGCTTCAGGAGTTGGCGACGGAGGCGAGAAATCCCAAGAGCACGAACATAGACAAGGCCAGCGCCATCGACATACTGAGGATCATTAACGATGAGGATCAGCTCGTGCCGACCGCCGTCAGGAAGGAGATCCCGAACATAGCTCAGGCGATCGGATTCATCGTCGAATCCTTCAGGAGTGGTGGGAGGCTCATCTACGTTGGTGCTGGGACGAGCGGGCGCCTCGGCGTGCTCGATTCCTCGGAATGTCCGCCAACCTTCAGTTCCCCTCCCCACATGGTCCAAGCCATAATGGCCGGCGGCGATGCGGCCCTCAGGCAGCCCGTGGAAGGCGCGGAGGACTCCATGGAGGAAGGTGCCGCAGCCATAAACCGATCTTCCGTCTCTGACAAGGACACGGTCGTGGGCATATGCGCCTCTGGTCGAACGCCCTTCGTAATCGGTGCCCTGACGAGAGCCGCTGAGCTCGGCGCCAGAACCGTTGCCGTGACAACGAATCCCGGGTCAAGGATAACCAAGTCCGCGAAGGTATCGATAGCTCCGGATGTGGGGCCCGAGGTGATCGCTGGCTCAACGAGGATGAAGTCGGGTACCGCCCAGAAGCTCGTGTTGAACATGCTGTCAACGGCATCAATGGTCCTTATTGGCAAGGTCTACGGGAACCTGATGATCGATCTGAGACCTCTCAGCGGGAAACTTATTGAACGCGCGAAGGGGATACTGATGATCCTAACCGGTGCGAGCTACGACCAGGCTAGCAGCGTCTACGAGCGTTCCGGTCGAGACGTAAAGGTCTCGATCCTCATGCTCAAAGGGGGAGTGGATCTGCCAAAGGCGAGGCAACTATTGGAGAAAGCCGATGGGAGGGTAGCAATGGCCCTCGATTACGCTTTTCAAGGATGATCTTCAATCACGTAAAAAGGGGCTATATGTTTCCAACAACTATAAGTTCCTCTGGTTTCAAACCCTGCACCTTTTCAGGAGGCTCAAGTGGTATGTTGCACATGGGGCAGATCCTCAAGCTCCGCGAGAAGGCGGAGATGTCGTTCGCACAACCGGGGCACAGTCTCGGAATGGTGGTTTTCTGAGTTTGAGGTGCACCGATATCGCCTTCGAATTTTTCAAGATATGTGACTATCCCCCCTTCGAGCATAAGGCTCGCTGAACCGAGCGACGCGTAGAATCCAACCGCAAACGTGCTCTCAAGGTTTGGAAAAAGGGCTGTGAATACACCTATGTTACCGATTATGATCAACAGGCCTGAAAGGGTGAAGGCGATGGTCTTTGCCCGTCTCCCGATTAAACGCGTGAAACCACATGAACTACAAAGGGTTGCGGGGATCAAGGCTATCCACCAATCGGTCTGGAAGAGCATTATGCTCGTCCTCTCGGTAATTACCCAGGGTAAGAATGAGGACATTATGGCCAAACCGAGACCAATGATCACTAGCGCGGTTCCAGCTCTGATTTTCGGTGGTCGCGTGGGTATCATGCGCTGAAATCGCGAATACATTATCGACTCTAGGCTTAAAGTAGTTTTCCTCAATATTTACTGAGTATGGCGATCGGACTGAATGTCAAGGTATCGTGAGGTTAATTGGCGCCAAAATATGGTTCCGATATAAAATATAACAGAATTTTGCTGTAAATATGTGAATTGGGGGTTTAAATGGGTTAATATGTTTATTAGGAGATAGGGATAGCCTTTATTGGGTTAGTTACCAATCAAATGTGCGACTCTCCTACAGAGATCGCCTTAACCTTCACTGCCATAAAGTATTGCGTTCTCCCCGATCGTTCCAGCCTGGAGTCGAGGTGCGTGGAGGCGATCAAAGCAGCAAGGATGATGATGACTATGATCGCTACGCTTTCCACTAATGTCAGGAGTTCCACATCGAACCGCCTTGCGGCATCTGTAGGGATGCTGTCTCCCCCTCCCTGTCTATTCTCAGCTACGTAACTCCATTGAGCGTCTATTGTATAGATAGGTGGAACGAATAGCATGTAGTCATCTAGCCGGAGCATTAATCCATTTTTTACGTGACTGGTATCTGTTGGGTCCATGTAGAAAACGGCAAAGAAGTAGCTTTTGTCTTCCGGATCGCTGAGTAGAGCCCAGAGTTCATGCCACGTAGAATCGATATCCGTGACGTTTAACAAGTTGAGAATCGGATACAAGGTCAGGTTCATACTTCCCCAAGTTAGGAACCCTCTTTGCGCATCTACAGAAAATGATGGCCCTGAGGCCCGCAGGGAGTTCCAGACTTTAGGATAAGGAAAGAGCTCTATCTTCGGCATGATAATGGATGGGGTTTTGACGATGGTGTAATTTAATTGTTGTGTTCCGACCAAGGGCCCAATCCATTGATTGGTTCCGATCGCGTATTCAAATACCCAAAACCCATCTGATGGCGTTCCATCAAAGGCACCGTCTAGATATAGATTGATGATGAAGAAATCACTTCGGGATACATTCACTAGAGATACGACCCAAAGCTTTTGGGAAGGCCAATAGGAGACATACCAAGGCATGACCTCGATTAGCTTTTCACGAAATGTTACGAAACCCCCGGCCCTTGAGGCCACGATGCTGTTTCCATGTGGATCCGCCCCAAAAGCTAAGAAATCTAGTATTTCGTTCTCCTTCGAAGTTGGGTCCTGTACAAGATCTCCTAATTCCTTGGAGTCGCGTATACTCATAACTTGGCTCCTTGGGAATAGTATGGCTGGAGATAGGCAAGTTAGGGACGTCAAAAGGAGGAGAGCAAAACTCATCCCAATTTTCCGCCGCAACGTATCTCTCTATCTATCTAGGTTATCCACTAGGCCAAAAAGTTTTCCTTTAATTCACGTAAGCCCTTTGTCAGTCAGAATGTATCAGCCCTTTAGGGCTTCGCGAATAACACGCTTCTGCCCCTCCAGTATTCTCTCATAGTATATAACCAGTAGTCCCGCCGGAAGTGCTCC